>Ga0131853_10001353_pt1 | contig 43942 bp, 39 predicted proteins | sample TergutLab28metaG_FD_92764 | JGI IMG/M metagenome (GOLD analysis project Ga0131853, IMG submission 92764) | Labiotermes labralis P1 segment gut microbial communities from Petit-Saut dam, French Guiana - Lab288 P1 (version 2) (version 2) | ecosystem: Host-associated > Arthropoda: Insects >... | reverse complement strand
GCCGACCGGCGCGCTGAGCTGGCAGGGTCCCAGCACCTCGTCCAGGACGCCGAGCAGCAGCGGGCCGGTGGCGGGCGCGTCGAACGCGCGGGTCTTGGCGAACAGTGCGTAGATCCGCTGGGTGGCGAAGCCCTCGAACGAGTTCCGCCCGGTCCGGGTCGTCCGCAGTACCCGGTCCAGGTCAGCGCGGGCGTCTCGCAGCGTGTCCGGGTCCATCATCCCGGTGACCAGCACGAGGCCGTCCTCCATCAGCTGCCGGGCCACGTCCCGGCTGTCCGAGTCCGCCGGAAGGGTCGCGATCATGTCGCGTTCAGCCGGGCCTGGAGTCGCCGCATGCCGCGCAGCCAGCGGTCGCGGTCCCCGGCGCGGCGGCGCTCGTAGTCGGCCACCTCGGGATGCGGCAGGATGAGGAACCGCTCGCTGGCGATCCCCTCCAGGACGCTCGCGGCCACCGTCTCCGGATCGAGGACCCCGTCGACCGCCGCCTGCCGCGAGGGGCTCGCGTCCGGCGACAGGCCGGTCGCGCCGGGCACCTGGCGCCGGCTGGTCTCGCCCAGGTTCGTGCTCACGGCCTGCGGGCACAGGCACGACACGCCGATCCCCTGGTCTCCGTAGGTGATGGACAGCCACTCGGCCAGCGCCACCAGCGCGTGCTTGGTCACCGCGTACGGCGCGGAACCGAGCTGGGTGAGCAGCCCCGCGGCGGAGGCCGTGAACACCAGGCGGCCCTCGCCGCGTTCGAGCATCGACGGCAGCACGGCGCGGGCCAGCCGGACGTGGCCCTGCACGTTCACCGACCACATCCGGTCCCAGGCGTCGTCGCCGAGCTCGACGCCGCCTCGCGCGATGATTCCGGCATTGGAGCACAGCAGGTCGATCCGCCCGAACTCGCCGAGCACCCGGCCGGCAAGGTCCTGGGCCTGCGACGCATCGGCGACGTCGGCGGCCGCGGCCAGCGCCCGGTGCCCGGTCGCGGTGATCTCCGCGGCGACCCGCTCCGCCCCGCCAGCGTCAAGGTCGGCGACCACGACCGCCGCTGCCCCGGCCTCCGCGAGCGCGTGGCACAGCGCCCGCCCGATGCCGCTGGCGCCGCCGGTGACGACCGCCACCCGTCCGCTCACATTCACGGCTGGTCCTCCTCTGAAGCTTGAGTTCCCGGAGAACCCTATGCCTGATTCGCGGACCCCACCAGGGCTGAGGCGCCCGCGGCGATGACCCCGGCCGGAGCGGTCAGGCGACCAGCGCGGCCACGATCCTGGTCATGGCGCGGTCGAAGACGTCGGGCTGGGGAGATGCCCCTGGGGGCCGGGGGACGTCGGTCATCGCTTCGGCCAGATGCGGATGCTGTCCGGCGGCGACGACGCGGGTGAGGTAGGACTCCAGGTCCGACTGGTACTGGGCGGCGTTCTGGCCCGCGCGTTCACGGTCGAGTTCGGTCTGGGCGATGAGGCGGACGGCGGCGGAGAAGAGGCCTACCGTTTCCAGTTTCGCCGCTCCCGGCAGCCCCGTGTCCCGCAGGGCCGCCAGGCAGTGATCGAGGAAGGCCAGGGCGTTCGGGCCGGGGACGGGGTCGGCGGGGATGTCCAGGAGCCAGGGGTGCCGGCGGTACAGGGCCCTTCCGTCGCGGGCCAGCGCGAGCAGGCGGTCCGTGGAAGATCCACCCGTTCGGTCGAAGCGCAGTTCTCCCCGGGCCTGGTCGGCCATGAGCTCCAGGAGCTGGGCGCGGGTGTCGACGTAGCGGTAGAGCGAGGCGGGGCCGGTGCCGACCGCCGCGGCGACCGAGCGCATGGTGACGGCGTTCAGGCCCTCCGCGTCGGCGAGGGCGATCCCGGCGGTCGCGAGCGAGGCCCGGCTGTGCTCGGGTGCCGGGCCGCGGGCCGCGCGCTCCGGGCGGGTCCAGATGCTGCCGCCGAACGGCGTGTGGGTCGTCACTGCGAACACTGTACCCAGTAAGCTATCCTCGATGCTATCGCGAACATCGATCGCAGTTTCATGAGGAGCGGATCATGACCGATACCAGCGGCCCCGGACCGTGGACGCCGACGCGGTACGCGCGCAACGGGAACACGGACATCGCCTACGACACGTTCGCGGCGGGCGAGACCGGGCAGGGGGAACCGCTGCTGCTGGTCATGGGGCTGGCCGTCTCCCGGTTCTGGTGGCCCGCCGGGCTGTGCGAGGAGTTCACCGCCCGGGGGTTCGCCGTCGCGCGCTACGACCAGCGCGACGCCGGGCAGTCGACCCGGATGCCCGACACCGGCGGCGGCAACCCGTTCGCCGCGCTCGCGCGGCAGCGCGGCGGGTACACGTCCGAGGACATGACCGACGACGCGATCGCGGTCATGGACGCGCTCGGCTGGGAACGGGCCCACCTGCTCGGCGCGTCACTGGGCGGAATGATCGCCCAGCGGATCGCGCTGCGCCACCCGGACCGGGTCCTCAGCGTGACCTCCGCCGCCGCCATGCCCAGTGACACGTCCGGGATCGGCGCCGGACGGTACGTGCGCTTCGGCACCCTCGCGAAATTCGCGCGGATGAAGTTCCCCGAGGGCCGCGACGGCGACATCCGGCTCTCCCTCGCGGTCGCCCGCGCCGTCGCCTCCCCCGCCTACCCGTTCGACGAGGACGCCGCCCGGGAGTGGATCTCCCGCGAGGTCGACAGCGGCCCGCGCGACACCAAGGCGCAGAGCCGGCAGGTCGGCGCCTCGTGGCACGGGCCCCGGCTCCGCGAGCTCCGCAAGCCCGTCCTCGTCCTGCACGGCGACCATGATCCGATCCTCCGGGTCAGCGCCGCGCGTGCCACGGCCAAGGCGATCGACGGGGCCCGGCTGGTCGTGCTGCCGGGGATGGGGCATGATTTCCCGGCGCCGCTGTGGCCGGTCATCGCGGACGAGGTCCGGAAGCTCGCGGACCAGGCTCCGGCCCCGGAACGCCGGCAGTGAAGGAGACGACTAGTTCTCGGAGAACTGCTCGAACTTGAAGTCCGGGGCGGGACGGGACGTCGTCACGCGCAGCATCGCCGTCTCCCGGGCCAGCAGCGAGCGTTCGGCCTTCAGCCGGGCGATCGCGTCCGGGGCGGCCAGCAGCGCCTGACGGTCCGGCAGGTCGATGATCATGGCGGCGGCGATCACGTAGGACAGCAGCAGCGGCTCGTCGGGCAGTTCGGCGACCGCGACCACGCCGCCGCCCCGGTCGGCGAGGGCGTTGAGGTACTCGCGGAACCCGGCCTGGACCCGCTGCACGGCGGGCTCGACCGGGGGCGTCTCGAGTTCGTCCGCGGTCTCGGGGACCCCGGAGTCGTCAGGCAGCCGCTCGATCTCGCCGCGGAAGTACGGCAGCGACCGGTCCAGGTCCAGCAGCCGGAACCGTTCCGTTCCCACGGCCTGGACCTCGAAGCCGCCGTCCGCCCGCTCGTCCAGGTTCCGGATGGCGGCGACGCAGCCCACCTCGTGCAGCGAGTTCAGTCCCTCGATGTTCTCGGTGCCGGTCTCGCGCCCCCTGCGGATCGCGACGACCCCGAACTGCCGCGGCTCCGGTCCTTCCTTCAGATCAGCGATCATGCGCCGGTAGCGGTCTTCGAAGATGTTCAGGGGCAGGCGCATACCCGGGAACAGCACGGTCGACAGCGGAAAAAGTGGCAGCGTCTCGCTCATGTTGCCTCACATTATTTCGCATCAGCCGGTGATCTGGAACAGGCGCGCCGGTATTCAGGCCCCCGCGCCGGACCTGGACGGGTACGCGAACAGCTGCGAACAACGACTTTTCCGCCGATAGCGTTGCGACCCCTTCCGCTCTGCTCAGCGGAAGAACTCGGTGAGGATCGGCTCGATGGCACTGGTCTTGAGCATGTGGGTCTGGCCCTCGACGGAGCGGTATCGCGCGCCGGGCACGGTGCCGGCCACGGCCTGAGTGGCGTGATGCATCCAGGCCGGGCTCTTGCCGCCGTCCATGACGAGCGCCGGTGCCGTGATCGTCGACCACAGTCCCTCCGGGAGCGGCTTCCCCTGCTGGTGGTCCCCGACGATCGCCAGGTCGTAGGGCAGCGTGTGCGCGACCTCCTTCATCTCGCGCCACGGCGGCATCAGGTGCATGATCGCGACGACGGGGGCGGGAACGCCCACCAGCCGCATGAACGTGCTGACCGCGGCGGAACGGCGCCCGGCGGCGACGTGGGCGTCGATCCGCGCCGCGGCATCGCCCGCGGGCGGGCGCGTGTCATCGACGAAGAACGGCGGTTCGTACACGGCGACCCGCCCGACGGCGCTCAGCTGGCTCGCCGCCTCCAGCGCGAGCGGGGCACCGGACGAGGCCGCGTACAGGCAGGCCGGGCCGCCGGCCGTCTCCCGGATCAGCGCCTCGATGTCCTCGACCTCACGCTGGACCGCGTAGGGCGCGGTGTCGGTGCTGCCGCCCCGCCCTCGCCGGTCGTAGATGTAGACGGCGAAGTGCTCCGACAGGGCCTCGGCCAGCTTCCGGCTGGGCCCGAACTCACGATGGCACAGGGCGCCGTCAACGATGACGACCGGCGGTCCTGAGCCGATCCGGTCATAGGCGATGGTGGTGCCGTCAGCGGATGTCACGGTGTTCATGGCTGTTAGACGCGCGAGAGGCGCCGCGCTCATCGGGGATGTGCTGCCGGATGAATGCCGGCGGCGCACCGCTGACGGAGGCTCTCGCCGGCCGGACGTGCGCACGACCGCGGTCCTGCTGTAAGACAAGATAATGACGGACCTGAAGGAATGGGCACGGGATTTCGCCGAGAGGCAGCGCACGCCCGAGGCGGCCAGCGTGTTCACGGAGCGGACCCTGCACCGTATCGAGCAGGGCGTTCCGGACGCGGCCGGGACCCTGGCCCCGCTCCTCGAGGAGACCATCCGCCAGCACTGGCAGGCGTTCCTCGGCTGGTTCTTCGCCGACGACCCGTTCGAGCTCGTCCCGGCCGCGCGGGAACTGGCCGCCGAGCTGGCCCGGCGCCACCTGGGCCTGCCCGTGCTGCTGGCCCTCTACCGCAACGCGCAGGACGCCTCCTGGGACTACGCCACCGGTGTCGTCCAGGAGGCGCCCCGCACGCTGGATCACGAGAAGCTGCTGATCTGGCTCTGGACCCGGGCCGGCGAGTGGTTCAGCGCCTCCGTGGACCAGTCCGTGCTCATCCACCAGCAGGAGGCCGCCCGGATCCAGCAGCACGGCGACACCCAGCGGTACGAGGCGGTGCTCGGCGTGCTGGAGGGCCGGGCCGAAGACCCGCGGGCCCTGTCGGCCGCCCTGGACGGCTACCCGGTCAGCGGCTCCCACCTGGCGCTTATCGCGCGCGCCCGCGGCGCCGACACGATCCGGCAGCTGGAGCCGGCGCTGGCGAAGACGGCCGCGGCGCTGTCCCGGGGCCACCTGGCCGTGGTCCGGCCGGGCGGACGCGAGGTGTGGGCCTGGCTGCCCGCCGGTTCTTCCAGCGTCGCCGGCCCCGAGGGGGCCGCGGCCCGGGAACGGCTCGCGCGGCTCGGGCTCGACAGCGCCGCGCTGCGGGTGAGCGTCGGCGGCCCGGCGGCCGGAGCCGGCGGATTCACCGCCGCGCACCGGGACGCACGGGCCGCGCTGCCGGTCGCGCTCGCCCCCGGGCGGTGCGAGCCGGTGACGTTTTACGACGACGTGGCCCCGCTGGCCATGCTGGCCACGGTGCCGGAGTCCGCCGGGCGGTTCTCGCGGCGGACGCTGGGCGCGCTGGCGGACCAGACCGCCGGCAAGCTGCGGGAGACCGTGCGGGCCGTGCTGCAGGGCGAGGGGGACGCCGAGACCGTCGCCGCCGGGCTCGGCATCCACAAGAACACCGTCCGGTACCGGGTCGGGCAGGCCGAGCGCCTGCTCGGCCTGCCCGTCCGGGCCCGCGCCCGGGACCTGCTGCTGGCACTGGACTACTACGACGCCTTCCTGGCCGCGGAGGACAGCGACGCGTAGGACAGCGGGACGAAGTCGACCTTCTCCCGGACACCGCAGTCCGGGCAGCACCAGTCGTCGGGGATGTCCTTCCAGGCCGTGCCGGCCGCGAAGCCCTCGCTCTCGTTCCCGGCGTCGACCTCGTAGGTGTAGCCGCAGCCGGGGCAGCGCGCCGCCGCGACATCGTCGCCGAAGTCCCGGCGGGCCAGGTCCTCGCGCGTCCCGTCCGAGGGCTGGCCGGGGACCGGCGGGAACTGGCGCAGCAGCCGCTCCCGGTGGCCGGGCTGCACGTTGGCCAGCCGGATGTCGCCGTCGAAGTGCGCCGCGACGCGCGGGTCCATGACCCGGCGCCAGAGCGGGGGCACCAGCGCCAGCACGATCATCCCGGCGTAGCCGGTGGGCAGGGCCGGGCTCTCGGCGTAGTCGCGGAGCACCTGGTAGCGCCGGGTCGGGTTGGCGTGGTGGTCGCTGTGCCGCTGCAGGTGGTAAAGGAGCAGGTTGGTGGCGAGGTTGTTGGAGTTCCAGCTGTGCGAGGGCAGGACACGCTCGTAGCGCTGCCGGCCGCCGGAGGTGACCAGCTGCCGCAGCATGCCGTAGTGCTCCAGGTAGTTGACCGCCTCCAGCAGGGAGAACGCGACCACCGCTTGCAGGACCAGGAACGGCAGGACGGCCGCGCCGAGCCAGAGGGCGAGCGCCGCCCACAGCACCGCGGACATCGCCCACGCGTTGAGCACGTTGTTGCCGGCCCGGAACGGGTGGCGGCCCTTGCGGCCGTAGCGGGCCGCTTCCTTCCCCCAGGCCGACACCAGGGACCCGTACACCGTGCGCGGCCAGAAGCGGTAGAAGCTCTCCCCCATCCGGGAACTGGCCGGGTCTTCCGGGGTGGCGACCCGCACGTGGTGGCCACGGTTGTGCTCGACGTAGAAATGGCCGTAGAAACACTGGGCGAGGGCGATCTTCGCCAGCCAGCGCTCGCTGCGCTCCTTCTTGTGGCCGAGCTCGTGGGCGGTGTTGATGCCGATGCCGCCGACGAAGCCCATGGTCACCGCCAGGCCGATCTTGTCGGCCGCCGACCAGTCCCGCGTCGCGATCAGGTACATGGCGTACACGAAGCCGGCGTACTGGACCGGCAGGTACGCGAAGGTCACCCACCGGTAGTACCGGTCGTTCTCCAGGGCCTCGATGACCTCATCGGGCGGGTTGGAGCCGTCGAGCCCGGTGAGCAGGTCGATCACGGGGATCACCCCGAGGACCACGACCGGGCCCGCCCACAGGAGGACCCCCGCTCCCGTCAGCAGGAAACCCCCGATCGCCAGGATCCCGATCGCCGGGGCGACCAGCCCGAGCAGCCACAGGTACCGCTTCTTATCCCGCCACTGTTCCGCCGTGCCATCGGCGACGATGCCGCTGGGCTCCAATGCCATGACCAGTGCCTCCCGTACGTGTTGCGGACTGTGCCCAGAGTGCCTGAGACACGGATCGCGGATCACTGTCCGGGAAGCTAATTCGCTGGTGACCTTTTGTGAAAATCACCAATACGACACCGCAGGTGCCGCCGAATAACCTCGGCTCGTTCCCCGCGGGCGCCTGCCTACCCTCGCGCCCAGCGCAGGATGAACGGGTCCCGGGCCCGCGCCAGTTCGAGCAGTCCGTCGCGGACCCGGTCCGGTACCGGGCCGAACGGCGCCCGCGTCCGGTCCGACCCGATGATCCCGGCCGAACGCAGGAGGATCTTCTGCGCCCGCAGCCCGCACTGCCGGTTCTCGTAGTGGATGAGCGGCAGCAGGGCTTCCCACGCGGCCACGGCGCCCGGCCGGTCCCCGGACCGGTACCGGCGGACGATCTCTCCGAGTTCGGACGGCACCGACGAACTCGGCATCGTCCCGACCGCGCCCGCGTCCAGGTCGGGGATCAAGGTCACCGACTCCTCCCCGTCGAACGGCCCCGGGAAGACGCCCTCCAGCGCGGCGAGCTTGGACGCGGCCTGCGGCGTCTCGATCTTGGCGTGCGTCACCTGAGGGACCTTCGAGACCAGGTCGGCGAGCACGGACACGGGCAGCGGCGTCGCCGACAGCGGCGCGTCCTGGACCATGACCGGGATGTCGATCGCGTCGGCGACCTGCCCGAAGTACGCGATCACCCCGGGCCCGTCGACGGTCATCGTGGCGCCGAAGAACGGCGGCATCAGCATCACCATCGCCGCGCCCATGTCCTGCGCCGCCCGGCTGCGCGAGGCGGCGACCCGGGCACTGTAGTGGCTGGTCGTGACGATCACCGGTACCCGTCCGGCGACGTGCTCCAGCAGCCCGCGCGCCAGCGAGTCCCGTTCGGCGTCGGTCAGCGAGAACTGCTCAGAGTAGTTGGCCAGCAGGCACAGCCCGTCGACTCCGGCGTCGATGAGGTAGTCCGCCACCCGGGCCGTCCCGGCCAGGTCCACCGTCTCGTCGTCACGGAAGATCGTCGGCACGACCGGCACCACGCCGGCAAGAGGGGCACTCATCTGGACATCGTCGCACGGCGAGACGGATGCTAGGAATCATGGACTTCCAGCACATCCTCGTCGAACGGTCCGGCGATTTCGCTACCGTCACCATGAACCGGCCGAAGCGGCGGAACGCCCTGTCCGCCGACCACATGCGCGAGCTCATCGCGGCGTTCAAGGACCTGGGAGGCAGCGATGCCCTCGGCATCGTCCTGGCCGGGAACGGCCCGGTCTTCAGCGCCGGCCACGACTTCGCCGACGTCGGCGGGGAGGACCTGGTAACGGTCCGGAACCTGCTCAATACCTGCACGGAGCTCATGTCCCTGATGCAGGAGGTGCCCCAGCCGGTCATCGCCCGGGTTCACGGCCTGGCCACGGCGGCCGGATGCCAGCTGGTCGCGACCGCGGACCTGGCGGTGGCGAGCGAGGAGGCGGGCTTCGCCGCGCCGGGCGGGAAAGGCGGCTGGTTCTGCCACACACCGATGGTCGCGGTGGCCCGGAACGTGGGCCGGAAGCGCGCGATGGAGCTGGCCCTGTCCGGGGACGTCATCGACGCGGCCACGGCGCTGGACTGGGGCCTGGTCAACCGGGTCGTGCCCGCCGCGGACCTCGACGACGCGGTGAGCGACCTCCTCGACCGCGTGACCCGCGGCTCGGCCGCGAGCAAGGGCATCGGCAAGCAGGCCCTCTACACCCAGATCGACCTGGACCAGCCGAAGGCGTACGCCCACGCCGTCGAGGTCATGGCCGCGACCAGTCAGCTGCCCGACGCCCAAGAAGGAATCAGCGCGTTCCTCCAGAAGCGCAAGCCCCAGTGGCAACACGGCCGGTGACCGATTTGCCCTATTCCACTTCAGCGGGACTTCTGATACATATAGCCCCACCCGAACACCCGATTGACCGAACGGATCTGGGGTTACTCCGCATGACCGAGGTTCCAGCATCGATACCTGTCCCGGGTATCGCCGATGACCCGCATACGGGCCCGACCGAAAAGGTCCGCGGGGGCTGGGTCGCGCTGATCTCGCTGGGCAGCCTCGGCCTGTACGTGGGGTACTACGGCCCGCTCCAGGTCCTGCTGCCCGAGCAGGCGCAGGCGATCGCGGGCTCCGCCGACAAGGTCGCCGCGCTCGGCTGGGTGACCGCGCTCGGCGCCGTCGCCGCCATGATTTCCCAGCCGCTCATCGGGGCGCTGTCGGACCGCACGACCAGCCGGTACGGGCGCAGGCATCCGTGGATCCTGGGCGGCGCTGTCCTCGCCGCGGTCGCGCTCGCCTTCCTGTCCGGCCAGCACACCATCGCCGGGATGATCGTCGGCTGGATGCTCGCCCAGTTCGGCCTGAACGCGCTGCAGTCCGCCCTCAACGCCAACGTGCCGGACCGGGTACCGGTCCGGCAGCGCGGCTTCGCGTCCGGATGGATCAGCCTGCAGCAAACCCTCGGCGTGGTAGTCGGCGTCGCCCTCGTCGCGCTGCTCGTCACCGGGGTCGCCTCCGGTTTCGTGGCGGTCGCCGTGGTCGCGGGCGTGTTCGCGCTGCCGTTCCTGCTGTTCACGCGGTCCCTGCGTCTGGACCCCGCCGACCGGCCGCCGTTCAACTGGGGCGAGTTCGCCCGGGCGTTCTGGGTGAGCCCGCGGCGGTACCCGGACTTCGCCTGGGCGTGGCTGACCCGGTTCCTGGTGATGCTCGGCGACGCGATGGCCATCGCGTACCTGCTGTACTTCCTGGAAGACAAGGTCCACTTCCATCAGCAGTACCCGAAGTACACGGCGTCGCAGGGGCTGCTGCTCCTTATCCTCGTCTACGCCGTCGGGGTGACGATCTCGGCGGTGTTCTGCGGCCGCCTGTCGGACCGGATCGGCCGACGCAAGGTGCTGGTCACCATCTCCGGTCTCGTCATGGCCCTCCCCGCCCTCGTCCTGGCGATCTGGCCGTCCTGGTGGGTCACGGTCGGGGGCGCGCTGGTGCTGGGGCTCGGCTTCGGCGCCTACCTGGCGGTCGACCTGGCGCTCGTCACCCAGGTCCTGCCATCCCGGATAGGCCACGCCAAGGACCTGGGCATCATCGCCATCGCGAGTTCCGGCTCGCAGGTCCTCGCCTCCGCGTTCGCCGCGCTGATCGTCAGCAATCTCGGCTACCCGGCACTGTTCCTCACGGTGGTTGTCCTCGTCGTCCTGGGCGCCGTCCTGGTGTGGAAGGTCCGCTCCGTCCCGTAAGCTCACCGGACCGACGTGACGGCGATCCGTTCCAGGTTCTCCAGGCTCTTCTTCATGGCCGGGATCCAGTTCTCTCCGTTTCTGGTGGCCTCGCGCAGCCATTCGGGGGACCTGGCGCAGTCGTATGTCTCCGTGACCACGGTGGCGTCTCCGTCGGGCGCGAGCTCGTAGCCCCACCGGTATTTCCCGGGGACACCGACCCGGTCCTCGTACGCCGGGTCGGACACCGCGGACATCACTGGTTCCCAGGCGATCCGGCGGCCGGGCTCGTACTCGACGACGCGGCTGGTCATGACGTAGTCGTCCACGTCCGGGTTGCGCATGCGCATAGCGAACGCGTCCCCGACTCCGGTCAGGGGCGTCGCCCCGCCCTCGGGACCGCGCAGCATCCCTGATCCGTCGATCTCGGGATGACGATCCGGGTCGGAGAGGATCCCGAACAGCGCGTCGGCGGGCGCGGCGATCCGGCGGGACACGGACACGGGCTCAGTCATGGCGGGTGCCTTCCTCTGCGGGGCCTTTCCCTGACAGACGCGGCGAGTCGCCGCTATTCATCGGTACCCGGGAGACGGCTCGGCCCCGAGTGGACCCCGTCCTCAGCATCATCCTCAGCAAGGCGTTCCTCCTGGCCGGGGACTCCGCGATCACCGACCCCACCATCACCCGGCAGATCAGAGATCTCTGAGCCGCTACGCTGAACGCCGTGGCTGCCAAGAAACGGAAATCGGGGCGGAAGCCGAGCAAGGGCGTGAGCGGCAACCCGCAGCGGCGGGCTCAGCAGTTCCAGGAGCATGAGGCCGTCCGGCCGCGCGCGGCCGAACCGGCGGGGACCGGAGAGCCGCGCGCCTGGCCGTGGTGGGCCGAATCGCACCGGACCGTTCTGGACCGGGTCCGGGAGGCCGAGTGGCCGGACCGGCTGCTGGACATCGAGACGCTCGCGGGCCGGATCACCGGCGAGGAGTTCTGCGCCCGGGTCAACGGTCCCGGCCAGCGCACCGGCCTGACCCCGGCGGGCTGGCGGCAGGCCCTGACCGAGACCGCCATGGACGCCCTGGACGCCGACTGGGCCAGCGGAGGCAAGGACTGGCCCCGGCTGTGGGCCTTCTGCTGCGGGATCGCCGACGAGGAGGCCGTCGCGGAACTCGAGGCCGGGGCCCGGGAGATCGCCGCGGGCGGGGACGCCCTGGTACCCGGCGTTCCCGTCCCCTGGTACCAATCGGCCGAGGGCGCCGACGTGCTCCTCGCCCGTGACGTCTACGGGGACCGGATCCTGCTGGCCGCGCCGTTCAGCGATCCGGCGCGGCCGTCCGACGCTGACCACTGGTACGCCTGGGACCTCGACTGGTGCGCGATCGGCCTGGTGGTCGGCGCCGGTGCCTACGACTCGGCCGACGCCGCGCTGACGGAGTGGCGGGACGCGGTCGGCCCGGCGGCGGGCGGCGCCGCGTTCGGCCCGTGCCCGCCCCGGACGGGCCTGCGCCTGCTGCAGCAGGCGCAGCACGGGTCGATGCAGTCCGATTCCGTGATCGGCGACGAGCCGGGTGAGTTCTTCCGGGAGGCGCCGAGGCTCACCCGCCGCGCCGCGGCCCTGGCCGCCGCGCTGGGGAAGCGGCTTCCCAGGGAGCAGCCCGGGGAGGCAGAGGCCCGGGAGGCCTCGGTCCAGGGCTTCCTGGATCAGCACACCGGGCACGCCTGGAACTCCCCCGGTGACCGGGACAGCGACGAGGACCTGCTGGACCTGATCCTGGAGGCGTGGGGGCCCGAGGTTCCGCCGGACGAGGCGGCGTTCTTCGCCTGCTCCCCGCACCGGATCGAGTCGTGCGCGTCGTTCCTGCGCGAGGCCTACGAGCCGGAACCGGTCAACGAGGCGATGGCCCTGTTCCCGGACTGGGTCCAGTGGTGCGCCCGCCAGACCGGGCTCGACGGCGAGTTCACCGAACGCGCTCTCGCGGCGGCCCGCGCGGAGGCGGCGACCCCGGCCGGGGCCCGCCCGCCGAAACGGGAGGTTCCGTTCCGCCGGGCGGAGTAGGTCATACGCAGGCGGAGACCGCGTCGATGAGCGCCCGGTTCCGGGGGCTGCGCCAGCCGGGGCTCATCTGATTCATCACGTAGCCGACGGCCAGTCCGCGGTCGGGATCGCAGAAGCCCACCGATCCCCCGGCCCCGAAGTGGCCGAAGGCGGCGGGCCCGGGACCGAAGGGCCGTTCGGGCTGGGTGATCTGGAATCCGAGTCCGAACCGGGAGGGCCGGTCCAGCACCAGGTCCGTGCCGCTGGCGTGCTCGGCGGCCGCCTCGGCCAGCGCGCCGCGGTCGATGACTCCCCCGCCGTCCGCGGCGAGGGCCGCGTAGACGCGGGCGACGCCCCGGGCGGTGGCGTGCGCGTTGGCCGACGGGATCTCCGCGGACCGCCAGGCCGGGTCGTTGATCACCCCGGCGCCGGACAGTCCGCTGGGGTTGAAGTAGGCGTTGAACCGCATCAGCTGACGGGAGTCCAGGCCGGGCGGTTCCGCTTCGGCGGGCGCGGGATCATCCCAGGTGAACCGGGCGGCCCGGCCGTGGTCCGCCGCCGGAAGCCCGATGTGGACATCGGCGCCCAGCGGTCCGGCGATCTCCTTGCGCAGCAGCGTGCCGACGCCGGTCCCGGTGACGCGGCGGATCAGTTCCCCGGCCAGGTACCCGAACGTGTTGACGTGGTATCCGTGCCCGGTGCCCGGTTCCCACCAGGGTTCCTGCTCCTCCAGCGCGGCCGTCATCGCCGCGTGGTCGAGCATGGCGCCCGGCGGCAGCCGCCGGGCGACGGCGGGCAGCCCGGCCTGGTGGGACAGGACCTGGCGGACGGTGATCCGGTCCTTGCCCGCCGCGCCGAACTCCGGCCAGTACGCGGCGACGGCCGCGTCCGGGTCCAGCCGTCCCTGCCCGGCCAGCCGGGCCGCGCACGCCGCGACCAGCCCTTTGCCGACGGAGAACACGTTGACCAGCGTGTCCGGCGTCCAGGGACGGTGAGCCGCCTCGTCGGCCCAGCCGCCCCACAGATCCGCCACGACCGTGCCGCGGACCCGGACGCACACGGCCGCGCCGGTCTCTCCGCGCTCGCCGAAGTTGCCTTCGAACGCTTCCCGCACGGCGGCGAACGCCGGATCACACCAGCCTTGAACAGTCACCGGGCCCAGAATTCCATATAGCTGCGGTGCGGCCACTCATCGGCCCACTGCCGGCCGGGCTGGGCGGGCTGACCGGGAACCGGTCCCGGGTACATGGCGGACATGGCGTCATGTCCAGGCCGGCGTGGAGCATGGTGGCCCTTTATGCACCGCGAGGGTCCACGCTAGTGATCATTTGGTGCGGGTGGGGTTGGGCCGACCGGGGACAGGCTACGACGGGCCGACAGGCACGGAGTCCTCGGGGACGGCGGGGCAGCCGCGCGAGCTCTAGTCGCGGCGGTGAACGTGTGCCACTCTATTCTCACGCGCGTGTTCCGGGCTGGCAGAGGAGAAAGCGTGACCGAGGTCCCCGCGGCGGAGGTCGCGTCCAGTTCGTCCGCCGGGCCGGGCGCGAAGGTGAGCGCCGGCTGGATCGCGATGGTGTCGCTGGCCAATCTCGCCGTGCTGGCCGGGTTGTACGCGCCCCTGCAGGTGCTGCTCCCGGTCCAGGTGGAGAACATCGCCGGGGCCGCCGGCAAGGTCGCCGCGCTCGGCTGGGTGACCGGGTTCGGGTCGGCCGCGGCGCTTATCACGCAGCCGCTGGTCGGCGCGTTCTCGGACCGTACGACAAGCCGGTTCGGGCGGCGGCGGCCGTGGGCCCTGGGCGGGACGGTCATCGGCGCGGCCGCGGTCGCGGCGCTGGCCGGGCAGCGTACCGTCGCCGGGGTCATCGTCTTCTGGTTCCTGGCCCAGGCCGGGCTCAACGTGGTGCAGGCCGCGATCACCGCCGCCGTGCCCGACCAGGTGCCGGTGCGGCAGCGGGGCGTCGCGTCGGGGTGGGTCAGCCTGCAGCAGGCACTGGGCGTGGTGGTCGGCGTCGCGCTGGTCGCGGTGCTCGTCACCGGGCTCGCCTCCGGCTACGTGGCGCTCGCCGTTCTGGTCGTGGTGCTGGCCCTGCCGTTCGTGTTCTTCACCCGCGCCCCGCGCCTGGCACCCGGGGACCGGCCGCCGCTGCGCTGGGGAGAGTTCGCCCGGTCGTTCTGGATCAGCCCGCGACGGTATCCGGATTTCGCGTGGGCCTGGGGCACCCGGTTCCTCATCGTGCTCAGCGAGTCGATGGCCATCGGCTACCTGCTGTACTTCCTGCAGGACCAGGTCCACTACACCAGGTTGTTCCCGGGGCAGACCACCGAGGACGGCGTGTTCATCCTGATCATCGCCTACGCCGCCGGCGTCCTGCTGTCGGCGGTGACGGGCGGGATCGCCTCCGACCGCTCGGGGCGCCGCAAGCCGCTGGTCATCACGTCCGGCCTGGTCATGGCCGTCCCCGGTGTCCTGCTGGCGCTCTGGCCGACGTGGACGGTCACCCTGATCGGGGCGGTGCTGCTCGGCATCGGCTTCGGCGCCTACCTGGCGGTCGACCTGGCCCTGGTCACCCAGGTCCTGCCGTCGGAGACCGGGCACGCCAAGGACCTGGGCATCATCAATATCGCCAGCACCGCGCCTCAGGTCATCGCCCCCGCGATCGCCGCGCCGATCGTCACGTCGCTGGGCGGCTACCCGGCCCTGTACCTGACGGTCGCCGTCATCGGCGTCGTCGGCTCGCTTCTCGTCCTGAAGATCCGGTCCGTGGCGTAAGGCCGTTACGATACCGCCGTGGACGACGTCACCCGCGAGGACGCTCCGGCGCCGGAGATCGACACGAGCAGGCCGCATCCGGCCCGGATTTACGACTACACCCTGGGCGGGAAGAACCATTTCGCCGCCGACCGGGAAGTCGCGGATCAGGCGCTGGCCGCGTGGCCGTCGGCCCGGGTGACCGCCCGGGAGAACCGGGCGTTCCTCGGCCGGGCCGTGAAGTGGCTGGTCACCGAGGTGGGGGTCCGGCAGTTCCTCGATATCGGGACCGGCCTGCCGACCACGGACAACACCCACGAGGTCGCCCAGCGGATGGCCCCGGAGTGCCGCGTGGTCTACGCCGACAACGATCCGCTGGTACTGGCCCACGCCCGGGCTCTTCTCACCAGTTCCCCGGAGGGCCGTACCGCTTACGTCCAGGCCGACCTGCGGGACCCGGAGTCGATACTGTCCGCCCCGGAGACGCGCGAACTCCTCGATTTCAGCCAGCCGGTCGCGCTGATGCTGCTCGCGGTCCTGCATTTCGTACCCGACGAGGCAGATCCCGCCGGGGTCGTCCGGACGCTGGTGGACCGGCTTCCGGCGGGAAGCTACCTGACGGCGACGCACGTCACCAGCGAGCACAACCGCGCCGAGACCGACGCCGCCCTGCGGACGAACAGGAACGCGGGAATCCCGCTCGGCGCCCGTGACTCCGACGTCTTCGCCCGGCTCGCGTTCTCCGGGCTCGACCTGATCCCGCCCGGCGTCGTCCTGGTCTCGGACTGGAAACCGGAGACCGCCGGCTCGCGCCCCCTGCCCAGCGAGGTCAGCCTGTACGGCGGCGTCGCCAGGAAGCCGTAGGGCGGCCAGCGGAGTCCTTGCCTGCCCCCGTTCCGCCTGAGGAGTTACCGGGCGAGCCGGGCCCGGATGGGTGCGTAGTCGAGCCAGGTGTCCTGGAGGAACGCGGCCCGGCGCGCTTCATGGCCGGTGGCGCTGACCCGGTAGTACAGGGCCCGGCGGGTCTGGTCCGACGCGAAGTTGCCGCCGATGTTGTGACCGAGAAGGTAGTGGGCCAGCAGCAGGTCACCGGCGCGGCCGGTGACCTGCACTGGTTCCGGAAGGTCAACGGGCGGGTAGGCGCAGAACGCTCCCGGGCCGTGCTCGCGGAAGTAGGCGGCGTGCGTCAGGTGAGTGCCGGGCCAGACCCAGAGGTTGCCGGAGTCCTCGGCCACCTGATCGGTCAGCAGGACGCCGGCCAGGAGGGTGAACGTGCTGAGGTCCGGATCGTCCACCGGCTCCGGGTTCGAGGCGTCGATGTGCGGGATCCCGGGCCGGTGCGGGAACGGCGGGATGTTCAGTGCGACCTGCACCTGACCCGGCGTTTCCAGGGTGCCCCGCCCGGCCAGGCTTTCCGCGAGACCGACGGCGTGGCTGCCGGTGAGCGGAGCGAGCAGGTCTGGCTCCTTCCCGGTGTCCAGGAAGTAGAAATGGGGACCGCGCTTGTCGTCGGCGGGCGGGTCCGCGGCGACCAGCGCGCTGGCCCGCCGGCCGGCCTTGTCCAGCAGGTCCCCGGGTACCGCCCGCGGGACGATGAGGTACCCGCGCTCCGCGAACTCTGTGACCTGGCCGTCGCTCAGCACAGCTGCACCGTAACGAACCGGGCGCCGCGACGGCGACTGGTTTTCCGCGATGACCTGGTCGTCAGCCCGCCGCCAGGGCCAGGGCCGCGTCCACGCGGGCGCGGCCGGCGGGCAGCAGCGGGAGGCGGACGGCGGGGCTGGGGATGACGCCCTGGGCATGCAGCACTCCCTTGATGACAGCCGGGTTCGGTTCGGCCATCAGCGCCTGGGCCAGCGGAATCACGGTCCGGGTGAGCGCGCGGGCCCGCGTGACGTCCCCGGAGTGCCAGGCGCCGATGAGCGCGGCGAAGTCCGCGGTGCGCACGTGGGAGCAGGCGAGAATGCCGCCCGCCGCGCCGAGGGCCAGCAGCGGGGAGACGAACGCGTCGTCGCCGCCGAGTATCGCGAATCTGTCCGGGACGCTGGTCATCAGGGTCAGGGTGCCGGCGTCGATGCCGCCGGGGGCGTGCTTCATCCCGGCGATGCCCGGGACGGCGGCCAGGCGCAGGAGGGTCTGGCCGGACAGGATACGGCTGGTGCGGTAGGGAATGTTGTAGACGATCAGCGGGACCGGGCTCTCGTCGGCGAGCCGGGTGAAGTGGGCGACGACCCCGTCCTCGGACGGGCGCGTGTAGTAGGGCACGATGACCAGGGCGGCGGCGATCTCCGGCCATTCCGCCAGGCCGCGCAGCGCGGCGGCGCTTCCGGCGGTGTCGTTGGAGCCGGCTCCGGCGATCAGGGGGACGCCGCGGGCGCGGGCGACCCGGGCGCAGGTGTCCAGGACGGCGCGGCGCTCGGCGGCGGTGAGCGTGCTGGCTTCCGCGGTGGTGCCGAGGGCCACCAGGCCGGCGGCCCCGGCGTCGAGGACGGTGTGGGCGAGGGCTTCGAGGGCGTCCGCCGCGACGTCCCCGGAAGCGGTGAAAGGCGTGATCAGCGGCGTGAAGAGGCCGCGAAGCGTGAGTTCCATGATGGCAGGCTGCCCGGTCACCGCTATACAGGTCCAGTTCATATTCCTGCATTCCCTTGTAAGCTCAGCTTCATGATGGACGTGCGGCGGATGCGGCTGCTGCTGGAACTGTCCCGGAGAGGCACGGTCACCGCGGCGGCGGAGGCGCTCGGGTACACGCCGTCCGCCGTCTCGCAGCAGCTGGCGGTGCTGGAGCGGGAGGCCGGGGCGGAACTGCTGGAACGGGCGGGGCGGAGGGTGACGCTGACCGCGGCGGGCACGGTCCTGGCCGGGTACGCCGAGTCGGTGCTGGCCACCCTGGAGGAGGCGTCCTCGGCGGTGGCCGCGACGCGCGCGGCCCTGACCGGCCGGCTGCGCATCGGGGCGTTCCCGTCGGCGGCCCGTACCCTGCTGCCGCCTTCGCTGGTGGCGCTGGGGCGGGATCACCCGGGCCTGGAGCTGGCGCTGACCGAACTGGACGCGGCGGCCGTGCCGGACGCGCTGGCGTCGGGCGCCCTCGACGTCGCGGTGACCTTCAGCTACGACTGCCTGCCCGACGATGCGGACCCGGCGCTGGAGACCGAGCCGCTGCTGGAGGAGACCGTCTACCTGACGGTCCCGGACCTGGACCGGGGCGACGGGACGATCGCGGGCTGCCGCGGGTCGGCGTGGATCGCGGGCACCCCGGGCACGAGCTGCCACGACATGCTGGTCCGGGCGTGCGGGGCATCGGGCTTCACCCCGCGGATCCGCCATTACGCGGACGACTTCGGGACCGTGCTCGCGCTGGTCGCGGCGGGGCAGGGAGTGTCCCTGATACCGGAACTGGGCGTCGTGCACCGGCCGACGGGCGTGACCCTTATTCCGCTCGCCGCCCGGCGGCGAATCCGCGTCGCCTGCCGGAGAGGAAATGGCCGCCATCCGGCTGTCGCCGCCTGCACCGCGGCTATACGAAAGGAAACGGATAGCGACGGGAAAGTAACGGCCACCCGATCCGGATAACCGGTTTGCCGGTTTTCAGCCCCGCCGGGAATTTCCCCCGGCGGGGCCACGCTGCCCGCTATTCGGACAAACGGACAGTCGAATACCGAAAACTACTTGGCGGACTTGGGTTCCGAGGAAATCAGGCCGAGCACGTACTGCTGGGCCTCCCAGTCGGAGTGCGAGGCCGTGTGGGCGCCGCCGGGGCCGCGGTGGTGGAACACGCACAGCCAGCGGAAGTTGGCGTCGGACTCGATCCAGTCGCCGACCTCATTCTTGTTGTTGATTCCCGGGTAGTCCTTCTCCAGCGCCTGCAGGGAGACTCCGTGCTGAAGGCTGAACTCGACGTGCGAGTGGTGCAGCTCCAGGCCCTCCTGCTCGCCGCCGCCGGCCGGGGGCGGGGTCGGCTTGCCCTTCTCGTCGCGGCAGTCGTGGAAACCGACGCGCTCGCCGATGTAGCAGCGCGCGGTGGCCCGGGTCTTGCGGTGGTAGGCGTCAAAGTCCTTGTAGTGCGGGTCCTCGGTGCGCGCCGGGTGCGGCGGGAAGTGGACGACGTAGCGGTGCGTCTCGCCCGAGACGTGCTTGGCGACGTCGTCCTCGTGCTTGGCGTCCTGCTTGACCGCCGCGTGCGCTTCCTTGGCCGCGTGGTGCTCGGTCTTGGCAGCGGCGCGTTCGGTCTTGTGCTCAGTCGCAGCGGTCTTGTGCTCGGTCTTGCGCTCGGTCGTGGCGGGCTTGTGCTCGGTCTTGTGCTCGCCGCCGCCGAAGCGCTCCTTGAGGCTCTCCATGATGCCGTGCTCGTGCTCGCGGGCCATGCTGTCCCTTACCTCCGTTATGTCCTGGCACGGGCGCGACGGAACACAGCGCTGGCCGAATGGGGGTTATCGCCTGCGAACCGTCACAATTAGTTAAATCCCGAAACCAGCGCCTTACATTTTCCCCTTGTAATTTTCGCCAACAAACCGCCACCGTAGTAGCGAATGCGGTCGAAGCATACTATGCGCCCCGTACCGGTCGCGGAGGCAATGCCAGGTTATGCCCCTTTTCCGCCGCAAGTATCAATTCAGTAACTCATTACCTTTTCGGCAATTAGGGCTTTGACCTGCGCATTTATCGGGACGCGCAGCGGACGCAGGTGGCGGCCGCCGGACGGGCGGCGAGACGGCCATCCCCGATCGGCCCGCCGCACCGGGTACAGGTCCCGTAGGTCCCGTCGTCGATCCGGGCGAGGGCCGCGTCGATCTCCGCGACGCGGGCCCGGGCGTCGGCCAGCAGCGCCGCGGTGTGCTGCCGCTCGAAGGCCAGGGTGGCGCCTTCCGGGTCGTGCTCGTCGTCGGTTCCCGGGCCGCTCGCGGCCTCGGCGAGGTCGGCGAACTCGCGTTCCAGGGAACGGGCCTGGTCCCGGGCCCGTTCCCGTTCTTCCGTCAGCAGTTCGCGGGCGTTCCCCATCCGTCCGACTATAGGCCGGCCGGGGCCCGGGGCATTTCCCCGCGTCCGGGCTCAGCCGGGCGGCGGCGTGACCGGGGCGAAGGTCACCGGCAGGGATTCCAGGTTCCGCAGCCAGCTCGACTCCCTCCACCGGAGGCTGGCCTCGGGGACGGACAGGCTCGCGTCCGGCAGCCGGTCCAGCAGGGTCTCCACCGCCGTCCTGGCCATGACCTCGGCGATGGCCGCCGCGCCCACCGGGCAGGAATGCGCTCCGTGCCCGAACGCCAGGTGCGCCCGGTTCATGGCGGCGGCGTCGGGCCCCGACCTCAGCCGGGCATCCTCGTTGGCCCCGGCCAGGCCGAGGCAGATGGCGTCGCCCTCGCGGATGCGGCGCCCGCCGACCTCGACGTCCCGCACCGGCCACCGGCCGACCACGTTGTGCATCGGCGGGTCCCGCCAGAGGACCTCGGTCAGGGCCTGTTCCACGCTGATCCGTCCGCCCGGCGGCGACGGCGAGAACTCGTCGCCGGACAGCATCAGCCGCAGCGCGGACCCGATCCAGTTCCCCGTCGACAGCCCGCCCGCGCCGAAGAAGACGAGCAGGTCCAGGACGAGTTCCTCGTCGCTGAGCCCTGCTGGATGCCGGACCATCTCCGTGATCAGGCCGTCGGCGGGCGCCTCCCGGTCCTGGACCGTGATCTCGCCGAGGGCCTGAAGGCAGCGCATGCCCGCCTCGGCGTTGTCCGGGTTCGCCGTCGCCCCGAGGAGAAAGTCGGCCGTCAGGGGCGGGATCCGCTCCGCGGGGACGCCCATGAGCCGCGCCATGACGCCGAGAGCCAGCGGCTGCGCGTACTGGCCGATGAGGTCGGCCTCGCCGTCGGCGCCGAACGAGGCGATCACCCGGTCCGCGGCCCGCTCGCACATGCGGGCCAGTTCGACCTGATCCACGTTCTCCATCACGTCGGTGATCACCTCGGCCCGGCGCTCATGCTCGGCCCCCTCCACGTGCAGCACCGTCGGTATCCGGATCAGGGGGAACATGAGCTCCCAGTCGTCCGGGATCCGCGGCCACTGGTTCCAGCGGTAGCTGCTGCGGCCGAACAGCTCCGGGTTCCGCAGGATGCGCAGGATCTCCTGGTAGGACGTCACCAGCCAGACCGGGATGTCCCCGGTCAGCAGGGCGGGGGCCACGAGACCGTGCTCGGCGCGGGTCCTGCGGTAGAACCCGTGGAGGTCGTCGGTGAACTCGGGGCCGTACATGCGGACGGCCCTCGCGTGCGTCGGAGGTATCTCAGCCACGTCAGGCGACGATACGCCCGGGAACCCCTGCGTTCACGGGAGTTCCCGGTGTTCCTCCGCCGCGGCCACGAGCGGCCACTGGGGGATGGGGCGCCCGTCCATGTGCTCCTTCACCGGCGGCCAGTCGGGCGCGCCGGCGGCGGAGCGCGTGTTGGAGCGGTGCCGGGGCCAGCCCCCGGGCGAGTCCTCCCAGGCTTCCTGCCGCCCGTAGACGGTGAGGTCCATGAGCCCGTAGCTGCTGTCGAGGGCCTCGACGCCCCGGCCGGTGGTCCAGTAGGTCTCGAAGACGCGGTCGCCGTCGCGCAGGTAGCAGACCAGGTGGAACAGGCCGAGCTGACGTCCGGTCAGGAGCTCGTCGCGGCCGGGGAAGGACGAGTACCAGGGCATGGTCCAGCCCATGAAGTCCCGGTAGCGGACACTGTCGTCGTACGGTCCCTGGCACAGGACCGCGTAGGTGATGTCCCGGGAGTGCAGGTAGGACAGCTCCGCGACCTGGGAGGCCATCCAGGTGCAGCCTTCGCACTGCTGGGCCTCGGAATGGCCGTCGTGCCACATGAAGTAGTGGACGATGAGCTGGCGGCGCCCTTCGAACACGTCCAGCAGCCGGACCGGGCCGGCGGGGCCGGTCACCTGGAGGCCGGCGTCGACCTCGGTCACGGGCAGGCGCCGCCGCGCCGCGGCGATCGCGTCGCCCTCCCGGGTGTGGGCCTTCTCCCGGACGCGCAGCGCGTCCAGTCCGGCGGTGAACGTGGCCCGGTCGGTGATGGCGGGCAGGGGCAGGTCTTGCATGGCGGTCATGGCGTGTCCCTTTCGCTTGCTCCTGTTTCTGTTCCTGTCTTGCGCTGGTGCTCGTAGGCGGCCTCGGCGAGGCGCTTGACCGCTCTGAGGCGGCGGTCCCACTGGGCGGCTACCTCCGCCATCTCCCGGGTCGCCGCCTCCAGCCGGGCGGCGTCGATCCGGTAGAGGACTTCCCGGCCCTCTTTGCGGCGGGCCACCAGGCCGGCCCGTTCCAGCACCGCCAGGTGCTTGGCGACCGCCTGGCGGGAGAACGGCACCCGCCCGGCCAGCCAGCTGGCGCTGGCCGGGCCGTGCCCGGTGAGGAGGTCGATGACCTCCCGGCGGGACGGGTCCCCGATCGCCGACCACAGCTCGTCGCCGGCCTGCGTGGTCATACCCCCGGACTCTTCGCCGCGACCCTCTCGAGGCGGTCCAGGAACTCGCCCCAGCCCTGGGAGTGCTCGTCGGCGTAGCGCCGCTTCTCCTCCTCGGGCCAGTCGCGCAGTTCGTGGCCGCTCTCGGTGACGGTGAGGCGGGTGCGCGCGGGGCCCTCGGCGGCCAGGGTGAACTCCACGAGCATCGAGTTGCCCGCCGCCGGGGTCTCGTCCTGCGGATGGTTCCACCTAAAGGAGAAGCGTTCCGGCTTCTCAACCGCCTCCACCACGACCGGTCCGCCCTGGTCTCCGAAGCCCAGGTAGCCGCGGGCTCCCGGTTCGACGACGAGGTCCACCCGGTCGGCGAACCACTGGCGGATCTGGTCCGGCTCGGTGATGACCCGCCACACCACCTCCGGCGGCGCCTCGATCACGATGTCCCGCTCGATCTCCAGTCCCGGCACCGGCTTCTCCTTTCGCCCGGATTCTGCAACCAATAGTTGCACATGGAAGACTGATCTGCAACCACTGGTTGCATGTCAGTTTCCGGGCCCGGACCGCCTCCTCGGCCCCGGGAACCAGCCTGCTGCCCGCCCGTCACAGCGGTGTCCGGTTACCGGTTCGATGTCAGTAAATCTCCGTATTCGACGACTCGTTCCCGCAGTACAGTCGGAGCCCCGCGACTGTCATGGAGAGTTCCGCATCACATGATCACGACGCTCCGGGCCGCTGTGGCCGTCGCCCTGCTGGCCGGCTTCTACGTGCTCGTCGCCGTGATCACGGCCGTCACCGTCGCGGCCGACTTCTTGCTCGTCCGCTACGGGCACTCCGGCGGCGCGAAGGCCGCGGGAGTGGCCACCATCGCGGTGATCGCCATGCTGCGGGGCGCCCTGCTGGTCGGACGCCGCCCGGCCGACCCGGAACCGGGCGTCGAGATCTCAGCCGCCGACGAGCCCGCGCTGTGGCACGCGGTGGCCGCCCTGGCCCGGCAGGCCCGGACCCGGGTGCCGGACGAGATCCGGCTCGTGGCCGACGTCAACGCGGCGGTCAGCGAGGAGACCCGGATGCTCGGGCTGATCGCGGGACGGCGGCGCCTGTACGTCGGCGTACCGCTGCTGCTCAGCCTCACCGTGGACGAGCTCCGCGCGGTCCTGTGCCACGAACTGGGCCACTACAGCGGTGCCCACACCCGGCTCGGCGGGATCACCTACCGGGGCCGGATCTCGCTGAACCGCACCATCGCGCACCTGCAAGGTCACGCCGCGGTCCGCTCGGTGTTCTCGCTGTACGCGGCGCTGTTCTTCCGGGTCTCCTTCGCGGTGTCGCGCCGCCAGGAACTGGAGGCCGACGCGACCGCGGTCGCGGTCGCCGGGCGCAGGGCCATGGCCGAGGCCCTGCGCAAGAGCCGCACCAGCGCGGCGGCCTGGAAGTTCTACGTGGACTCCTACTGTCCCCTGATCCCGCTGGCGGGGGCCCGCCCGCCCGACCTGTTCGCCGGGTACTACGCGCTGCTGCGCGAGCCGGGACGGCAGCGGATGTTCGCCCGGATGCTGAGCGTCCCCGAGAAGCGGACCCCGCTGGACTCCCACCCGTCCATGGCGGACCGGCTCACCGCGATCGAACGGCTGCCCGACCCGGCCCTGCGCCCCGACACCCGGCCGGCGCTGAGACTGCTCGCGAGCCCGGACCGGGCCGCGCGGGCTACGCAGTCCACCATGCTCACGCCGGAGGCCCAGCGCCTGCCGGAACGGGACTGGCCCGAGATCGCCGGACGCGCCCTGTATGCCGGCACGCACTCGCAGGCGATCGCCGATGTCTTCGCGGCCGCGGGCCGGATGGCCGGCACGGCGCGGCCGACGGCGGCCACGGTGCTGCGGGTGCTCGAGGCCGGAGGCGGACGCGACCTCGGCGGCTGGCTGCGTGACCTGAAGTGGGCTGGCGACGACGCCGGCGCCGTGGCGGCCCGGGTGACCGCCCGCGCGCTGGAGGGACTGCTCATCGAGGCGGGCCTGGCCTGGTATGAGTTCTCCTGGTCGGCGGATCCCCAGCTGTTCGCCCGGGACGGCGCCCCGGTCGACCTGACAATGGCGGTCCTGACCGCGGTCACCGACCCCCGCCGGGCCAGTTCCCTCGCCGAGCGGCTGCTCCGGCTCGGCCTCAGCCCGTCGGCCGCTCCCCGGGGCGACGGGAGCCGACCGCCGGCAGCAGCGGGCGCGCCGTCCGGGTTCAGCCAGCGGTGCTGAGGCGTTCCAGGCTCTCCAGGGACCGCTTCATGCCGTTGCGCCAGACCTCGCCGCCGCGCAGCATCTGCTGCCTCTCCTCAGACGCGCCGGAGCAGTCGTAGATCTCGGTGACCACGGTGGCGTTCTCTCCGTCCGGGACGAGCTCGTAACTCCAGCGCATGGCGCCCTTGACCCCGATGAGCTCCCGGTCTTCCTCCCGCGACGCCTCGACCAGCTCCGGTTCCCAGGAGATCCGCCGGTCCTGCTCGAATTCGGCGATGTAATTGGCCATGACGTAGTCACCCATGAACTTGTTGTTCATCCGCATCACGAAGGTATCGCCCGCCTTTCCCACCGGCCGCGGGTCCACCGCTTCGCAGAGCATCCGGGAGCCGTCTAGGTCCGGGTGGCGGGCGGGGTCAGCGAGTATCGCGAAGATCGCCGCCGCCGGTGCCTCGATCCGGCGGGAGACAGAAACAGGCTCGGTCGTCACGATGGTCATGCCTTTCACTGTGTGCGGGGATTCCGGCTTAGCGTACGCCGTCCGGCCGGGATCCCAGTACCGGGATCAGGGGACGGAGCACGCGCCGCCGCAGGCAGCCCTGCCAGACGCCGACGCTGTAGGCCGCGTCGTCCAGGAGCCGGGCCGCGGTGTAGCGGACCGGGTCCAGCGGCGGACGGCGGTCGGCCCAGTCCAGCAGCGGCGGGGCGAGCACCAGCGCCGCGACCGGGAGACGGAGCCGGGGGAACACGGCGGCCGCCGGGATGGCCAGCGGCCACCACGTCCGGGACAGGGCGCTGCCCAGCGGGCGGCCCGCCGCGGCGGTCCCGCCCCCGGCGAGCCGGGCCGCGAGTTTCCACGCCGCGCCGGACGGCGGCCGCTTGCGTTCGCTGTTTCCGTCGCCAGGACAGCAGGAATCGCGAACGGAAGCGGGAAGGTCCCGCGGGAGCGGCCAGCGCTCGCCGGTCACGGCGGACAGGCGCCGGGCCAGCAGCGCGGTGGCCGTGCCGGTGACCGCCGCCGCGGTCACCGGGCGGCCAGACAGCAGCGCCGTCCAGGCGCCGATCGTCCACCAGGACGCGTAGAGCGGGCGGACCGCGCCAGGATGCCGTTCCTCCAGCTCGGCGGCGGACGTGCCGTAGTCCGCGCGCCGGGAGAACCAGGCGCGGAACGTCACCCGGTGGTCGTGCCCCATCACGGCCGAGGGCTCGTAGCGGACCGTCCAGCCGGCGCCGGCCATCCGCCAGACGAAGTCGACGTCCTCCCCCACGTACATCCCGCCGGCGAACCCCTCGCCGGCCGCGGAACGGCGGACGACCAGCGCGGCGCCGGGCACGTAGGAGACCCGGGCCCCGGGCCGGACGACCGAGGGCCGCGCGCCCATGTCGAGAGTGGAGGAGGCGCCCTCGTAGCGGGCCAGCCACCCGGGACCGGACTCATGCGGGACGATCCTCGGCGCGGCCGCGCCGACGGCGGGGTCGGAGAAGTGCGGCAGCAGCCCGTCCAGCCACCCGGGCCGCGGCACGCAGTCGGAGTCGAGGAACGCGACGAACGGCGTGGAGGCCGCCGCCAGCCCGGTGTTCCGGGCGGCGCCGGGACCGCCGTTCACCGGACGCCGGATCACGGTCGCCCCGTGGCCGGCGGCGGCCTTCGCCACCGCGTCGCCGTCGTCGGAGCGGTCATCGACGACGATGACACGGTAACCAGCACGGTAACCAGCGCCGCCGTCCCGCAGCCCGGCCAGGCACCGGGCCAGTTCTGCCGCCCGGTCCTTCACCGGGATCACGACGGTCACGTCGGCCGCCGCCGGGCCGCCGCCGGGCGCGGGAACCGGGTGCGCGATGCCCGCGTCCAGCAGCCGGCGCGCCAGCGTCCGCGCGGCGGCGGCGTCGCCGACCGGCGTCCCGGAGAACCACGCCCGCACCTGCCGCGCGCCGGCGGCCGTCAGCCGCAGCACCCGCGTCGGCGACCCTCCGGTCACCACCGGAGTGCCGTCGCCGAGAAGGCGCGTTGCGGCATCCGGCGCCAGCCGGAGCCCGGCGGGCGCCGGGCCGGGGCCGGCGCTGGTCACGGCGTGAAGCCGGCCAGCGGGCTTTCGTCGCAGTCGTGGACCGGGGGACGGCGGCGCCCGATCGTCACCGGAACCGGACCAGAGCCGGAACGCGGCGACGTCCGGTGCGAGTGATCCTCCGACGGCTTCGGCACGTCACCCGAGACGGACGCCAGCGCGGCTGAACCGTGGCCCTGCACGCACTCGGGGTCCGGACCGTCCATCGGCAGGCCGGTGAAGAACTTCGCCGCCATGCAGCCGCCGCGGCACGAGTCGTAGAACCCGCAGGACCGGCAGGCCCCGCCAGTCTCCGGTTCCCGCAGCGACTGGAACAGGTCCGATTCCCGCCACACCGACTCGAAGCCCCCGGCGTCCCGCACGTTTCCGGCCAGGAACTCCGAGTGGATCGCGAACGGGCACGCGTACACGTCGCCGACCGGGTCGATGAGGCAGACGACGCGGCCGGCGCCGCACATGTTCAGGCCGGGCAGCGCCCCGCCGAACGCCGACAGGTGGAAGAACGAGTCGCCGGTCAGCACGTCCTCGCCGTGCGCGACCAGCCAGTCATACAGCTGCTTCTGCTGCTCGGGCAGCGGGTGCAGCTCGTCCCAGGAGTCGGCGCCGCGTCCCGAGGGCCGCAGGCGGGTGATGCGCAGCTGCGCGCCGTATTCGTCGGCGATCGCCTTGAACGCGTCGAGCTGCGGGATGTTGTGCCGGGTCATGACGACCGACAGCTTGAACCCGGTGAACCCGGCGTCGCGCAGGTTGCCCATGGCCCGCAGCGCCGTGTCGTACGACCCGGGGCCGCGCACCGCGTCATTCACGGAAGCGGTCGCGCCGTCGAGGGAGATCTGCACGTCCACGTAGTCGGACGCGGCCAGCCGCTCCGCCGCCGCCGCGTCGAGGCGAACGCCGTTGGTGGAGAACTTCACGCCGACGTGGTGGGCGGTCGCGTAGTCGACGAGTTCCCAGAAGTCCGAGCGCACCGTCGGCTCGCCGCCGCCGATGTTGACGTAGAAGACCTGCATCCGCTCAAGGGTGTCGATGACGGCCTTGCACTCGTCGGTGGACAGCTCGCGGGGGTCGCGGCGTCCCGACGACGACAGGCAGTGGACGCAGGACAGGTTGCAGGCGTAGGTGAGTTCCCAGGTCAGGCAGATGGGCGCGTCGAGGCCGCTCTGGAACAGGTCCGTCAGCTTCGGCGCGGCGGCGGGCGACGAGGGTGCGTCGTGAGTGACAGTCACTGTCCGCTCCGTTCGGAGATCATGTTGGACTCGGCGAGCGCGGACAGCGCCCGCGCGTAGGCGGGTAGTTCAGCCTCGCCGACCCCCGCGGCGGAGCACGCCGCCCGGGCGCTGGGGTGGCCGTCCAGGGAACGGACCACCTCCAGCACCCGCTGGTTTTTCAGGAACGACAGCCGCCGCGTGCCGAAGTGGTACAGCAGCGCACCGAACGGCTCGGGCCGCATCGATACGCGCGGGTCGATCCGCCAGGGACGGTCGAGGTCGAAGTCAGTAGACACCGCACATGCCGTCGATCGAGACTTCCTCCACGAGCAGTTCCTCGCCGGCGAGCTGCTCGTCAGACGCTTCGGGAGCCATATCCCGCACCTCCTTGCCTCACTAGCCAATACTGGCACCGGGTGCCAGGAACAGCACCCGGCAGGATCGTAACGACACCAGGTGCCGGTAATCAAGATGCGAATACGGACGGTCACCGGACATGACGCGCGGCAGGGCGTAAAATTAGGCATCTCCCGGTCCCCGCGACCCGACCCGCAACCTGAGAAGACGGTGATGGCCAGTGCCCGCACGCGATTCCTCGCCAGCCCCGGCGGCCGCGGAACGCCACCCCGGGCGCCGGCGTGTCACGTCCCGGGAGGAACTCGAGCAGGCGGCGTTCGCCCTGTTCGAGCGCAACGGCTTCGACGAGACCACCGTCGATGACATCGCCTCCGCGGCGGGGATCGGACGTCGCACGTTCTTCCGCTACTTCCCGTCCAAGAACGACGTGCCGTGGGGCGCGTTCGACTCCGAACTGGACCGGATGCGGGTCACGCTGAAGGACTTCGCGCCCGACGTCAGCCTGATGGAGGCCCTCCGGCTCGCGCTGATCGACTTCAACCGGGTTCCGGCCGACCAGGTCGCGCTGCACCGCCGCCGCATGGAGCTGATCCTGCGGGTGCCGACGCTGTTCGCCTACTCGACGCTGCGGTTCACCGCCTGGCGGGAGGTGGTCGCCGGGTTCGTCGCCGACCGCACCGGCCGCCGCCCCGACGAACTCGCCCCGCAGACCATCGCGCACGCGCTCCTCGGCGTCGCGCTCGCCGCCTACGAGCACTGGCTCGAGGACGAGGGCGCCGATCTCGGCAGGCTCCTGGACGAGGCGATCCGCGAGCTCGGCACCGCCTTCGACGGCACCGGCTGGGGCACCCGGACATGACGGAGCTGGCGTCCGCCCGGTGGCCCGAGGTGGACGCCGCGGACCGGCGGCTGCTCGTCGTGCCCGTCGGGTCCTGCGAGCAGCACGGACCGCACCTGCCCCTCGACACCGACACCCGGATCGCCGGCGCCGTGGCGTCCCGCGCGTGCCGCGGCCTGCCCGGGACCGGGCTCGCGCCCGCCGTGGCGATCGGGGCCAGCGGGGAGCACGCGGGCTTCCCCGGAACCCTGTCGATCGGCACCGAGGCCCTGACCGCGGTGCTGGTGGAACTGGGCCGGCACGCCAGCCTGGACTGGCCGGCGATGCTGCTCGTCAACGGCCACGGCGGGAACGTGCCCGCGCTGAAGGCGGCGGTGCAGCGACTGCGGTCCGAAGGACGGGAGTGCCGTGCCTGGAACGCGGGCCTGGCCGAGGCCGCGCCCGGCGTCCCGGCCGACCCCCACGCCGGCCGGTACGAGACGTCGCTGATGCTGGCCCTCGCGCCGTCGGACGTGCGGCTGGACGCGGCGGCGCCCGGGGACACCCGCCCCCTGGCGGACCTGATGCCCGAGCTGGCCTCCGGCGGCGTGCGCTCCGTCTCCCCCGCCGGCGTCCTCGGCGACCCTTCCGGCGCGTCAGCGGCTGAGGGCGAGCGGATCCTCGGCGAACTGGTCGCCCGCCTGCGCGCCGTTATTCGAGAGTTCTCGCCGCCGGCCGCCCGCGCAACGGCGGCGCATATTTCTGGTAACGGCCGGATTACTCCGGGAGGGGATCTTGGTCCCCGCGCCGGGCGCCGATAGCCTGAGGGCATGCCGCAGCAGACTGCGGCCGGGCTCGCCGGATTGCTGCGGCAGCTGCGGACCGACGCTGGGATGACCCAGGACGAGCTGGCCGAGGCCGCGGGACTGAGCACCCGCACGGTCAGTGACCTGGAGCGGGGCGTCAACGTGACCGCCCGCCGGGACACGGCCGCGCTGCTGGCGGACGCGCTGAGCCTGACCGGAAACGACCGCGAGCATTTCATGGCGGTAGCCCGCGGAAAGCCCTCCGCCGGTCTTCTCATGCCCGCGGGCGGGGCTTCCGCCTCGAACACCGTGTGGATCGAGTCCGCGGCCAGCGAGACGTTCGTCGGCCGGCAGGCGGAGCTCGCCGCCCTCGCCTCGGCCTGGACGCACGCCGCCGGCGGCCACCGGGTCCTGGCCCTGGTCGGCGGCGAACCGGGGATCGGCAAGACCGCGCTGGTCGCCGAGCTGGCGCGCCAGGTCCACGCCGGGGGAGGCCTGGTCCTGTACGGGCGGTGGGACGAGTACGTGCCGGCCCCCTACGGGGCATTCCGGGAGGCCCTCACCGACTACGCGCGGGCCTGTCCCGAGCCGGTGCTGCGCCGGGACCTGGCCGGCCTGGCCGGGGAGGTCACCCGCCTGTACCCGGTGCCCGCGCAGCGGGCCGGGATCGAGAGCCCGCCGGCGCCCCCGGCGGCGCCCGAGGCCGAGCGGTTCCGGCTGTTCGAGTCGTTCGAGGAATGGACGGAGCGGATGGCGGGCCGCCAGCCCGTGCTGCTGGTCCTCGATGACCTGCAGTGGGCCGACCAGTCCTCGCTGCTGCTGCTGGGGCACCTGATGCGCGCCCGGCGCTCCACCCCGCTGCTGGCCGTGGCCATGTACCGCGACACCGGGCCGGAACCGGACGACCTCGCCGCCTCGTGGGCGGCCCTGACCCGCGACGTCGACTGCCGGCGGGTCACGCTGCGGGGCCTGGGGCATGACGCGGTCACCGCCCTGCTGGAGACGGTCCTTCCCGGCGGCGGGAAGCGCGCGGCCGGCCTGGAGCGGGAAACCGCGGGCAACCCGTTCTTCCTGCTGGAGATGGCCCGCCGCCTGCCGGAGAGCACGCCGGGAGGCGAGACGCCTCCGGCGCTGCCTCCATCGGTCCGGGACATGATCGGGGCCCGGCTGCGGCGGCTGACCGACGACTGCGCCGCGGTGCTGATGATGGCGTCGCTGATCGGCGAGCGGTTCGACACCGCGCTGCTGGCCTCGGTGGCCGGCCTGGAGGAGACCCGTGCCATCGTCCTGCTGGAGGAGGCCGTCCAGGCAGGCCTGGTCGCCGAAGCCGAGGGCGACCCGGACTGGTGGCGGTTCTCCCATTCCCTGACCCGGCGGGTGGCGGCGGACGGGCTGAGCCGCAGCCGCCGGGCCCGGCTGCAGCTGAAGGTCGCCGAGACCCTCGAGGCCCGTCCCGGGGTCCCGCCCGCCGAGCTGGCCCACCACTTCGGGACCGCCGCCCGGGGCTCGGGCGACCCCGGCGCCGCCGGGAAGGCGATCGGCTACGAGCGCCTGGCCGGGGAGCACGCTCTGCGGGAGGTCGCGGCCGAGGTCGCGGTCCGCCACTTCCGCCAGGCGATCGGTCTGCTGGACCGGTTCCGGGCCGGGCAGGACGCGCTGCGCTGCGAGCTGCTGCTGCGGCTGGCCGACGCCCACGACCGGGCGGGGCAGTACGCGCCCCGCGACGAGCGGTACGCCGAGGCGGCCGAGACCGCCACCCGGCTCGAGGACGGCACCCTGCTGTGCCGGGCCGCGCTCGGCTACGGCGGCATCCTCCCCGCCACCGTCGACCCCGATCCCCTCGCGCAGGCGCTCCTGGAAGAGGCCCTCGCGCAGGACGGCATCAGCGACAGCAGCCGGGCCCGGGTCCTGGCCCGGCTCGCCCACTGGCTGCACACCGCCCGCCCGTACGCCGAGCGGCGCGAGCTCGCCGACCGGGCCGTGTCCATGGCGCGCGGCACGCCGGACCGCCTCACCCTCGCAGCGGTCCTGCTGCACCGCTGCTGGGCCCTCGACGGTCCCGACGACGTCGCCGACGCGCTGGAGACCGCCCGGGAGATCGAGGGCATCGGCGAGGAACTGCGCAACCCGGAGCTGACCCTGCAGGCGCTGCGGATCCGGCTGCACGCCGAGTTCGAGCTGGGCGGGCATGACGCGGCCGCCGCGACGGCCGGCGACCTGAAGCGGCTGGCCGAGGAGGTCCGGCACCCGGAATTCATCCGGCTCGCCGCGATGTGGGACGTGACGGCCGCCAGCTTCGAGGGGCGGTTCGGCGACGCCGGGAAGCTGGCCGACGAACTCGACCAGCGGCTGAGCCGGCTCGGCCACCCGCAGGCCCAGGTGATCCCCGTGGCGCAGACGTTCGCCCGGCGCTGGCTGCAGGGCCGGGCCGGGGAGTACATCCCGGTGTTCGAGGCGCTGTCGGCGTCTGATCCCGGCAACCCGGTCTGGACCGCCGTCACCGCCTGGTCCCTGGCCGAAGCCGGCGAGACCGGCCGGGCGTCCGCCCTGCTGGGCAGCGTCGGGCCCGGCCCGGCGGCCGCGGCGGACAAGAACTACCTGTGGTGGGCCCTCGTGGTGGGCCTGTCCGACGCCGCCGTCCTGACCGGCGACGCCGGCTGGGCGCGGGCCCTGTACGACCTCGCGGCCCCCTACGCCGGGCACAACGCCACGCTCGGGGTCGCCACCTTCCTCGGCGCGTGCGACCACTGGCTCGGCGTGCTCGCCGGCACGGCCGGGCGCACCGCCGATGCCGTCGCGCATCTGGAGGCCGCCCTGGCCCGGCACGAGCAGATGGGCGCCCGGCCCTGGACGGAGCTGACCCGCGAAGCGCTCGGGCGCGTCCGGTCGGGCGCCGGGCTCACCGCTCGTCCAGGAACTTCGTGATCCTCGGGTAGACGTCGGCGGCCGCCGCCGAGCCGACGATCGCGTCGAGGTGCGCGTACCCGGGGAGCACCTCCCGGTGGTAGTCGCCGGCCGGGTTCCAGTGCCGGAGCCAGCGCAGTGTCTTCAGCGACCCGACCGGATGGAAGATGTAGTTCTGCGTGCCCTGCAGGAGCAGGAGGCTGGTGCCGGCGATCCGCTCGGGATGGTCGAGGTAGTCCGTCCCGCCGGTGTGCGTGACGGCCTGGCCCTTGCGCATCATCAGCCCCAGGTGGTCCAGGGAGTCGATGTTCCCGAAGCCGAACATGCTGTTCAGCGCGCGGTGGGTCGCCTCGTTGAGCTGGTCGTGGCGGTGCGTCATCCCGTAGACCGCGTTGATCCACCGGCAGACCGCCTGGCCGCACCGTTCCTCGCCCGGCAGCGGGAGGGTACGGAGCGTGATGTCGAGCAGTTCGTCGGAGAACGACAGCCGCGTGTCCGGCGACAGGCCCTCGGCGCCGAGCCGGCGCAGCGCGCCCGCCGTGTGGAGGCGGGACTTGGTCAGGTTGAACACCGAGGTGGCCGGGTGCAGCGGGAACTGGGCGCAGGCCGCGGCGCGAACCCCTTCCAGCCCGGCCTGGAGTCCCATCAGCAGGGAGCCGGACCCCACGCAGTGGCCGAGCACCTGCAGGTCGTCCCGGCCGGTCTCCTCCAGGACCTTCCGGACCGCGAGCGGCCAGTCGGTCCGGGCGATGTCGTCGAGGGTGAACTGGGTCCCGGACGAGGGCAGGTCGATGCCGGCCCGGTAGTCGAACAGCCAGGTGTCGTAGCCGGCCTCGGCCAGGAACTCGCCCATGTTCGTCTCGATGGTCGGGGCGAGGAACGAATGGGACGACATGCCGAACCCGCTGGCCAGCATGACCGGCCCCTTGTCCCCGGCCCGGTACCGGGTCAGCCGCAGGAAGGCGTCCTTTCCCAGCCGCTGGCCGGAATGCCACTGCTTGTTTCCGTCGCACCACCAGGTGCCGTCCGGGGGCCGGGGCTCCCGCACGGCGGGGGCGGGCTTGGGCGCGGCGGGAAAGGAAGCGGTCTCGTCCACCACCCCTCCGTAGATGTGGGCCAGTTCGGCGGCGAACAGTTCCAGGAACGCCTTGCGGTACTCGCCCTGCTCGTGGCGGGCGACTCCGTCGACCTTGATGCTGCGGACCAGCCGGGTCAGGTCGGTCAGCTTCAGGTGCAGGACGCCGGTGCCCGGTTCCCCGCCGCCGGCCTCGCGGACACTGGTGTAGAGGGTGGTCGTGTCGGCCCAGGCGTGGCGGGCCCCGTGGTTGCGGATGTCCTTGTGGCCGTCGAGGACGTATTCCTTCCCGTCCTGCGCCTTCAGCGTCATCCGGTAGCGCATGAACCAGGCCTCGACCCGCGCCGGGTCGGGCTCGAACAGGGTGAAGCGCCCCTCGGTGACGGTCAGCGGCTCCGGGGACAGCGCGGAGGCGTTCACCGTGCCGGTGATGACGGCCTCCCGGGCCGGGTCCTGGAGCACCGCGTGGATGTCGTTCCAGGTGATGGTCACGTGCATGTCGACCCGCGCGCCGTCCTCGCGGCCGCGGTGGTACCCGTCGGCGTAGCCGTCGGGTACGTCCATGGAGACGTACCCGCCGAGATGCTCGTTGAAGGTGAGGCTGGCCTGGCCCGGCGCCAGTTCCGGCGGCTCGGCCAGTTTCCTCGCCGGCCGGCCGGGTTCCCAGCCGCGGTCGGCGATCAGGAGCGCGGCCGTCCGCTCGGCCAGGGCGGAGATGGTCAGCAGGGGGTTCACGTCGAGGGCGAGCGGGACGACGGAGCCGTCGCACACGTACAGGCCGTCGTGGACTCCGCCGGACGGGTCGAAGACCTGGCCCTTGTGGTCCACGACGCCCGCCGACGGGTCGTCGGCCATCGTGCATCCGCCGAGCGGGTGGACGGTGATCAGCGACTCCTCGTGGGTCCAGGCCCACAGGGGGTCCGGCACCGGCGTCCCGTGCAGTGCCCGGGTGGCCCGGGCCAGGATCTGGTTGTCCCGCGCGAACGCCGACTGCCCGCCGACCCCGGGCCAGGTCACGTGGACCCGGTCGTTCTCGAAGACCATCTGGCCTCCGGCGTCGTCGGTGCTCATGACCAGGTAGGTCAGGGTCCGCCCGGTCGGTCCCCGGTGGGAGCCGAACGGGATCCCGGCCAGTTCCCGCACCCGGCGGCTGGCGGGCTCGTCGGCGTCGGTGGACGCGATGCCGAGCGCGAGGGGCAGCACCGCGGCCAGGGCCCCGGGGACCGCGCCGTCCTCGATGATGAGGGAGTCGCCCAGGGCCGGGCGCCGCAGGTCGATCATGCCGGTGATGGTGGGCCCGGACAGCCGGCCGCGGCGCGGCACGTCCTCGCCGTCGCCGGTGCCGGCGTCCTCGGTGTCGGTGTCGTAGGCGAAGGCCAGCACGTCGCCGTTGCCGGAGAACCCGTGCCCGAGCCGCTCCGACATCGCCAGCCCCTGTTCGCGGGACCGGAGCAGGATCTGGGACGAGCCGAGGGTCCCGGCGGCGAGCACGACCACGTCGGCGGTGACGGACTCCGGCGCCGGCCCGTCGCCGTCGTCGCCGGCGGAGGTGTCGAGGTCGACCCGCCACGTCCCGTCGGGCTGTTTGCTGACCGCCCGGGCCGACACCTCGGTGAAGATGTCCGCGCCGTGCCGGTAGGCGTCGGGCAGGTAGTTCATCAGGACGGTGTTCTTGGCACCGTAGTTGCAGCCGGAGCAGCAGTCGCCGCACAGGGTGCAGGCGTTCTGCCGGACCCCGGCCGCGTTCGGCCCGGGCGTGAACGTGACGTTGAGCGGGGGCCGGGTCACCGGCCGGTCCAGGCTGGACGCCGACCGGGTCAGGGCGCGCAGCCGGGGCAGGTCGGGCCACGACCGCGGGTACGGGGTGGAGCCGAGCATCGTCCGGGCCGCCCGCATGAACGGCTTCAGGACCTCCGGGCGGTGGCGCAGTTCGGCCGGCCACCGTTTGTCGTCGAAGACGGTCTCCCCCGGCTCGAGCGCCACGTTGGCGTTGATCAGCGAGGTGCCGCCGAGCCCGCAGCCGGTCAGGACGGTGACGTCGGGGCCGACGTGGAACTCGAACATTCCGGTGTCCCGGCCGCGCCGCGACTTGGAGGTCTCCACCTGGATCTCACGGGCCGCCGACAGGGCGGTGTTCGGGTAGTCGCCGGGGTGGATTTCCCTGCCCCGCTCCAGGACGCACACGTCCCGGCCCGCGCGCGCGATCCGGGCCGCGGCGATCGCCCCGCCGTATCCGGACCCGACCACGACCGCCGAGTAATGGTCCTTCATCTCGCGAATCGGACGGGAAAGTTTTCCCATCGGAGGCCCCCTGTTTCCGGCTGCCCAATGTGGTGTATTCAAGAATTACCCTAGACCGGAATTTGCGAGTTGAGCAGACTCTGAACGGCTCTGCACGCAACATGTGGGTGCTCCTGTGAGTCCTTCCGTGCCCTTCACACGTGGTGCTTCTCCCGCGCCGCGGGCCATGATGAGACGGCCGGGGCCAGCCCGGAGCGGGGGGCTGGCCCCGCACGGGGCTGTCACAAGAACCGTTTGATTCCAAACGGGTCTTCGTTTCTCCTCATGGCCGCTCCTCCGCTGCGGCTATGAGGAGAAACGACTAATCCATTCTCAGCCTGCGGGGAGAATTTCCCTCCGGTATTCGTTATTGGAGAGACTGGGCGTTCCCGACCGGGTCGCCGGACGGGTCGTGAATCGCGTGCAGGTTGTCCCGCGCCGGGTAGCGCGCCGCGGCCGGTCCCCGGGCGAAGGCCCGCAGCACGTTCGACGTGACGCGGCGGACGACGCCGGGCGTGGCACCGGTGACACCGTGCGGCGCGTCGCCGTAGATCGCCTCGACCCAGCGCATCGTCCCGGCGTTGAACACCCCGGCCCCGCCGGAGTGCGTGTAGTAGGCGGAGTCGCTGAAACTGGCGGCCCCCTCGCAGGTCAGCGGCGAGTGGGACAGCACCTCGATCGGCCGCTGGACGCCGAACGCGGGGTCGACCCGGTCGTACTCGATGCCGACGAGGTTCGCCAGCCGGTCGCCCTTGCGGACGCCCGTCCCGGCGAACACCCAGCTGTCCGGCGACACCACCACGTAGTCGGCGTTGACCGGGTAGCCCTCGTAGATCGTGCCGATCAGGGACGACTCCGGGTCCGGGTGCGGCGCGCCCCGCCAGTCGCTGGTCACGGCGGCGTCGTCCTTCCCGTACAGCGGGTCGGACTCATACGAGGTCTTGTAGCAGACGACCCGGCGGCCGCCCTGTTCCAGGCGGGTCCGGCGGAAGAGCGCGTTCGCTCCCAGGAACGCCAGGTTGGCGCCCGCGTCGCGGGCGGCGGTGACGGCGGCCCGCTCGGCGGGCGTCCAGTACTCGTCGTGGCCGAGGGAGATCACCGCGGCCGCGCCGTCGAGCAGGCCGGGCCGCGCCGCGATGTCGAGGTCGGTCACGTAGGCGAGCGGCAGGCCGAGGGACTCCGCCAGCTTGACCGCGTTCCGCTCGTACGTCAGGAACATGTCCGCGCCGTTGAGGTCATAGGGCCGGTCCAGGCTGACGGCGAGCGACCGGTCGGCGTAGGCGCCGGACGGCCCCTTATACACGTCGTAGCCGCCCCACGTGTTGTAGGCCTGCCAGGTCTGGACGGCGTGCCGCAGCACGACCTTCCCCTTCGTGTCCGGGGACCGGACGATGACCGGCACGTACCGCTGGGCGCCGGAGTCCGCGTCCAGCCGCAGCAGGTAGGCGCCGGGCGGCCAGTCATCGGTCGACACGCGGGCCACCGGGTCCCAGTCCGTCCGGACGGTGCTGGTGGAGCCCGTGACCTCCGGTTTCTTCTGGGTGCCGCCCCGGAGCGGGCCGGACTCCCAGACCTTCCGGGCGCCGTCGCCGCCGTACCAGCCGAGCCGGAACGCGGTCGCCGTGAAGCTCCGCGACGTGGTGGACACCAGCAGGGGGAACTCCTCGCCCTGCTCCACGCTGGCCTTCCCGGCGTAGCCCTCGATCTCGTGCTCGCCGCCGAGATGATGCAGTTCCCAGTGCCGGTCGCCGGGCCGGTCGTTCTCCGGTACCGCGCGGCGGCGGACCCGGTCGCGCGTGACGCGACGGGACGGGACGGCGCTCTCGCGCGGTGCCGGGCGCGGCCACAGGCTGGCGGCGGCTACCCCGAGGCTGGCCGCCCCGGCCGCGGCCGCCCCGACGAAGGTCCTCCTGGACGTGTTCCCGGTCACGTCTCTCAGCATCCCACGGGATACCTACTTAAGCACGTTCCGTCACCTAGGTAACTCCTCTATCCGAGGGCCGGTCTATCCGAGGGCGGCGAGAAGCGGGAGCAGGGCGGTGGCGTCGTCGTCGGGGGCGGTGAGGATGACGCCGCTCACCATCGGGCGGGCCCGGGCCAGGAGATCGGCGGCCAGCGCGGCGCCGACCGAGCGGGCCTCCCCCCGGTCGGCCTTCTCCAGGGCCTTCAGCGCCGAGCCGGGAATGGTGACGCCCGGAACCTCGTGGGCCAGGTAGTCGGCCTCGGTGAAGGACCGCAGCGGGGTCACCGACAGCAGGATCGGCACGCCGGTGTCCTCCAGCGCCGACGCCAGCTCCCGCAGCGTCTCCAGCTCGTACACCGGGCGGCTGACCAGGAACCGGGCCCCGGCCTTGATCTTGGCGCGGGCCCGGGCGATCTCCGCCTCGGGATCGCGGGCGCCGGGGTTGACCCGGGCCCCGATGCAGAACGACGTGCGGGCGGTCAGGGCCAGCCCGTTGGAGTCCCGGCCCTCGTTCAGCCCGGCCAGCAGCCGGGTCAGCCCGACCGAGTCGACCTCCCAGATGCCGTCCACCGCCGGGTAGTCGCCGAGCACCGGCGGGCTCCCGGTCGTGCAGACCACCGACCGCACGCCGAGGGCGTGCGCGCCGAGCAGGTCGGCCTGCAGCGACATGATGGTCCGGTCCCACGTGGTGACCGTGGGCAGGGTCTCGATGCCGGCCCGCTGCCGCAGTTGCAGCGCCATGTTGATGGCGTCCATGTGGGTACGGGCGTTCTCCCGGGGCTGGACGGCCAGCAGGCCGACGCCGTGGGAGGCCAGGACGGCCGCGGCCTCCTCGGTCTCCCCCGCCCAGCCGCCGGCGGGCGGCGTGATCCCCGCGGCGACCACGAACTTCCCCGCGGCCAGCTGCTCCGCCAGCGACCCGGACGGGCCGGCGGCGGGGACCGGGACGACGTCGGCGAGAGCCGGCTCCTCGCGCGGCCGGACCGCGCCAGCCGCCCGCGCCGGCGCCGGCGCCGGGGACTGCGACACCAGTCCCTCGGCGGCGGCCCGGATGTGGGACGGGGTGGTCCCGCAGCAGCCGCCGACCAGGCTCACCCCCGCGGCGGCGAACCGGCCCAGGTAGCGGGCGAAGTACCCCGCGTCGATGCTGAACTCGAACGAGCGGGCCCCGACCCGGCGCGGCTGCCCGGCGTTGGGCTGCGCGCTGACCGGCACCGACGCCGAGCGCACCAGGTCCTCGGCCACGGTCAGCATCCGCTGCGGGCCCACGGTGCAGTTGGTGCCGATGACCGCGACCGGCAGTTCCGACAGCACGCGGGCCACCTCGCGGGGCGTCTCCCCGCCCAGGGTGTGGGCGTCGTCGGCGAACGTGGCCTGCGCGATGACCGGCAGGTCGCAGACGTCGGCCGCGACCCCCACCGCCTCCACCAGCTCGTCGAGGTAGCCGAACGTCTCGAGCACGAGCAGGTCCGGCCCGGCCGCGGACAGGGCGCGTATCTGCTCCGCTAGAACCTCGATCCGTTCGGACGAGCCGATGCCCCGCCGCTGGATCGCGGTCACCGCCGGGGAGACGGAACCCGCGACCAGCACCGGCCGCCCGGCCCGGGCGGCCGCCTCCCGGGCCAGCCGCACCCCGGTGGCGTTGATGTCCTCCACCTTGTCGGGGAACCCGTGGTCGCCGAGCCAGAGCCGGTTGGCGCCGAACGTGTTGGCGCCGATGATGTCCGCGCCGGCCGCGGTATAGCTGTCGTGAATCGTGGAGACCAGGTCCGGGTCCGACAGGTTCAGCTCGGGCAGCGACCGGTCCAGCGCGGCCCCGGCCGCGTGCAGCATCGTCCCCATCGCCCCGTCGCACATCAGCACCCGGCCGGACGACAGGAACTCCCCCGCAGTGGTCATGACTGCCCCTCCGGCAGCGCGTCGAGGATCTCGAGCGCCACCTGCGCGATCAGACGGTCCCGGTAGTTGTCGAGCTTCAGGCCCGTGATCTCCTCGATCCGCTTGATACGGTACGCCACCGTATTGGGGTGGACGTGCAGCAGCCGGGAGGCCCGCTGCGGGCTGTTGTTCTCCCGGAAGTAGCAGGCGAGCGTGGCCAGGTACTCGGACTTGTGCTCATGCTCGTGGTCGCTCAGCTTGCCCAGGACCTCGGAGGCGAACGCCCGGAGCTCCCCCAGGTCGGGCACCTGCAGCAGCAGCCGGTGGATGCCCAGATCCTCGAAGGCCGACACGACGCCGGTCCGCCCCAGCCGCCACAGGGTCTGCGTGGTGCGGTGGGCCTGATCGTAGGAGCCGGAGATCTCCTCCGGGTCCCGGCACGTCCCGCCGATCCCGATGACCACCTTCGCGCCGGGGAACAGTTCCGACAGCCGGGCCAGGCAGGCCGTCGCCAGCTTCCCCGGGTCCGGGGAGGACGCGGCCACCACGACCACCTCGTCCTCGCGGGCCGACACGATCGCCTCCGGCGCCCGGGTCGTCATGAAGTGCTCGATGCTCTCCCGGATCCGCTGGCGCAGGGCCTCGGCGTCGGCCGCCCTCGAGGGCGGAAGCTCGAAGGCGATCGCGGCGACGTGATGCTCGCGCGCCGGGTCGTAGCCAAGGTGGGCGGCCCAGCGGGCGGCGTCGCCGGCGTCCCGGCCCCGGCCCAGCAGCAGCCCCTCGACCAGGTCGTCGCGAACCCGCCGCGCGGCGGCGGCCACGACCCGCTCCCGGCCCAGGATCACCCCGCAGATGGTGGCGGCGTGCTCGGTGACCAGCAGCGACATGTCCTCGCTGAACGTCTCCTCCGACGGGTCCAGCGTGATCAGGTAGGAGGGGACCTCGTCACCGACCAGGATCGGGGCGACGATGATCGCCGGGACCCCGCCGACGTTCGGAAGCCGCAGGGCCCGCTGGGACAGCCGGGAGGCGCGCAGCACCTGCCCGAGGCGGGGATGGACCACGTGCTCGCGGACCAGGGCCGCGGCCTTCTCCGGGGGCAGGCCGGGCGAGGCCGCGGTCTGCACGTCCATGAGCTGGCTGACCACCGCGACCGTGGCGCTGGCGCGCTCGGCGATGAGCTGGGTGACTCCGGCCAGGTCCGCGTCCTGCATCGCGAGGCCCGACAGGTGCCGGTAGACGGTGACCAGCTCGCGCAGGACGGCGTTCTCCCGCTCGGCGTCGCGGGGGGCGGGGGGCTCCGGCGCGCGGGAGTGCCCGGCCGCGGCGACGGCCCCGGGAGACTCCGGCGGGTCGGAGGGCGAGTTGTCCGGCATGGTCGTAGCAGGATAGTCCGGGCCTTTGTGGGATGCCACAAACGCAGCTGTATCACTAACGCCTACCGGTGAAAACCCTCCACAAGCCACCGTCCCGCGCCGGGCGGCCCGGGCTGTGACGGGGCCACAGGGACGGCGCCGCCCGGCTGTCGTCCCCCACAGAGGCCCCTCGCCGGCGGATTCGTTTTGTAACGAAGCCTTGACAGGCCCTTATCGTTCGCGCCGATAATCAGGGCACTTCATGTAAATCCCGAAAGGGGCCGGCGTTGCTTGAGTACCGCGATATCTACGCCGGGGGCCGGCTGGTGGGGTCCACTGCTCCTGACGTCATCACTATTGTCAATCCCGCCACGGAAGAAGTGATAGGCGCCGTCCCGTCCGGCGTCGCCGCCGACGTGGACAAGGCCGTCCGGTCGGCGCGCCACGCGTTCGACGACGGCCGCTGGGCGACCCGGGCACCCTCGGACCGCGCCGACGCCCTGGAACGGCTGGCCGACGCCCTGGAGGCCCGCGCCGAGGAGACGGCGCTGCTGGTCACCGCGGAAATGGGCATGCCGATCAGCTTCTCCCGCACCTACAACGCGGACGAGCCGTGCGCCATCCTCCGCTACTACGCCAAGCTGGCCCGCGACATGGACACCGAGGAGACCCGGACCGCCGTCAGTTTCTCCGGCCGCACCGTGGTGCGCCGCGAGGCGGCCGGAGTAGCCGCGGTCATCGCCAGCTGGAACTACCCGATCATGCTGGCGTTCTGCCAGCTCGCCCCGGCCCTGGCCGCCGGATGCACGATCGTGCTCAAGCCCGCCGCCGCCACTTCCCTGTCGGCCTACATCCTGGCCGAGGCGTTCGAGGCCGCCGACTTCCCGCCGGGCGTGTTCAACCTCGTGACCGGCACCAGCGAGACCGCCGCGCTGCTGGCCCGCCACCCGGGGGTGGACACCGTCGCCTACTCCGGCCCGACCAAGCCGGGACGGCGGATCGCCGCGATCTGCGGCAGCGAACTCAAGCCGGCCAGCCTGGAACTGGGCGGCCAGTCCGCCGCGATCATCCTGGACGACGCGGACCTCAGCCGCGCCGCCGGGGACCTGGGCACGCTGTGCTTCGGCAACTCCGGGCAGACCTGCTTCGCCATGTCGAGGGTCCTGGTCCCCCAGCAGCGGTACGCCGAGACCCTGGAAGCCCTCACCGCACAGGCCGCCGACCTCCGGATCGGCGACCCGCTGGCGGAGAAGACCACGATGGGGCCGCTGGCCTCGGCCCGGCGCCGGTCCGACGTGGAGGCCCGCGTGGCCGGCGGCCTGGTGTCCGGCGCCCGGCTGACCGCCGGCGGGCGGCGGCCCGCCTCCCCGGTGCGCGGCTACTTCTACGAGCCGACCGTCCTGGCCGACGTCAGCCCGTCGATGCCGATCGCGCGGGAGGAGATCTGCGGCCCGGTCGCCACCGTCATCCCCTACCGCAGCGAGGCCGAGGCGGTCGCGTTCGCCGACGACGGGTTCGGCCTGGCCGCCACGGTGTGGACCTCGGACCCGCAGCGCGGCCTGGACATCGCGCGGCGCTCGCGGGTCGGCACGTTCGGCGTCAACCTCTACGCCCCCGACCTCGGCTCGCCCTGGGGCGGGCGCGGCGCCTGCGGCACCGGGTCGGCCTACGGGCCGGAGGGCATGGACCTGTACCAGGCGACCAAGTCGGTGTTCCTCCCGGCGAGCTGACCAGCGGTTTCACTGTCCCCGTCCGGGCCGCCCGGACGGGGATGCCGCGTTGCCTTACGCCCGCCTTCACTTATCGTTAGCCGCATTAATAGTTGCCAACAAGCAAGTAATCGCTATGCTTGGGTGTCGTGGCAACGAGGGCGAGCGAACGCGCAGGACAGACACCGGACCCGGGAGCGACGAGCCGGGGCAGGGCGTACAAGTGGGTAGCCCTGTCCAATACGACTCTCTCCATGGTCATGGCGACGATCGACGCGTCGATCGTCATCATTGCCATGCCGGCGATCTTCCGGGGCATCGGGCTCAACCCGCTCACCCCGGGCAACGTGACCTACCTGCTGTGGATGATCATCGGCTACCTGCTGGTGCAGTCCATCGTGGTCGTGACCCTCGGCCGGCTGGGCGACATCTTCGGCCGGGTGAAGATCTACAACCTCGGGTTCGTGGTGTTCACCCTGGCCAGCATCGG
>Ga0131853_10001351_pt1 | contig 43962 bp, 21 predicted proteins | sample TergutLab28metaG_FD_92764 | JGI IMG/M metagenome (GOLD analysis project Ga0131853, IMG submission 92764) | Labiotermes labralis P1 segment gut microbial communities from Petit-Saut dam, French Guiana - Lab288 P1 (version 2) (version 2) | ecosystem: Host-associated > Arthropoda: Insects >... | reverse complement strand
GTACCGGAGGCTGCGGTTACAGTTTTTAGTACTCCTGATGATGGGTGCTGTGACACCCGAAACATGTAGAGTGACTTTGCAGTAAATAAACATCTGCATACTGTTGCATCTGGTTGGATTTTTGTTAACATTGAATTGCGATGCACGGAACCATGAGCTCAAAAAAAACCCCTTACTGTATTATACGATAGTAGAATTCGGTCTACGTTTGGACTTAGTGAGAACAGATTTACTGTCTAATGAGAATTGAATTGTTACGAAAGTTTTCTATGGTCACGTGGTTTTAAGCACTGCTCTGCTTATGTTTACGTCAGTAATACGTTTTTTACTTACGAGTTGGACAATGGTTAAGAGCTCGGAGCTACCACACTGACATTATTATTATTATCATCATCATCATCATTATCATCTCCTTTATGCAGGGTATTTATACTTATATTCCTGAGACAAACTATGTCCCTAGGGAATACAGTGTTGCAGCTATTCTGTTGTTACTATTCATAGTGCTTATATCGTTAGTTTCAGTGTTGAACCTATTGTACTTTTACATTAGTAAGTTCCGAGTATGTGTGCAGTGCCCAAATATGGCTGTTTACTGACGTTCCTCGACTACATGTTTTCCTGGTATGTTGCTCACGTATTTTCTAAATGACTTTGAAATAATCCCAGTCGCCCCTATTATTACTGGTATCACCTTTGTTTTTACATTTCACGTGCGCTTTATTTCCATTGTAAGGTCTTTATATTTTAGAATCTTCTCGGCTTCTTTTTTAATCACATTTCTGTCTCCTGAGATTGCAACTTCTATTAACATACATGCTCCATTTTCATTACCACGATTATAATGTCTGTGTTGTTTTTGGGGATAGTTCTGTAAGTTTGTACTTGTTGGTTCCACAATATGGTTACCTAGCCTCCTGGACTTGTTTCTGCTGATTTTTGCACATGTTCATACCAGTGTTTTTTGTCCAATTGTACCCCTGTTTCCTTGCATGTGTTGAAGTGTTTATTATTATTATTATTAGAATCAAATTCGGCAGCTGATTCATCACTTAAACTCACCCAATTTTCTTTGTTGTTTGAAGTGTGCAGTGTTTGTTTTGTGCTACGTTTCTTTTGATTTTTTATTTTGTACGTGTATTGTATATGTGTATTCGTGCTGGCTTTGTAATTGGTCATTGAGCTGTTGGGTCAGCGCGTAAATAAACAGAAGCCGAAGTGACTTGAATTATTATTCATTTGCGTGTGTGTAATACAATCAAATAGGAACTTCCCCCGTACAACGAGATTAATACAAGAACATGGTTTCAGCATTCGTAATTAACAACTTTGTTTCTGGCGAATCCTTTTCTATGCTATAGTATTTAACACCCTCGAAACCTTACGGGTGTATTTAGTAACATGCCTGTGAACACAATACTACACATTTCAAATAAAGATGCATAAAAGTAGGGTGTTTATTTCGGAAGCTAATAACTTACCTTTAGTAATTTGACCCGTTAATTCACTTTACACGAAATCGTAAAACCGATGACGGATGAAGAAATATTGCATATTGAGTAACATTTCGTTTGTGAAAGGAAAGAAACTATGTCGATGTAACAGAAAATTAGAATTGACGTTTTGTTTGGCGGAGAGTTTCACAGAAAAATATATATCTGATGTGTGAAATGAAGAAAATTCTATAATAAAGATATGCAATTTTGGCAGTTTACAGCATAATTAAATAACACGTACAAAACACAGGGATTAGAAAACAAGAGGGATTAGGACAGGATTCGAGAGAGAAAGATTACCCTGTGGTTGGGGATGGAGTATGCCAAATAGCCTGTATTATTACGTTGTTCAGAAACGCAAAATTGGAGGGTATAAATTGTGTCTAGTAAGTGGTTGAGTGGAACTGAGAATGTGTCCTGTAAGAGAGGAAGAACTGTAAAATTGTAACGGAGATCGAAGATGTGAAGATGTGAGACTTCAGGTTTTCACAGCCGTGCTGCTTATGATTGATTCATCTGGGATGTGGGGCTTTGTCTTGTTTGGGCGCGTAGCTACCGACACGTCGAAGTATCATCGTGCCGTGTCTTCAGGTTCAAGCACTCCAAGTAGACCCCTTAATCCTGCAGATGAAGACTGCGATTCTTCGAAAGAGCGGGAACCGCTCGCCAAGTAACAAAACGCTATTTCCAAGAAGCTACGATTCTGAGGTACAATATGTTGGAACAAACTGCTTTAAACATAAACGCAATGGGAATATAATGTCACTACGACGCGGTCCTTATTGCAAGCTCCGGAGAACAGAATGAGAAATTAAAAAAAAATCAGAGAAGATAGGAGGTAAGATTGTCTTGTTCGAGTAATGGTAGTGGTGTGTTAGTGTGAGTAACAAAATGAGAGAACAGACCAACGTAAATAGTTATGTAATTAAGGAATCTGCGCTTCATAGGAATCTGGTGTTAATGGGCACGAGTTCTTGTAAAGAACGAAGGGCAATTCAGTAAATAAATAAATAAATAAATAACAGATACATACATAATAACACGAATTATTTCTCGTCAGAGGTGTGGTTAGGATGCTTATCGTTTATGGCGTGCTTGTACTGTAAATCATCCTACTTTATCTGTTACACGTGATGTATTTGCAGCATTAAGTTTGAGGGTGTATGTTACGTAACGTCATTTTTCTTGGCTCGTAGCGTTAATAATACAGTATTCAATATGCATGCGCATAAGACTGAGCCATGTGCTAGTTGAAAAAACTTGGGGAACTTCCAAGAATAAAGGAGCTAGACGTGGAATAATATACAATTGCTGTTCAGCTTATCATGTGTACAAGGAACTTACCGATTGACAGATGTGGGATACGTAAGTGAATGCGTAGTGTGTAGCTAAACTGAAAATTTCGGTTTTACAGAGGAAATGTAAATGTGAAAATTTTACAGCATAAATGGTTACATTGATCGTAAGGGTAAAAACCTCTAGTCTTTAGTATATGTGGCGTGTTTCAGACACGCAAATTTTTGCCCTTGCTAAGCCCGTTACCTGCGTTGTAATCGCGGGGAGGATTTGCCTGATCTGATATGTGTCAAATATTAATACGAGCATTTAGTTTTTAAAATTTATTCTTTCAATCTGAATACTAAGGTATTTAACTTTCTCAGCAGTGTTAGATATGGTAACGAAACCAGTAAATGCATGTAAACGAATAAGAGTTACCATATCTAACCAGCGTGATGCATGGTCATGGATTATGTAAAAATTTCTCCTAAGTATTCGCCAAAATATTCGTAACTTGCTTCAAATGAAACCTGCACTCGAACCCAGATCATTTGGCATGTTTGGTTAGCAGCACCAGCTTTACACGCACTAAGTGTATTCTTCAATCCTCCAACATGTTTCGGCACAACACACGTGCCATCATCAGGGACAGTGCCTAATAGTTATCATAACGCTTTAAAAGGTCCGTTGTATGATAAGTGAATACATTCACAGTGATACAACGGGTGATTTGAAAGCGGATTGATAACAACCACGAAGATTCTCTGATGATGCAGGTGTGGCGTGCTGAAACATGTTGGAGAATTGATGAAGTATGAAGAACACATTTAGTGCATGTAAAGTTGGTTCTACAAACTAATCATCGTACGATGCAACGTACGTAAAATATTAAAAACCTGTTGGCTTGTGTTTTGTAACATATTCATTATCTTTATATGGGCCCTGCTCGTGAGTATAGTTCCGTGCACGTCGTGCTTCAGAGCAAATTAGATCTCGAGATATCAGGAGGCTGACAGTGCAGCGCACCAGCACTCTTCCAGATCGTCCTCACCTGCGCACGAATGTCCATCTACGCTCTTGTAATAGGTCTTATTGGTAATGGGTGTACATTTCCTAACATAGCACAAAATTAAGATTATAATATTTGTTGCTGGTGGAGATTGGTTAATTTACCTACCAGTAGAACCCATTTTTCAGCGACCCGTTTCATCTTGCAGATTTAGTAAAGGCTTTTAGACCTACACAGAAGAGCCTTCACGAACACGTTCAAAGTAATCTCTGTTGGATATATCGTGAAATACACTATACAGTTCCGTTGGGCAGCTGTAATATTTCACAAAACTTAAACGTCAGCCTTCCTGACACAATTTTTGCGAAGTGCATGTACCATCCTTCGCAGTTAGGTTTTTTCATAGCTCAGTTAGGTTTTTTTTATAGCTTTAGCGACGACGGCTAGTATGTAGTTACCAGCAATTGCGTTACGGGTTGTTATTTAATGCATTTGAACTACTTTTGTCAACTTATTTCTTAACTCGGAAACATAACGTTCATCAAATAGTTATATACTACATTTACATTTGTAGTTCCCTTTTAGTATATGCTGAAAAATGTGGGACACAACCCTAAATCATCAAAACTCCATTCACGAAAAATTAAGAGCAGACTGAAGTCAGGGAATGCTTGCTATTATTCGGTGCAGAATCATTTGTCTTCCAGTTTGATATCCAAAAATATAAAGAATAAAATATACAGAACTATAATTTTGCCTGGTGTTTTGCATTTATATGAAACTTGGTCTCTTACATTGAGGGAGGGAGGAACGTAGGCTGAAGATGCTCGAGGATAGGGTGTTGAGGAGAATATTTGGGCCTAAGAAGGACGAGGTAACAGGGGAGAGGAGAAAACTACATAATGAGGAGCTTAATGATCCGTAATCCTCACCCAATATTATTCGGGTGATTAAATCGAAAAGAATGAGATGAGAGGGCATGTAGCACATATGGGGGAGAGGAGAGGCGTATACAGGGTTTTGATGGGGAAACCTGAGGGAAAGAGACCACTTGGAAGACACAGGCATAGATGGGAGGATAATATTAAGATGGATCTTTAGGAGGTGGGATGTGGGGGCATGGACTGGATCGAGCTGGTTCAGGACAGAGACAGGTGGCGGGCACGTGTGAATGCGGTAATGAACCTTCGGGTTTCATAAAATGAGGGGAATTTCTTGACTAGCTGAGAATCGGTTAGTTTCTCAAGAAGGATTCTGCTCCATGGAATGAGTGAATGAGTGAGTGAGTGCAAATCACTGATCCCATTGACCACGCGGCTGGGATTGCGGGTTCGAATCTCGCCGGGGCTTGATATCTGTCTCGTGTGATTTTTGTGTGTTGTCAGGTGGAGGTCTCTGCGACGGACCGATCGCTTGTTCAGAGGATTCCTAACGAGTTTGGTGTTTCTTAGTGTGATCTCGAAACCTCAACAATAAGGGGGCATAGGCCTATTAGGGCTGTCGAGCCATGAAAACAAAACTGTAAAGCAATTACTTGTCATGAAATCAAGTTCTTTCCGGAAGTAGTTTTAATAATGCAAAATCTGAAGCAGTCATAGTGGTGTTGTTGAAGATTCAAGTTTGCTGTTTGTGGTACTGTATCTTCGGGAGGTATAACCAAACGACACGCATAGCTTCCCCGTCTGGCTGTCGGATCCGTAAAAGAAACATTTCATCTCCTTGGTCAAAGAGCTAATTTTGTATAATGTGATAAAGTGCTGGCAGACCAACATGACTTTTGCATGGGTTTTTAAAAATGGGTAATCGAAATATTTATTCTGCACACCACGTGATAAATTTACGATATCCAATTCTTGCTACGGATGACTAATTCAGACTTGCATCAGCCACAGTGTGGTTACATTATTGACGCCGGTCACATAGAATTTCGTTTGTTTTTATGCTGGTACATGTTCGACCTTCACCGACATTGTTTGCGATCGTCGATAACTATCGAAACACTATAATTGTCACAAGGAGAATCTTTGTTGTGACAGTAGATTTTGTAAACACTTTTACCGCCAACCAGTACGGCCGATGGCGGTCTGTTGTTAACTCATTCAGGGCATATAACAAATGAAATTGAGAATGATGTACTCCTTGACATAATACACGGAGTTAACCTAGCAGTTCTTTTCTTTAAAAATGTCCTGCTACTTCGCGTTGCAGGCGTAAATTAATTTTTTTACGCCCACACGAAAAGTATGACCTTCGCTGGGCCGATTTTCGTGAAATTCACGTGTCCTTAACAGCATTATGTTTAGTCACTTATATACCTAATTTCACCCAAATCGGAAAATAAATGTTGAAAGTACAGATTGAAATTTATTTAATCTCCTAAAGTAAGTATGACTGTTGGTGGACTTGCTATTAATAAACACACGTCCGCACGACAAATTATTAAAGAATTCGTACGAGTGTACCAAATATCATGAAGTTTAGAAGCGTACACTAGATCAGAGACCGACGGACCGAAGGATGCGGTCTCCACATAAAGCGTTATATATTTAGTTCGTAAAGAACTCTCTATGCTCCTGGTACTCATTTCTGTTAGAGACCGAGTCGACCCCAGGGCCATAGTGCGATCGGCAGGATTTTATGTCAATGAAAAATCCACTGACACCAGCTGGGATCGAACCAGCGATTTTCCGATTTGTAGCACAGCACCTTAACCACTGTGCTACTGCGGTCCCGTTTAAACAAGTAAAACTGTCAAATGTGAGGTTTTGTACAGCGGTGTTGGTGAAGGTTCCAGTATTCTGGGTTGTGACGCCGTGTAGTTACTGACGTTTCAGGGGAGCCTGATGCTTCCATCCTTCACAGTAATTTTTATGAGGCTATCGTCTTTTGGGGGGATACTACACCGCATCACTGAATGACGGTGTACGACATTTCAGGACAGTGTGGTGGTCCCATCTGCAGGGGTCAATTATCCATTGAATAATTCAGTGCATATTGGGCATATTGCCCTTCGAGATGGGACCACCGCGCTGTCCCCAAAGGTGAGGCACCGATTGTCCAGTGTCTCAGCGTAATATCTCAGATGAACAGAAAGTTCAGTGGTACCGCCGCGAAAGCGTAGAAACTCTCGTGATATTATGAGTATTATCTACCAGACTACACGGCCTTACATCCTTATAATTACCAATTAGAATTACTGCGGGAAGATACAAGTAACGTAAAATGAATTTGAAAATTCATTAACAGTCGTCTTGTAATAAGTGAATGTCAAGGCCAATTCCTAATGCATAATTACAGAGAAAACGTTTTGAAAATATGTAGGTTTTCACTGGAAAATCGGTGACACGTTCATACTGCTGCCGAGTTCTTAGTGTCGAATATTCTGCTGCCTGCTACTGTGTCAGGGCTCGTGCTCTGAAAGTTTGACTTACAGTGTGTAGTGACATCTGCAACTCTTGATAATTTATTACTTTAATTAATGCAACCTGTCTTTGCCTATCATCGTTATATTTTGAAATATGGCTATACGCAACGAAGGCAGGGATGTACTGAATAAATCTGATTGAGGAGCGTTGAAAGCTGCTAGTTGTAAATTTACCTTGAGGCATAGTGAACTTTTCCCATCTCTTACCTCAGCACTTAGATGTATGACAACATGCAGGTGGATGAGGATCCAATTGTTGTATTTTGATGCTACAATTGCATTAAGTTATGCAAGTGAAAACAAAACAGCGTGGAATTAAAAAGAAGGTGCTCGTATCTGTCTGACCATTCATACTGACAAGCAGTTTCACCTTGGGGTAGGGGCTGTTGAAACTTCTATTAATATTGCGTCATTGAACTCCTAGTTCAGAAATGGTTTGAACTGATTTTGTAAATCTTCGATGGAGCTGTGTGAGTTATAACCAGCCACATACTGAACGTATTGCTGCTTATGGAGTTACAGTCCAGTTTCTTATTGCAGAACGAGTATTCTCAATCATGCTGTAATTAGAATGGTTAAACTCTGTTATTTAGTTTTTTTGTGCTACTTTTGCTTTATTCTAACGAATTTGGTACTCTCCGCTTCGGTGTGAATGTGATTTGAGCTGTAACTTTGCTGTTTAGCTACAATATTTCAACCTATATAAGAAGGTATCTGGATTAAATATCCTAACAAACCATACCAGTGTCTTAATAACTTGGCGTGTTTTCACATAGTTGGGCCGGAAATTGCACACTTTATTTAGATATTATAAGGCTGCCGATCTCAGTTGACGCGCGGTTTAAGACGTGGTCTGCGGTCACTCTTCTGCTGGAATTATGGGTTCGAATCCCGCCTGAGGCATAGATAATCTTATGAGTGTTGTGTGTTGTCAGGTAGAGGTCTCTGCGTTGGGATGATCATCGTCCAGAGAAGTTCTACCGAGTGTGGTGTATCTTGGGTGTTATCGTGAGGCTCTGGCCCACTAGGGGCTGTTGCGCTATGAAAAAGTTACAAAACTTTCTTTATGAAGCTTTCCATATTTTTCCAAAGACGTTCGGTGAATGATAGAGTAAGTCTTCTTGCGCTGTGGATGTTTACAACTAACCCCTCTCATCACTGTAGTCAGTTATGAAAACATTTTCAAAACCGAGAATTTTTTCATTTTTTACTTTACGTGTTAAGTTGTCCGCTAGGTCATTGGTGCCGAACTGCACAAGCGTCATTCTGTATATTCAGAGGTATCTTTCCTGAAGTATAAGGAAAGTAGGCCGCAGAAGTTGAATGGGAAGGTTAAATGATCCTTTGTTTATAAAAGTTGGAATGATGGATTACGAATTATGTGAGAAACTATACATTGTTAATAGTAATAATAATTGCTGGCCTGTATCTGTGTCGCAAATATTCATTTTAATTTAGAATTTTATTGGCTTAGACATATGAATGAAGATTTACCTAACTTTGATGGCAGTACTTGTATAACGTAAGTAGTAATGTTTTACATCAGCGAGCGCGCGTCACTAGCATTGGAAAAAAAATCACTTTACGGCTATTCTAATTATTTGTTGCTTTATTGATTATTGTCATTTTGGTTGACGGGCTGAGTGGGAAATGTAGCACTGATATGTAAAGAAAAAATGCGCACAGAAAGTTAATTATGATACTTCAACAAGAAAATTTCAAAGAAACAAATATGTAAAAAAAAAATCACAAAGACACAAGTTGTGGGCATGTGGTCTGGAACGACCTGGCTGAAAATAATAAGCTCACAAGTCGTTGATTCACCTTCCACTTAAAAGAACAATGATATTTCTTGAGTAGGAAAGGAAATATCCTGTTTCTTAGGACTATACGTGGTAGCGACTGAATGTTTACCGGATCACTTTATTTCAGAGAAATACAAAACAGTACCATCATTTAAGCTATATTTCCTTCTAAATAGTCCCCCCGTGCAACTATACAATTCTGCCAGCGACTATAAAGATCTTGGAAACATTCCTGGAAGCAATTTTGGAAAAGCCTTTTCAGCTCTTCCGTCGCATTGTTAATGATATCAGTAATACCACAAAAGCACCGCCCTTCAGTGCTGGTTTCAGTCGAGGAAACAGGTACACATCAGCTGCAGCCAGGTCAGGAGAGTATGGGGGATGCTCCAGTGGGTCACTTTGCTCTTTGCCAAGAAATCCTTGACCAAAACCGACAGATGTGTTGGAGCATTGTCGTGAAGGAGAAACCAACTGTTGGTTCCCCATTTTTCCTTCTGACCTCATCCCCAAGGCGACGAACCAACTTATGAGACAGGAATTTCCCTCATGCAGCAATTACAGTTATATTAGGGAGTACCGGGAAATTTATGAAGCTTCGGCGAAAGCATTCTAAAGTTATGGGCTGAATGGGTGCTGTCAAATATTTGTTAGCTGTGCATATGGGGTTTGGGAACATGAATAAATATCGAACATTATACTTTGTAACTATACTTCCACGTCACACGTTTCTTGGACTTTTCTTTAATGCAGTTAGCATATTTAATAGACTATGTATAAAAGTCGATGATCTGTGGATCCATATACGCTTATGTGTATCTGTAGACGATATTTGTTTACGATATAACATCGACGATATTATTAGTATATTTCGATATTTCGGGGCCTTGTGTCCAGCGTCTTAAAAATATAATGTAATATTTTTTTTTATGACCAAATCGTAGAGGTTAGTTTAACCTCTGGTGAGCTTCATTCCGTTCTTACAACAAAGAAGTTGCAGCATATTAATTTTAGGAAAATATAAAGATTAGTGTTAGTTCGTCTGACCTAAATCCCCTGAATATTCAACTGTAGAGAATGATAGTTGACAAATGAGGATTATTTTATCGCCACAAGAACTCGCCCACAGAGATGGGTCTAATAGAATAGGCAACGATATTTGTGCACTTATGATGCAAAATTTGAATAAATATAATACATGTAATAATAAAGCAGTGAGGTTAATAATGCAGTGCAGATTCTTGTTTACGGAATTGATGTGAATTTGCGAGGAAGTCTTTTCTCTTTCAAGTTATATATTTTTAACAATTCTTCAACACGCTCTGTAAGTTCTTGCTTTGAAGAAAGATTTGTACAAATCAAATTGTTGCAGGGAAACTTCTTAAGTGCCAATATTACCCGTTGAAACTTAATTGACTTTATACTAGGTGCATATAAAACGCAGATTCTTATAAATAATGTGGGTTTACCGTTAACAACAAAGTTTGTGTATCGCATATAGGCAGGATTTGTGAAAAGAGGTAATATTTGTCATGTGCAGGATAAAGATAATTGCACGGCAGATATAAAAATGTTATTCTCTCATTTTATACTGCAGCTTGCTCTAAAACAGCTGATGATGCAAATTACTCCTATAGTCCTACATCGTAACGCCCTCACACACTCGTAATGACCCTTGTCTATCCGCCTGTGAACGTGAGTGTTTGGGACCGGTTTAGCCTGTCCATTACTCTGTCATGATTTGACTACTTCTCGCTTCTGGGTGGTACACCCGTACTAACCGCTATGCTGTACCAGTGCACGTCTTTCTTCTCGTGAAGTGGGAGGTATTGATAATTGGGTGTTCAAGTGCTGATTCCTGCATTTTATCTTCGAATTATATTACTTTCTATCACTCGAAGATGATAATTTACCTGTTGTTTTTGTAGAATCTTGTACTCTACATTTAAAGTCTTGTGCAATATTTGTTTATTAATCAGTTTGACCGTGACATATCTCTTCAGTTTCGAAATACCAATGTGTCGAGCCATGAAATTTATTAAGATTACGTCATTCTTTTCTGTTTGAATGTATGAAGAACTGATAAGCTAAACTTTTAAAATAAATGTGCGCCTTTTTGCATTTTATGAACCAACTACGTAAAGTCATGGGGATATAGTATCCGCCAGCTCCCACGTTCGCTATGATACCCTTGCGTGTTTCGATAAAATATGATAAATGTTGGTTCGTACTAAATTCGTGTTGTTACAGACAATATAAAGGCTCTCCAGTACGTGAAGATTAAACTGAATTTATAAATTCTATTAAAAAATAAATCTTACAGAAAACTGGTAACTAAGAAACTGTACAGACCTCTTTCACCCACAACTTTTATGTGAAAGGTTTTTTTTTCACTGACACGAATATCTGAAATATTACAAAGAAAAATAATTCCTGTCTTACGCAGTATGGCAGTAGACATGTATCTTCAGCAAACGACATCAAGGCTGGCTGCAGATTTGCAAAGACCGCATTTGGGAAGAACGAACGTTACAAAAGTGCCCACACTCTGTATTTACAAATTGTTGTGTTTTATTTATCACGAGAGTCATACACAACGTACCTAGAAAGTACCATACGTATCTGTTGAAGAATTTTCAGTCGTTATGCCCCTTCTGCCGTAAAATGTGTTTTGAATTAAATGGTTGTCGAGGAATTAACTAGTAGTGGAGAAACTAGGTCACTTTTCGCGCTATAACCCGACATAGTTGCCCAGAAGTATTGTGGAAGCAAATGATTACAAGAAGCCATCTGAATAATTGGATTATATAGCTGTAACACAAATAGGAACCTTTACTGCAATATACCATTTTAATGCTTAAACTGTGTGCCTTAAGTTACTTTGAGCAATGGCGTGAAATTGTATGATGTCTTAACATTTGTAAGAACGTCACCAAAACATTTCTTGTAGGGACATATCTCTTTAAAACACCTGGAAAGAATTTAATAATTTTCGTGAAACAGGATAGACGGCGGAAGCATAAAATCTCACGTGATACAAATGTCTTGCCACTGGAAGCTACTCCAGCGAGCTGCTTGGCTATTCCTTATCTGATGGTGATGTTCAAGCGGTACGTGTTGTGTCATATTTATTGCATCTGCTCATTATTATTATAAATGTCTCAAGTATACTGATGTTGTGCATGACCCCCTGTTGGATGAGGCTGGTTGAGTACTTATTTACTGGACTGGCAGGAGGAATAAATTAACTTGGATTTAAAACCTATAAATCACACATAAGAACTACACAATTAAAAACTTTGCTGTTAGATGTTTCCTTAGCGACCATTTTACATGCTGTTTTATGTGAAATCAAGAAATATGACATGGGTGAGGCGTATGGCACGTATGGGGCACCCTGAGCGAAAGAAAACATTTGGAAGATCTAAGCATAGACGGGAAAATTATATTAAAACGGTTTTAAATAAGTAGGATGGGGGCATTAATTGGGTTGATCTGTCACAGAATAGGGACAAGTGGCGGATGCTAGTGCATTTGGTAATGGCTCTTCGGGTTCCATAAAATGCGGGGAATTTCTAGATTAGCTAAGAACCGTTTAGCTTCTCAAAAAGGACTGTACTCCATGGAAATAGTTAGCTGTTTCCATAGTGAACGTAAGATTTTTCCTGTTAAAGCAAAATCAGCTCATGACAAAACATCAATAATCCGCCAGCATTTCCGCTTCCGACAGCTTTCTGTTTAGCACGAGAAATAAGTTGGGGCTACAAAAATATTTGCATTGTATTCCTTCGTGTAGGCTACTTATTACGATCCAAATCACACATCAGAAATGAAGGCGCCATACTTGCAGACAATTTCTGTTTTGAACTTTTTTTTTTTGTCTTTAAATATTTGCACGAAATTTAAAAGTCATTATTGAATTTTCGTTTCTTCTTTTGCACACGTCATGGCGAGTGCCTACAATGAATAACGCTTTATTGAAGCTGTGGTTTCCCATAATTTCGGTGTAGAAATAAGAAAAACAGCGTAAAGAGCAATGAATAGGAAGAAGCATCGAGTGTCATTTTTACACTCCCAGCTAACTTGCAACAGCCCTGTTCGCTGGTAGTGTATATAGTAATTGAATTTATAGTTAGAAAAGCAGAATATAAATTGAAAGACCGTCTAAATTCTGGATAATAAGGTTTGGGGACCATTATATTTAAAAATTGCTGTAATATTGTCAGGCTGCTGATGCCTCGAGACCCTTTGTATGAGACCAGGAAACAAAGTGTTAACTGTTACGTCACGACATACAATCGCGTTCCAGCCACTAGCTTGAAGAAGAGTATGCTAATGTATGTGTTAAACGGGATGTGAGGCCAGCGTTACATGGCATCACGCTCCGCGTCTGCCACGCACAGTATCAGGAGAGAGAGAGAGAGAGAGAGAGAGAGAGAGAGAGAGAGAGAGAGAGAGAGAGAGAGAGAGAAGTTATTAACCTCAAGGCGGATAGAAACGATGGGTTCAAAGCCTATATGTGACTCACCAGTTGCAATATATTTTTTGAGCCACATTCGCGTGTGAAATAAATTTGCCACGTTTCTCGTTACGTTAAGCCATGAGTAGGAAGATAAATGTTTCTTCGTGTCACATACAATAAGTCTGAAATGGAATATGTAGATTTTAATCCAACGTTATTGCTGAATAGGGCTGGATTTCTTGCATGCGTTGGTTGTTTGTAACGCTATTTTATGAAGTAAATTTAGTGCGTTGTTGAAAGAGTAATTATGCCTTCGGTAAAGAAGTTCATTTTACTGAAATGTAATTAAATGAAAAAAGTCCCTTTTATATACACGTGCTTGTTATTTACACTTATTGTAGTAAATCAATAGATGCACACTGATAAAATATGCGCCATTGTGGAATTTCACCTTCGTGTTTCAGTCGTTTTGCGGCCATTATCAGGGTGCTCTACAAGAATACCGGTGAAATACAATTGCCCAAATAACTGCAAATATTACTCAATGCGCGGATATGGAATGTGTACACGTAGTTTTTGGTATCATTTGAGTCACTTTATTTGATACGAATTCCATGAAACCGTTCACACACAGCAGCAGAAGATCAAGCAATAGCAGAACAAAAATGAAGTTTGATTATTAGGGTGTAGTTTTAGGATTTTCGTTTTCCACTGCCCAAAAATTTTTGTCTTGAAAGCGAGGAACTCCGTGGAGAGAGCTGATCCCGTCCATATCAGTTTGCCTTTTAATGACCTCTTCTTTAATATGCGCAATGTTCTCTGGCGGGTTGAAATAACAGCTAACATTTACATTTGGTTGTGTTGTAACAATAAACTGTGTCATGTAAAGAATAAAAAAAACTCTTTTTGTGATCAGTTTTATGCAGGCAGTTAAAGAGTCGAGCAGAACTAACTTATGAGGTTTGTGTGACTTTGAATAGATAGCTGCCTGTAGATTTTGGTGTTCTTGCATGCTGCAGCGAGCTGAGTCGGATGACATGGAGAGTCTGGCATGTAGTAGATATGGAATACACTCGTTACTGTGAGAATTCTTATAGTGTAACTTGATTGCCTTAGTACAAAAATGGAAAGCAGTAAGTTCAAATTTTAAGCTAATACATTTTAATGACGATGAATAAATAGGAATGTTAATTGGTTTAAGTGTTAGAAACTTGGGCAGTTGCCTTGCCATGGGAAGTCCGTTATAGAATGTTGTGTGGGTAGGTATTTACTGTCCTGCGGAAAGATGGAGAGAAAACAAAGTAGCACAAAATCTGAAAATAATTATGTTAAACTAGTTTATACAGCACATCTTGCGACCAGTCATTAAATTACAGTAAAATGAAGTAGAAGTTCAGTGAAAAGTTTTGGCAAAAAAAAAAAAACCGGCTCACGATAGTCGTCTGCAGGCAACGCGATGTTCCTTATGTTGACATTGCAGCGCGATTGTTATTCTGTAAACGATTCGGTTACCTCTAACGACGCTGCAGATTTCCTAGACTCAAGATGTTAATGTTCGTAGGTGTTGGTTTGTAGCGCGCAGCTTCTTGGTTTACAAAAGCATCATGTACGCGAACTCTGATCCTAAGGCAAGCAAAATTGGCTTGATGGTTTCGTGCAGTATCCTCAATACCCGTTACTAATGTGTTAATCTGCATTCGGCTGTCTTGAGTTTGTCCCGGAACTTGCTCTCAGCCACATGTGAAACAGAATACGCGGTACGCAGATTAACGTATTAAGTGATGTAATGATTTCTAACTCATCACTTTCTCTGGCCCAATTAGTACCAGAAGATGAATCTCACACCTATATTTTTTTACACTCGTCGTTGCTGCAAAGTAATGCTTCTCGTTGTTTCTGTGATATCGATCATGCGTAGTCGGTCATAGAAGGATTGTCCATAGAGTGGCCCGAAATTTGTTTAGGCATACTGCTACTACTGTGACTACTTTATTACACCAAAAAATGCTACGGGTTACACTCATATCTGCATTTTATGTGACGTGGTAACTTCTTGTGATGTGAGCTAGCTGTGAGAAAGCCTCTGAATTTGATTTCAACATCTTTAAATTAGAAGCTTTATTGGGCGTATATAAATCATAATTAAACTGGAGCGAGACGTTAGTATGGACAGTCTGGTATAAAAGTTAATTCCAAGGCAACTCCTTTACTGTGGATCTGAAATTGAAGTGTATTTGCACAAGTCTGAGGTAAAGACCGCACAAATGGTATCTGTTTTGTTACGATTGGCATGGGGAGGTTTCATTGCCGTTATTTTAAGCATTTGCTTTAGAATACGCTATTTGAAAGTCAGAAGAGAAACCGGAAGGACTGGCATTCAATGGACTCTTCAAGCCAGTTTGTGTCTGTGCTTATAACGTGAATTTATTACACGACAGCATGAACACTGAAAAATAATTACGCAGAAAATGTATGACATCGGTCTAGAAATAAACGCAGAAGGCAGGATGATGTAGTAACTTAGACCACTGGTTACCAAACATTTTCTCCTGCGGACCCCTTTTGGCTTCGAAAAGTAACCACGGATCCTCATATATTTGCTCACGTAAATATAGAATGTCCGGATAACAGGTTTCCAGAATTAAAAATTTACACCCCAGAACTGAGATATGCACTCTTTCGGGATTTAGCGCAAAGTAAAATGGTAGTTTCTTATCGACATTGTGGAACAACCTGTCGGTATCTTCTTTAAAGGACTGCCTGACCCTTGAGAATGGGGCCAACAGGTTGTCCCGAAACGCTGGTCAGAATTTAACATTCTACGCTGCTTAAAATCCAAAAAGAGCGCAGTTCTCATTTACACCACGGCAGGAGCTTGCAATCACGCATCTCAGAACTGATTTTAGATAGCTACGAATACATACCGGTGGTGTATGTAAAACTGCATTGCATGGTTTGAACATAATTTAACTGATTGTCGATCGCTTTGTGCGTACAGGAAGTTTCTTAATTATATATTCTAACGGTCGTGCAAAATAAACATATCGGCAATTAAAAAGCTTCGCCTTTATTTTTAACAAAACATTATTTCTGTAATTAAAAAAATAAATAAATTTCAAAGTATCCATTACAGAAATTATCTACGGACCCCTGGGAACTGGCCACGGATCCCTCGCGATCCGCAGAACACGTTTTGGGAACCACTGACCTAAACTGTTGATAGCTAATAGATATTTTGAAAATGTAGAGAAGTTCAGAATTCGGCAATGGCATCAGCTCATCAGTATTACGTTCTGGACAAATTTATGAAAAGATTAAATTTGGGGAACGAGAAATGAGGTGTTCTAATTCCATACAGCAGAGTATTTTTTCAGAAGCTAACAGTTCTTCAGCTAGTCAAGAAATTCCCCTCGTGTTACGGAACCCGAAGATTCATTATCGTGTTCGCAAGAGCCCGCCACCTGTTTTCATCCAGAGCATGGCATTCATATGGTAGATGGGATGATATTAAAGTGGGCAAGCTATAGTAAGGTTTGCGAGTGTGGACTGGATTAAAACGACTATGGCAGGATCTTTGGACTTTGGGTTCCAGAAACGACAATTTCTTGATCAGCTGGGAGAAACAATTCTGAAGAAGGGGTTGATTTTGTAGTTGTTTTCTGTCTTTCGTTGAAAAACAAATAAGACGCCTGTTGAAAAAGTTGCTCAGTCTAAATACAATCGGAAGCTCAGTTTATCTTTTTAAATACTTGGATGCTTCATAAATAATACTAGTTTTCAAAGTAAGCAAGTACGTGGTTGATGCTATTATTTTTTTCTTAGGACAGTTGCATTTTGTATACCCGTTTGGAAGTTGGTTTTATTAAAATGTTAAGGTAGTTTTGTTATCGACTTATTTTACGTAACCGGTTTCTTACTAGACTTAGTCGTTGTTAGGTTTACGATTCGTTCAACTCCGGTTAATGAAGAACGAAATGGTCCTTTTTTTCTTCATGTTCTTTGGCGGTGGAGTTATACATAATGCTTCAGGCAGTTAGGGTAGTCATCGCTGGTGGGCGCGTTTTAAAATTCGTTTCGTTAACCGCTGTTGATTACATTAAAATAATGCGTGTAACACGTTGAGACAAATGCGATCCAAGGGCGTGCACACGGCGAACACGGTTCTTGTAAGTTTTTTAAAAAAAACACATTTAATATCGAATTTTCAAAAGTGCAGGACTAAATAAAATATTGCTCTCTCTTTTTTAACATTTATCTGATGAGCATAGAATCCTCTTCTTGAGAAGCTACACGTGTTTAGTACGAAGTTGCGAAACGTGACCAGATTTGACAGACTCACAGTAAGTAGATTCCAAGATAAAAAACGGTATATTTGAAAGACACGTTTTTTTTGCCTCATTCAGATCCATCTTTCCTGCCCGAAAATAATATGCATACCTTAACGCAGTTACATACGCTAAAGACGTTTGTAGGCCGGGATATGTTTCCGCGCTAAGTGCCACCCTTAACTTCTACAGTCAGTCACGGTTGTAGACAGGAAGTGTGCTGCTATAGGAGTATATCAAAGTAAATTAATCGGGTTATAATTTCAGCAAACAAGAGTCGTTGCTTTTTTTTTTGTTCCTTAAAATATGAGATTAATCTTCAAAATATGTAGATATTCTATGTGTGTCTCACACAAAACAAGGCGTCTCCTTTTCGAAGATCGTTCGGCTATTGATGCTTATGGAAATAGCTGCTGTTTATTCTGGGAATCATACGGAACATACAAATGTCGTCACTGTATGGGTAAAATGTAGTTTAAATGTTACTGTACATAGCAACCGTTGTGATTGAAAGGAGTAATTTACTTCATGTTTAAGATTTTTCGGAAATAATTGAACAGTGATATTAGACGTGAATCGAATAACAAAATAAAAATGTCTAAATGTGACGACCATAACACAAGTGTAATAAAATCCATATTGATAATAGCCGGCCCTCCATCACTGTCGCGAACACAATTGCAAATTCTCGTGGTAATTAACTATTTGTTACATGAGTTTCCGTATGTGTACGTACCTATAAAACACTTTTCTTATTTTGTGGTGTGGTTTTGCCCCAAGGGAGAGTGAATATGCTGCTGGCAGACTGCCTAGCAGTACATGAAGGTGGGATTACAGTCAGTTCTGCTGTAAGGTGGTAGTTACATTCGTGAGACCTCGTGTTAGAGACAAAAACTTAATAAAATAATAATAATAATAATAATAATTATTATTATTATTCATCGTCGTAATCATCACCATCACCATCATCCTTGTTATCAATTTTATGCAGGGTATTTACACTTATATACCTGAAACTAAACACGTTTCTAGATACATACGCGTAGTGTTGCAGCTGTAAACTATTTAAAATTTGTGCTACATGTAATGTTATCTGGCCCGTGAAATATGTTCTGTACTTTTACATTAGCACTTTCGAATTTATGTCTGCAGTGCCCATTATGGCTGTTGTTTTTGTAGTTCCTTAATTTCGTGCTTTCCCGGTATGTTGCTCAGGTATTGTCTGGGGTTAGGTGGTCAATAATTCATGTTGTTTACATAACCGGCATTTACTGTCAGTTTCTTCCTTCAAACTTTTATTCTTAAAATAGTTTGTGCTAATTGCTTGGTTTTGAGCTGCCACTGTTGTATTTTCTGTTTCTTCCTTAATGTCTCCAGATTTTAACCATCGATATGACTGTTCATTATCCACCACTTTTTCATCTAAGTTACATGGCAAGGCAACTGTTCACACATCCTCCTCTCGCTATCCTTCTTTTGTTTTCTCTGCTATGCTGTCCTTTATTTGTCTTGTTTCGAGGCGTCTAGCCGTCTGTAACAGTATTGAGTTGATGTTATGGTGGTGCGTTATGACAGTCTGTATTAGTGGATCTTCATTTCTGTCTACATATTCCACCAGTTTTGTAATTTCTGCAGCGTAGGCTTCTTCTAACTGCATCAGACCTCTTCCTCTCTGGTTTCTGGGAACATACAAGTGATCTCCATCAATCTTTGGGTGATTCTGTCCATGGATGGTTAGCAGTTTCCTCGTTTTCCTCTCTAGTTTTTGCAGTTCTTCTTGGCGCCAATAATAATAATAATAATAATAATAATAATGTTTGGCGCAGTATCTTTACACTGTCAGTCGTTTTGTACAATGAAATGGATTAGAAAAATCTTCGACTCGAACTTTGGCAAAGTCCGAATCAGAATGTGCTGCCGAGCTTACGGTGTGCATTCGAGAGGTACCTGGTTCGAATCTTGGTCGTGACATCGATAATTCTGAGGTAATTCGTGGTTTACCTCATTCTTTCCAATCATGCCGGGGTTCTGTTTTTCGCCTCCTCCCAAACACTTCCCGATTTAATTGTCATTGATTATCCCACCATTTATCGTTGTGTATTCGTCCTGCAATGGTGACGTCATGCAATAAATAATGAGTAAGATAAGATAAAAGGTAAAAGAATCCGTGACCTGGACAGGCTGTGAGGTTTCCAGGAGGTTAAGGCTCCAAGATTTGAAGACAGTCGGCATATGAAGGTGATAAGGTTGTCAGCCTTACTCACCGGCCGCCTTTACCGCCCCGAAAATATGTCGGTACTCATTCCTGTTAGAGGCTGAGTCTACTCTAGGGCCATAGTGCGGCCCGTCCTTCTGGTTTTTGTATCAAGGAGAAGATAATGTGACATGCCGGCTAAAGACGTGTTAATATTTCGCGTGACAAGACAAACATACCACAGACCAAATGCTTTGTCTAACAGTTTAAATATAGCTGTATCACTTCACGTTCTTACGTCACTGTCGCCGTTGCGTTTTCAGTGGTATGCACAGTATCGAAGGAGTGGTGTCACTGTAATGAGCTATTATCTCCATTGAACGAAGATTACTCAATCGGAACATGGCCCGTGGGGCACATAACGAGGATCAGTCGGTTAGGCTGAATGTTACACAATTTTGCTGCACCGTATTACAATTTCACTTTTGTCAAGCGACAAAGCGCAGAAAATCCTGCTGTCAAGTCGTTAGGTCTATACAACTTGAACAATAGATGCGATGAATCATACCGATTTGGAACTGCACATTTACATACAGTCCGTTCTAATTACGAAATATTTCCCACGAGTGGCAATGCTTTCTTGGCGTATGGGTTGCTGGTTCTTTCTGTTTGCTTATTTCCACCGTAATGGGGATCCAAACTTGATTAAACGTTTCACAACTTTAATTGAGGTGTGCGACGTAGTATGGTAGGTAAGTAATAGCGTTGCGGAGGAATCCCCTGCTTCCGTCTTCAGAGTAGAGGAATAATCCGCGCGAAGAAAAACATTCAGTGCTGTAGGATCCTCCCATTCTTATATGTCTGGCTTTTCCCACACGACATTTTCTTCCTGCCCTGAAGACGGAGGGAGCAGTTCACCCCAAAACATCGGTAATTGTCTGCCGGACTACACGACTTCACATCGTAGAAGCTTCAGAGTCACCGTGGCGTTGTTGGTTTTGTCGTAAACTGTAATTCAAAAGCTTGACCTTGGTTTCGATACCAAGTGAAATTAGTGGTGGACAAAGAGATACTGGGGGACGCTTTTCTCGGACTACTTTGGTTTCCAGAGTCAGTGTAATTCCATCAATACTTCGTACTTGTAGCCCTTTCTTTACACAGACGCTGTAAAAGGTAAAGTGATACCGTTACAGGCCCGGTGTGGCCCAGATGGTGGGTAGAGGTATAGCCCTACTCTTCCATGACCGCGGCACTAGAAGGGGGTGAGTGGTCAGCAGCACGCCCCGGCCTCACTACACCCCCGGGAAAGACCCGATACCCATTTTACAAGAGACTGGGTGGGCCCCAGGGCTGGTCTGGACGGGCGGAAAATCTCGTCCCCATCGGGATTCGATCCCGGACCGCCCAGTCCAGAGTCAGTCGCTATACCGACTGTGCCACCCGGCCCACACACAGACGCTGTATCCCCTGCAAACTGACAATGCCACTGTAAGTCGCTGAAGCAAGAACAGCTTCTCTGTAGAATGGCATTCTTATGCAGTTTGTATCAAAAAACAATATTGCAAATGTAACAGTTTTAGAAAGTTTAAAAAGGAACATTTCAAACCAGCATATTGTCTAGATTTCGCTGTTCAGATTCATTTGTTCATTTGAGGGACTTTTTTTGGAACGTTCGCATGACATGTCATGTGACGTCACAGGTATCCATTCAGATGTTCAAGTGGTGACTTCTGAGTGCATAAACCCATTATATAACTTCGTGTGAATGTATCACATTTATGCTGACTTGAACGTTTAGAGTCCTGGTCTAGATGTAGGGCTGTTTCATTAACCAAAAAAAAAATACATTGTCTTTTTAAGGTTTGTTTCTAACTAAACTAACATCATTGTAGCTGAACTCTTAAGTTCCAGTTCCGCTAATAACAGTCGCGAACGACACTGAGCTTGTTATGTCCACCTGCATCTCACATCCAGTCTTAATATAAGGCCCATCTGAATATTATACTCCCACCATTTTTCGCTCTCTTAAAAGTGGAATTTTCCAAGACATTTCTGTACCGATATTTTGTATTTCTTCTCTGTTTTCCTCCTTCTTAGCTCTACTGCCAACCTAGGATTTTTCTAGGCCTATTCTAATAACGATAAATGACCCTTATAAATCATAAATTTGTTTCTGTATATTGTCAGTGGTTTAATTTATCCGCTTGGGTTCCGAATATTTTCCTGAACACTTTCCTTTCAGTAACATGTTTGGCAGTGTTCTGCCTACAATGTAAAAGAATTACACATAACAGCTGGAAAAGTGTTGTTGTGTATATTACGTTCTTGAGCCTTTTGGAAAGTGGGTAGCAATTTGAGCATTTTAACTGAACAATATGCAATCATAATTTTATATTTTCATTTCCTGATATACCTCTTTTCTTTTTGTTATTATTACTAGCATCAGGCACTTAAATCTAAACATTTTCTAATCATTTGTTATACACAGTTAAAGAGTTTTAGATGTGATCATTTTATTATGATATAATCTCAATGTACTTCTGTTTGTTGGAATATAAAAGAGACTGTGAAGGACACGATACTCATGTGACAGGCATTTAAGTTTCTTCTTTATCGATACTGCTGACAAGCTCGTGTACAATAAACTTTACACATTTTTACGATCATTGTATCGTAAACGAAAGTAAGAACCACGGTTCGAGGCAATATCTGAATGTTGTGGTATGTTGTAAAGCCATTCGGTTCAGTTTTAGTGTTGTAGTTTACGTGATTTACTCATCCTCTTTCTATTGATTAACAGTCGGTGTTTCGAAACAAATCCGGAGAGGTAACAAGTGATTTATTTTGCTAATAAAGCATTCCGTGAAATTGCTCTCACCTTCCATTTTTGCACGATATTACACGGTTCGTACTGAACTAGATTGAGGGTTAGATTAGAGTTTGGTCCTTTTCAGACTACAATCTCCTTTCTCCGCCTGTTAGTGTAAGATATTATTGTAATATCGTTATGTTATGCAGTGTAGGAATTCTTACTAGAATGAAGTTACGGAGTGATTTCCAGCGAATGTCCTTGAAAACATGCTTAGCTATGCAAGTTTGTTAATGGATGCTGGGCTGTGGTTAAAGAGTGCATTTATGGGTAAGAAATTACATCGCTTCTTAATTAATTGTTAAAATATTACTATATTTTCAAAGAAGTTTTAAGTTTCTTGATGTAATCTGTTGTTCGGCAGATCTTCCTTAATTGGCAATGCACTTTTAATGTACAGTTTTTATATGGCAATAACATTTCTTTATGTCTGTTGAAGCTAAGTGGCAACACTTTTCTGAAACACAGTCCGCCAAATCCAGTAATATTTGGCGATGTTTATTTATTTGTGTAAACTGACAAACGACAACCTTCTCGTAGTAAACTTACAACTGTGTATGAAATTTTTTGATTCATTAAACCATTGCAAATGAATTTTCCGTTTATTTTGCGATTGCTGCATATCCACCATATGGCGAGGAAACAATTTATGTTGGTTTGTGAATAATAAACCACGTCTCTCCGAAGTTCTTCTTTCCACCTTCACGTGCTCCTTTGATCGTAAATCACAATGAAGTAGTAAATTAATTACCAAATCTTAACTACAAGTTACACACCTTTACTTGGAGTTAATTAAATTTTGACATCTTGTTCATGACTAGGCATTATTATTTCTGGCAAAAATAGGAGTGTGTAGTTTTAACCAGTGCGAAATTAACCATTATTTAAAAGCTATAAACTAATTAGTTTTAAAGTGATTACTTATCTTGACTTACACGTATAGTTAACTTAATTGCGGTATTAAGTGGGTGTTGGTTTCGATAAGTTCTTTTTTTAGCGAACACACTATAATTAACTACTCATTCGACACCTCAAACAACAACAGACAGATCTCAGTGGAATCTAAATAGCAGACATTATATAAACTGTGTGGTAAGTTTAACGGAACTGAAGTGTTCGTTAATGGAGCCCTTGCGCAGGAATTTACCACAAAATAATATAATGAGTAATTTGTAATTATTGGTAGTTTCAGCATACCTACTGAGATTTTGATGGAAAGTAGGTTTCTTAGATGATAGTCTTCTGGCGCCTTACGCCGTATAAGGTCTTAAGTTGATTCCGATTTCACTCTGCAGATAGAAGCAGCATGTTTCTCCGAAGCGTCCAAATCAATTTATGGTCCAAAGGTACAGTTAATCAAAAGACTATTACATAAGCCTGAAATTGAAGAAGTTGGATCCTTTGTATACCTAGGAAGTGTGGTGTCAGAAAGCGGAGGAACAGAGGAAGATGTAGCAAGTAGAATCAGGAAAGTAAATGGTGTATTTGTTCAGCTGTATCCTGTGTGGGGAAATCTCAACATATCAAAAGAAGTTAAACTACGAATATTCAATACAAATATAAAATCAGTGTTATTTTATGCTTGTGAAACTTGGAAAACTACCAACCAGATAACAAGAAGATTACAGATATTTGTAAATAAATGCTTAAGGCGAACAATGAATATAAAAGTGACCGATAAGATTACGAACGAAGAACTATGGAGAATCACCCATCAGAAGTCAATAGATAATCAGATAAAAAGAATAAAATGGAATTGGATTGGACACACATTACGTAAAGAAACAGGAGAAATAGAGAAAACTGCATTAGATTGGAATCCTCAGGGATGTAGAAGGAGAGGTAGGCCGAAGAGAAAGTGGCGGAGGACAATAGAGGATGAAATAAGAAGCACAAGGAGATCATGGAACGAGGTCAAGGGGATAGCTGAAGACCGCAGTGCCTGGAAGCTCTTCATGGATGCCCCATGCTCCACAAGGAATAAAAGGATTTGATGATGATTTTTACGTAAGCACAACCCATTGTGAAAGCCTGTCGGTTTTTCAGAGCTTCTTGTTTATTTTATTACTTTTTAAATATTATGTTAAAATCCAAATCTGTTGCTTTTCTGCGTGAAGTATCAAGAAATGATCTGGATTAGGAGAAATATGATAATTCTGTTCTGACAGTCGGTTCTGCTATATAAATTGGAAATAGTTATTCGGGACGAGGTAAGGAACACAGGATATTGATTGCCTTTTTGTGAGGAATGTATAGCCGTTGCTTTAACTGTGTGAAGAAAAGTCACTACGTGGTGTCTTTGCTTGTTTTATTACAAAAATCACTAAAAATAATTATGGATATACATAAATCCTCACTCATGCGTGAATCACACTGCAAGGAATAGTTGTACACCGCATTTAAATATACATTTAAGGAATGTTTACTGGCCTGCTAAGCATACATTTACATAGAAATATTTTAAATGTAATATATATATATATATATATATATATATATGTATATATATATATATTTGCTAAAGATTTTCATTTCGTAATTTTCCCTGTGTTATGATTTATGTTGACGTGTGTTTAAACAAAATAGGTAATGCTGCGTTGTATTGTACAAGTATAATAATCCATGTTACAGAATTGCATGATGTAGTATAAGATATGATAATATAAAGATATCGCAGTCGGTAGATATTAGCGTAAAATTGTAACTGATGTTCAGGTAATTAGAACACCTCTCGGGGGTGGTATTGACTCCACATACATCTTTCATACATGCACTGTCACACCAACAAGCGAGTAAAGCCTTGTCTATAGCTGAGATTTCTTTGCTTACAAAAGAAGGTAAGGATCAATTTCATGTTCAAATGTATAATAGAGTATAAAATTGATTATGCTAAGTAGAACACGAGTATTGTGCAGAAATGTCAATTCGCGACACAGGCAATAAGGGAATCCATGAAAATGTAGAGGTTAGAGAAAGTGCGAGCAGCAATTCGTATCTAATACTCTTTCAAAGAATATTATGTTCTACCGGTATGATCTGACGTGTATCTGATTTTCAGATAACCAGACTCGCCGCTGTATGCAACATTTGTGTCCTAAATATAATCCTAGGATTATGAGTTATTACGAACAGCTGAGAATCCAGTATGAAAAATATGATAGAGGACGCAGTGCAGTCGCCTTTGTAAAGCATCTATTCTTACGATAATCAGTGGCACAGGAATTGCAGTGACCGGAATTGTGACGCGGTGTTACCGTGCTTAGTATGGGCCACCAGCGCGTGTAGCTGCAGGGTACCCGGTCTCTTCGTAACGGATGCTAGGATTGTAGCCGTTCTGGTCAGCTTGGTAGTCAACAATCTGCTTCCTACCGTCTGGCAGCAGGACTTCGTAAGATCCCCACGCAACATCGCCGTCACGCTGCTCTCGGTGACCAAAATCACTCCCGGAAGGTGCGTCGTGTACTTCGTAGGAGAATTCGTACATTGCTGGTTCCTGTAACCGGAAATGGATGCTTGATATAAGACGCAACTCCATGTAGACCTAACGATCGTCTCTATTAGACAAAAAGCCTGAGTTGACATAACAGAGACAAAAAGAACAGTATCAATGATCGTAGTCATCATTGTCATAAATTTAAATTTTATATTATTAAAGGTAATTGCCTGTTACAAAATCGTCTTCATGTAGGTGGTCTCGCCATGTTTTCTCCGATGCTCAGGATCTTATTGACCTAGAAACGTGTTTAGGTGCCAGCTTTATTGTCATAGTTTTCTGCATGTAATGTTTAAAGTGAGGTATGTTGTTATTCTTACATTGCACTAATGATGAGTGGCATATTGAATTGTTTTGCAAGGTCTATATCGTTATCCATCTGCTATTGTAGAACCCAATGTGAAAGCCGTAGACTCCCCACTCGTATTGCTTTCAGTTTTCCGATTCCGCTGTTTAAGTACCTAGACCTCACTAACATATCTGAGTGTATATTTTGATGTGGTAATATGCAATATATAATTGGTTTTTAAGGCGTGTTCGCAATATTGGGAAAGCGACTATTATCTTCGTCATGTACTTCTATCTGTCTGCCTGCCTGCCTGCCTGCCTGTCCGTTCGTCCGTCCGTCCGTCCGTCCGTCCGTCCGTCCGTCCGTCCGTCTGTCCTTCCGCATGGAACAACTCGGCTGCCTCTGGACAGAAATTTGATACGTATGTCAATATTTTTCGAAAATATATTGAGAAAATTCAAGTTTCGTTGAAAATCTGATAAGAACCACGAGTACGTTACGCGAAGACTATTGCAAATATTTGATCATATCTCTCTCATTTCTCCTTAGAATGAGAAATTTTTCAGGCAAATTTTGCAGCCAAAATTAAAACCCATTTTATGTTCAATAATTGTTTTTCGATAATTGTGCCGCTTTTGAGACAATGTGGAAAAATACTCTAAAGCTGGACAGGCCACAGATACAATATGGTGCATGCGCATTGCATGCTGGGTACTTAAGGCTACAAACACACACAATCGAATATATAATAATTATTGCTTTTCCATCGACAGTGGTTACACGAACTTGCCTCGGTGTTATGCGTACATTTTCTGTCTAGCTTTATCTTAGGATTAGACATTTCGGTGTGATGCGTTCGTCTGTTTGTTTTCACGTTTCTTGTCAAACAACCTCTTAATAAATTACATTTATTGTGTCCTAAGAAAGCATTTTTTTCTCATTGCTTTTGAGAACTGAGGCAAAGTGCTCTGAACTTATACTAATTATACTTATCCGATAACTTTAATATTCAATATAAATTTTAGTGTTTCAATGCTCTTTCCACATTAATAATTCTGTTGGGGAGAATTCTACTTAAGACGCAAACAGAAGTTTATCTACCCAGGAAATAACCCGTCTTCTATGGAAACTGATTTTTAATTTCTGATTTTACAAGAGGCCGATAGCTGCTTGTTCTTACTGTGTATTTATTTTCTTCACACGTATGTAATTAGCATTCCATGATGAAATTCCTGTTCTGATCAGCTTGCATTGTCGATTATTTGCATACCGAAGATGGTCGTTGGGTTCCTCTTTTAATTACTGTTCTCCGTTATGGTAAGAACTTCTGATATAAGAAAATGTATTATACGTAGTTGATACAATGCACCCTCCCGTAAGGCTACCGTATCCACAGTTGCCTGTGGACACTGCTTGTTCGATAAGCTTCCGCCTTGCCACGTGCAGGATATCACAAGCTTTTTCGTGATTTATGAAGAATAGAAATCTGAGCAGGATGAATTCTTTTCTTTCGTATATTATTTGCTCAATGACAAAGTTTCCGTATGCAGTTTCTTTCTTTTCTGAAACCACATCTTTTTCATACAATTTCATGATTGTGATAAATTAGTTTATTATTGTGTTTGTCCTTTGTAAGTTTATGTAGAAACACTATTAATTTACTGTGCATGGGTACGGAATATGAGTATTTTGTCATAAATTTTGAAATAAAAAATTTTGCCATAAATTTTGAAACGAATTTTTTAATGAAAACAAAAGGAACTAGAATTATTGTTCACCTGATATTCTACGACGTTAACCTACCTCTGCCTTTTCTTCATGTTCATAAAGTATAAATTATGAATGGAGTAGTCAAATTTACTCAAGTGTCGGCTTCAGAATGTAAGAAAATAAAAGGTATTCGCATCGAATTCTTGTATATGCATATTTCAAATACAATTTCGTGTTTTTTTTTATCTGCGTTGTGTAATGGAACCGATATGTTGTATCTATGACAGTGTTGCGGAGATTTTATTTACTTTCGACTTTATTTTCATCATTCAAGGAACTAGCTTCCCCTTGCATAACCACCCAAATCTCTTAGTGGGAGAATGTGACTTCCACTCATAGGAATATGTGCATGTGGTAGCTACAAGAGACATAAGTACAGGTCTACTTACGAAGAATGTTATACGAGTAATAATATGACAGTCACTTCTAATGCTTTTAATAACATTGCTTATTCGTTTCTATTCTCCACTCTTTTATGTCACTCGACTGGCTTGTGCAGGCTCCAGCCATCAAGTGGCATATACATCCCGAATGGGCTAGCAAAGGACTCTGTCTTCCTACGTCGAAAACCCGACGTTCTCCCAATTTCCTGCCATGGACGAATATTATTCAGTATTTCTTTTGTTTGCGCTGGGTTTAGTGACACATTGAGACAGCTGTTCCCCAGCTAGGGGTATGTCTAAGTCATTATTCCCTTCTTTACTGTCATACAACCTTAAAAAAGGTTTTCACCCTAAAACAAATATCACAGCAGGACATAAGGTCAGTGCTCCAGAAAACTTTAAGTCCGAATCCCCGCTGTGAGGACTGACACAGAAAATAACAATCAAGCTTGACTAATTCCAAATATTAATGGCGATAAGCTGAAGAACTCATAATTTACCAAACGGTGTCATGGCCGTGCCTGACACCACTAAGCCTCGACTCCCATGCGCTACTTGCATCTTATACGGACCTACATAATGTTCTTCTGTCAGGTGTTGTAATATATTTTGAATTAACCTATCCAAATATGAATTTACATGCCTACTTACATACCTGCCTGTGGACTATATTTTTGATCTGGCCTCGAGCCGCCGATCATCGTTAACACAGCGCTACAAATACTGACCTGAAGAAATCTCGTTAGATAAACGGGGATACTGCACTGAGAAACTAAATTATGACAAAAGAGAAAACGTGAACAATTTGTACTGAAAATTTTGATGGAGTTTGTAAGTATGCTTTGAATTAGCTATGTAAAGCAAAAGGTTAATTTTTACAGAACTTGGCTAATAATGTAGCCTTATTCGCTCTCCTTTCCTCTACCCGGAATCCCTGTACTGGAATAATGCAAGACAGTTTATCTTAGGATATGCATGTATCTCCATTTGAATGTCCTATGTTTGTATCTTTCCTACGGACTAAGCAGCGGCGCTGTGGACAGGCGTACAAGCTGGAAGTGTGTCATCACTAATATTTCTGTAGTTTCCGGAGTGATTCCTTTCATCATTCACAAGTCTGATATTCAAAACTTTAGGATATGGAAATATTTTACACGCCTTTATTAATAGGACCGTTGTGCTAGTTTGTTATACGTGGTTCCAGTGACCTTATATATCATAACGTCATGATTAGATTCGTGACCTTATTGTAACATTGAAGTAAACAGAACCACGTCTTACACTAACTAATGTTTTCCTGCCTACCTGCTCTTATTCATTCACATTTCAAAGTCCTGTAGCTTTGTAACGGTTGCGAATCGGACACACTATTATTATGACATTTTTGCCTCGGTATGAGGCCAGGAATGGAATTCTCCGGTTATGACGTAAAGTCACCGGGCACTCTGTATTTGCAGACATTTTGTCTTGTGGTAGAAAGTTAGATTCATGAAAAAATATCTTCGCCCACAATTGCGTTTCCTGTGGTAAGATTTCGAAATTTCTCATTTATGATGCGCCTGTTTCTTCGGCTGTATCGGCATATTATTTTTATCTAGGCGTCTAATAACGTAACATTTAATTCACTTGGAGTTCGCAGTCAAACTGAGGCCTAACTGTGTGTGAAGATCCGTGTTTAACTTGTAGGTTGGACAAAAGCTTGGGATGATATAATTCGTGTATCATTAAAGTAGCAAAAGTGATTATGTATATTATCATTTACAAAATGTGACAAATTTTAAGCAAATTTTACTTAAACACTTTCATGTCGATTTTGCACATAAAACGGACGTATTAAAACAGTTTTGTACTCACCGCTAAATTATCCTGGGATGCATCATACTTCGAAGCAGGGTATCCTCCGAATGCAGGAGCTCCGTAGGTTGAGGAAGGAGTTCTGTAATTTGAGGAAGGAGTTCCGTAGGTTGAGGAAGGAAATCTCTTCGTAGACGGTGCAGTGAAAATGGCAGAGGTCAGGGCCGGAGTGCCATATGTTGGCGCTGGAGCTCTGTTACCGAATTTGGACTTGCTGCCTTCAGAAAGGTGAGAGTTGAAACTGGATCTCGAATTGGATCCATGAGCAGGAACACCGTACGTGCTGGAAGGGGCTGAAGGCGCTCCGTAGGTATTTGACGGGGCAGAGGGGGCTCCATAGGTGTTCGAGGGTGTGGAAGGAACTCCGTAGGTGTTTGAGAGACCAGATGGGGCTCCGTAGGTGCTTGAAACACTTGCAGGTGGAGGGGCGAATGAGTCCTGCCGTGTTGTGGAGTAAGGTGACAAATAGTCGCTGACAGGAGGTTCTGGTCTGCCATGAACTGCTGCTATTGCAAGTGTGATCAGTAGGCCGATGGGTGACTGAAAAGAAATCAAAACGTAAATGAGTTTGAACTTAGTTTAAAATCCCGAGTCTGTTAGTGTGACATGCAGTCAGAAGAAATTTCAGGGAGACCTTTTGCAACTGGATCTGAGGGACTTCCCATGTAAGGTAGGTGCGTAAGTATGTGTGTGCGTGTACATGGAAGTATGTAGTTAAATAGGCAGACACGATGCCCATTTTTATTTCCACAAACTGTCAACCAATATTTGGAAGGGATATGCTGCTCCGAAGTTTTAGGTTCTCACAGCGGTGATGCTAAATATTGAGTCTTCTGAGATGTTAGGCCGTTGTGACTGGTAAATAATAACCAAAATTTCAAAGAATTTTATTGCCTAGCTTTCAGGATCAGTGGATTCAAGAAGAATGCACTATTCTTGGACTGCTTTAAGGCATTACGGTTCTTGGTAACGTCGGTAATCATTTACCAATTAACGCGGCATAGCATCCCACTAGACTTGAATCATCAGTAGTGCCGCTCAGTTTTAGTCTTCTGCACATCTACAAAAAAAAAAAAACCAGTGAACTTGCCATTCAGTGCAGTCTCGTTCACTGCACTGCCATATAGATGAAAAATAACGATATCTACGGATGTAACTAAGTGGTGATCAAGCGACCGACGTCGCTTGGAAAGTCAGTTACAGACGGCCGTATAATTTTGATGACAGTTACTAATACCGCGTATTGTGTTCATCGGACAGTTAACTGTCCGATAAACACCTTTATGTCACAAACTTTTATGTTGCCAATTTTGAGTGTCATTCAAGTAATACGTTAACTTGATACTTTAATTTATTTTATACATAAATGGATTATAATTTTCCAATGTGTTTCATCAAAGTCTTTGGTACGAGCTCGCTCTACAGAGTGTTTTACTTCTGAGGATTTCATTCTTCTAGGATATGAAGATACTGCACTAGAATTCTTGAAGATGAAAAAGTATGTTGGTTCGAACCGTCGGGATTCGAATACCCTGTAGCTAAGCAAAATTATAAGCACGTGTTCTAATGGTTCAGGCCTAAATATACGAAACTAAAATCCATAACGGAACAAATAACAAGCACAAAGTACTAGCCTTGTAAATAAGAAAATTTCGAATATTTTCAGGTTATCTGAATCGTCTGCTATTCGCTGTTTATATTTCGATATTGATGCAGTTACCTGTTCGTAAGCAGAACATATGGAATTGACAGTGTTGTAACTTATAAAAGTAATTTTAGTAATAATGTAGGTCCTATCGTTTATAAAATGTGGTTTTATATTGGTATTTTAGTGTTATCCAAGTCCACATGATAATGCTTTCCCAAGAAGGTTCTTGACGTAAAACGCAATTTGTCAAAATATGTAGACATATGTAAAATTATTTGTTCTTTTGAAATTTAGAATTGTTGTAACTGTTAAATTTGGATATTTAAATACTACTTAATATGTTATTATTATTATATTACTATTTAGTGACGAAAGGCTGTTTTGTAGTTTCAAAATATACTTAATATATTATTATTATTATTATTATTATATTACTGTTTGGTGACGAAAGACTGTTTTATAGTTTCAAAATAAATATTGAACAGATTTGGCTGATTTATAAGACACTTAACGATGTGTGAAATGCATAGAAACGTGGAATAATTCTTTGGTTTGTAACGTCTCTTATTGTCAAAACTTTTGATTGTGGGTAACCAGTTGTATACGGAGATCATAAGTATGAATACACATCTTTTATGGACCGAAATTGCGGGTTTAGTAAACATGTGAAAGTTTTAAAATTTTTAACCTTGGGGGGGGGGGGGTAATGGTGGAGCTGGGTCTAAGCCCTGAAGTTAAAATGTAAGGTAAACTAGGTATTTTTCGTAACTTACATTTGAATTCATTTCAAACTTCTACCAGCTGACGTTCGACAAACCTAATACTTACACTTGCCCCAGATAAAGGAAACCTGTCAGAAAACTAAACTTGCCTCCACCTATCTGTCGTCTGATGCCACTGTACCTTCATTGTCGTGTAGAATACAAGTTCAGCACGGTGGAATGCTCTAGTTTGAAAAACGTCGCGCCTCTCCAATGCTGGAAGGATTGTTTTAACGTCTTATATACTTGCACACACCCTCCCATCGTACGTTCCCTCTCCACTGAGCCGCTCGCTCACTTGCCTCACCTCGCCATAGCCCTATCATCTTGAAAACAAATTCAAACATTTTTAAACTGTAACATGAAAGGATAAAAGAAAGAAAGAGAAGGTCATAGCTGGCTATGGGTGTGGAAATGGGGCGTCTGTCTTAGGAGCTCCGAGTTAGATTTGATGAGAGAAGGGAAGTTTAAGACGCCTGTTTGTAGTCACGTCTGCAACGTCATGGCCAATGAAGAATAAAGTCTCCTTGGCCCTCTGGATTACACATAATCGTGGGTCATAGAATTATTTTGGTTGTCATTATAAATGACCTGATGTATATACCAACGTAGGCAATTGGATTGGTTGCTAATGTTAAATGGCACTTCGCCTTCACTCGTTCCTAATTAGGAACATGACTGCATGATGGTCATGAATCTATAGCATACTACTTGTACTTTAATTAGCTGTTCCTGGTTGATAAAATGTAAAATTTTAGACTCCATTCTCTACCAAGGTTTCGATTTACTTCGTAGTAGAACTTACTGCTCTGTTCTTGGTATACATGCCTGTATTTGATATTGCTTATTTCTGGCTGACTAGGTTGTGAAGCGTCCAATGATGTAACATTAGTGTTGAATTTGTAAAGATATGGAAGTGGTTGCGGTCTATTTTAACATACTTTACCGACCTTTCACTTGTAGAGCTGAGGAAATCCACGAAGAAATCCGGGGAAGATAAAGGGCTTCTGGGCTGATAGTACTTCTGCATGTAGTAGGAAGTTTTAAAGTCAGTAATAAGTTTGAGGTTAAATACCACGTATAAGAGGCGTAAGGCAAATGCGTTTCAGCCTGAAAGAAAACGAACTTGAGATTATCAATAATTGGTTTGACAGTCATGGTTATAAGTAATATAAGACTATTTAGCGGTGCCGTTTCAGTTACCAGATTAATTCACTGACATTAATAATGTTCAGAAGCCTAATGTCTGAAAGATATGAGGCCATTTTTAAGTGTTCCACGGCAAGAACTTAAGAATTCCCAGAACACTTGTGGCAGCCCCACTTTGTCCACTATAGATCACTGTAGGCTTTATAATAACACCAAATACACAGTCGAGAGTAATTATTAATCATTATATATAACAGTTCTAATTACTATGCACTGTACCGCGAATTAAATACGGATCCATTGAGTGAGCTGTTCAAAAGAACATCTCTTGTATTTATCGTACTAGCTGTGAGAAACGTTCTGTCAGTTCCTCAAATAATTCCGTGAGTTTGAGCATGAATTATATTTATATTATAGTGTACAAGAAAAGTTATTTCTTTGCCCAGACGTCATGCGGAACGGCATATTGGGAACGGGGAAATAAGGCTGCACATATTTTTGACCACGGCATTTGAATTTTTTGAAGTTGAGTTACTCTGCTTAGCTAATCAAGGAAGTCTCCGCATTTTACGAGAGACCACGTCATTGCCGTGTTCACAAAATCCCGCCATTGGTTCGTGGTCTGAGCCAAACAAACTCTCAACCCCTTTTCGTTAAGACATATTTTTTTATCGCTGACTACTGCCTGTCAGACTGTAGGCGTTGATGATGACATGATTCATGAAATGGTAAGGACTTGGAAGGACGCGGTCGCAGCTTAATCGGTGTATTACCCAAACGTTTTCCTGAGAAACTGATCAACAAAACGAAAATCACCTGGATACTGCTGTGTTCCGCCCCGTATTCGAACCGAGCACTTTCAGAACACAAGTTTGGAGCCTTCCCCGCTATACCAACCTAATAGGTGGAGATGCACGTTAAAGTTGTATTTTCTTTACACCTTAGGCTTAACAATTTAACAAGTTTTAGACCCATTAAAACATCAGGCAATGTAATAGGTTTGAATGTTATAATATGATCTTTCTTACATACGAATTATTTGACTGGGTGCAAGGATGTAACAAGTCTCCATTATAATTTTTAGGTTGAAATAAAGGTATTAATTAGATGGGAGGCTGCATAGGTTCCGGAACCGGTGTAAAGTAGGTGGCAAAATTAAAACCATCGACTCTGCCGGATTTATGTTCCGGTAGTCCAGTCACTTCACTGACTGAGATTTTCCTGCTAATCCGCAGTTAAGCCTCCCTTATGTAGGCTTTTCAACGTATTTTATGTTGCACAAGTGCTGGGATCAGAAAAGAAATATGCACCAACAACTGGACAAATCATGTATGTGTGAAGGTAATTCGTACTGAAATGAAACTAAGTCGAATTGACTGTGTGTCCTGTAAGTATTAGCGTCGTCAGCTTGTTAACTTCTTTACCGCACACTCTTTCTTAAGACCCAATTACTGGCCGGGTTCATGCTTAACTTTAGATCTTGCTAAGAGCCATAATCCTTCCATTCACCGCTAACTACAAAGTAACCAGAATTTAACTTGCTCCTTATGTTCAGGAATGTAATTAGCATTTATGTTTTACATCGCTTATTGGTCTTCCCACATTTTGTTCATTGGGCCTATGTGCTGACTGGGAAGGGGCACGAATCGTTTCCGTCAACCTTCAATCCTGCGAAGCGAATACTTATGTTGGTAAGGTGGTAAGATTATTTCACGTGTATGGAAGTTAACGAGGTAGAAAATTAGTGATATTTACAGTGTTGATGTGTAATGATAATAATACTTTGTTATTACGTACTTATTATGTATTTACATTGCTAGTTTTTATCAGTCCTTAAATTTATATTTGTTTAATGCAGTCGAATCCGACCTCCGGGAATTTCGACATATGGTTTTGTAGACATCCTGTATCATTACCCTGCAAGGCACATTGCATTTGCAGAAATGAATGGCTACTCTGCGTGGTAAGCTAATAACATGAATTACACGTAATTATTAGTTGCAGAAGATCTCCGGCCAAGGATCTCTCAGGTATAGTAGTCATAGTTTCTGCACGAAATAGCTGGAACGCCTGCAGTAAGCCTGCTATATTTTACGGTGATGTGAAATTTAAAATAGATTAAAAGAGATCTGATGTGTGAAATAGAAGGTAAAATTAATAAAATTAATACGACAAGAGAACATAACCACATTAAACCCTTAATTTTCAGTGGTTACTCTATGTACCGACTGGTTTAATGATGGGTAACTCTGCTTACTGCCTAGACATTTGATGTATGTGTTTTATAGTATTCGTCATATGTAGAGCGACGCCAAACGTGAACGTTTAGACTTTCTAACGGAAACAACCCGTGTTCTCTGTGAGGTAGAAACTGAATCTTTCCGTAGAACGTTGGTTAACTCCAGGCTTCCAAGGGCTAACTGAATCTTATTTATGGCGAACATGTTTTTTTGTGTCCGCTTTTTAGGTGCTTTTCTCCCACTGACTATATCAAGGTGTTCAACTGACAAGTTTAAAGTACCTGTGGCATAAATCCGTGCTGTATTAGATGATTCAGATGCTGTTAGCTTATTATTTGCTCTGATGATATTAACCTCAAGGCAAGGTATACAAACTGTGAAATACGCTGTGCAGTTTCTAGACCACATTATTTATATCAAGGACCCTGCAATAAGCACAGTTTCATGGTTCATAGCTATAAGATCCTGGTGACTGCGTAGTGGTTATGCACATACAGGTATTGCTTTCTGCAGTGTAAATGTGACTTATTCTAAAAGACGTCATGTCGCGCTGCTTCGTGGAGCATAAGGACAACTTCACCTTATCATGCTCCTCGTCTCCATTCTACCTCGGGACTACGCAGGGTCAGTTAAGGGTCGAGACTGCCGGTTCTGCTGTCTGGTGACGCAATATGTGGACGATGATGTAAAGCTATTAGTTAAGTAGAAGGTTGATGCTCTAAATTGTGTTTTTGCGTCGAGGTAATCGGAGCAGCAGGTTTATAGACATGCCTAACCAAATAAAATAGAATGTTGGCTCATAATGCCAGTCTGTCTACAGCTTCATATTTTGCCATCCTTGTTTTCGAGTGTACTTTTGTTGTGAATGTTGTTACTTTTCATCGAACATCCCCTTCATCTCTACCTTCTTCACTATCTTAAGCTAATCGGGAGTTGTCCTTGTACGAAACATTAAGCCATGGGTGGCGTGGAGGCCTTTCTTGACCTCGCCAATAGAGGGAGGTGAGTGACCAGTTTCACTGTCCGGCCGCCTTATCCCCGAGGAAAACGACCACGACGCGCATTGAATAGGAGGAAAAATGGGCTGCAGAGCAGAACCTGAGAGTTAAGATAAGTTTGCTTGGAACCGAACTACAATCCCTCTATTCTAAAGCCTTGTCTGTATACCTACCAAGCTAGGGCGCCTCCGCTTTAGCCAAAATAAAAGGGTAATCGTATATTTTACGCCAGCACAGACCACATCCTTATCATGGCATCGATTGATGAAGTATGTGACAAAGTTTCTTGTTTAGTGTTTTACTCTTTGAACCAACAGGTTTAACGTTCAAAAAGATTATATTCTTGCCACATAGTGGAAGCAGGCGGCGGCCATTTCCCTACAGAGTATTAACTGATTGGTTTTTATAACCAGGTGGATTAGGTTTACCACAAGGTACGATTTGAATCTACAAATACGTCACACGAATTTCATCTTTAAAGGGTTAATAGCCATGTTACTCGTGAAAAAATTATGCTTATCCGAAAGATGTTAGTTTAAAATAGTCTTGCGATCGAAATGCATATCACGTTGTGCAGTTTGGGCAGTATATATCGAATGACAGATACATCGTGCCTCTTAATGGAAGGAAATATGATGAACATCAAATTTTCGCATGTAACGCTAGGCATATTTACGAAGGTATTAGAAACTGACAACAAACATGGTGTTCTGAGAACCTCTATAACCTACGTAAGAATTTCAAACAAAGAATTAATGAGAATATTTGAAAGGGAAAGTACGTACCCAACAGGGCGCTGGAGAAAAATACACAACGCGGAGCTTCATTTTTAGGCACTATCGCAAAATTACGAAAAGCGACTATTGGCTTCATCATATATGTCCGTCCGTCCGTCTGTATGCCCGTCCGCAAGGGACACTTCTTCTCCCACTGGACGGATTTTCATAATATTTGATGTTTGAGTATATTCGAAAATCTGTCGAGAAGATTCAAGTTTGTTTAAAATATGACGTGATGGTTGCTTTATATGAAGGCGTTTGTACATTTGTGACGGCATCTCTCTGAATTCTTCATAGAATGAAAGACGGAAAATATCGTTACTTGTAAGTGTCCTTTAGCTTCCCAGAGAAGATTTTGTTCCTTGGGGTAGTTAGTGTTACGTGAAGATATTATGTGCCGATGTGCGAACTTAGGACTCAGTAACATTCGTTCACGGCTCGCGGCGGATTTTAAAATGCATTATAAGGGTCTGCTCCGTCAATAATAGGCTACTAGTGCCGAAATGGGTCTTGCTGGGGAAACCGGAGGGAAGGAGACCACTGGGGAGACCTAGGCGTAGATGGGTGGATAATATTAAGATGGATCTTCAGGAGGTGGGATGTGGGTATATGGATTGGATTGGGCTGGCCCAGGATAGAAACAGGTGGCGGACGCTTGTGAGTGCGGTAATGAACCTTCGGGTTCCGTGAAATGCGGGGAATTTCTTGACTAGCTGCAAACCATTTAGCTTCTCAAGAAGGATTCTGCACCATGGAGTAAGTAAGTAAGTGCCGAAATGGACTTGCATCATCTTGAAAAAAGTAATTAATAATCAATTTGTATCAAATAAATTTATTAGTTGAGTTTCATGTGCATTTCTTTGGATATGATTTATAGTAACAAATTCTTACCCGTACACATCTACTGTATTTATTACTAATGTCTAAAGTTTTGAGGGTTTGTGTACATCTAGATATAGTTAGGGCATATAATGTCTCTGGTAGTATCAGCGTTTAAGGAATTTTAATGGAGAAAAAGTTCTTTTCGTTTAATCCTAGGTACATTTTCCTGCCACATTGGCCCTTATAAGGCGTTAAAAGTTTCCCAGCGTTCGAAAATTGGAATCGTGGACTTCTAGTCCCGCTTTTTTCCTATTTTTTTCTATGTGTTTTGTTGACCTTTATAAGTACAGATCTTTTTACTAGCTGATCCCCTTTTCAAGATGTCATATTAACTCTATTACATGCCCAGTTTGTAAATCCGGAAAACGTGACCCTGGACTGAATTGATTGTAGCGCGATAACCTACAGATAACGCTGCTTGGATATATAATCCCCTTGTGGCCAGGGTTCTTGTGAATCTCATTAACATTTGTGGACCTGGAAAAGCTGCTTATTTTACAAAATGAACTATGAAATACTAACCAGGAGATCTTACAGGCTGCCATGATAAACATGTCAGATGCTCTGTAGGGTGAATGTATAAAGAGTGAATTCCCATTTGGAACGTAGGAGGGATTGGCATAAAAATTTTGTGTAACATGCTGTAATATCTGATGCAGTAACACTGAAGTAAGACGCCACAACTGCTTCTTCAGTAAGTGGTGTCTTGTATAGCTGTCATATTACAGATAAACAGGTAAATGGGGTAGGAGGAGAGGGAAAGTAGATTCAAAGATGTGGATCTCCAGACGCCCCAGAGCTATCTGACTGACTGTTTTGGCAAGATTAAAGTTGGGAACCTGCAGACGTTAAGTGGGTACAAGTAAAGGTAAAGTGATCCCGTTACAAGCTTGGTGTGGCCTAGAGGGTGGGTAGAGGTATAGCTCTACTATTCCATGACCGCGGCAATAGAAGGGTGTGAGTGGTCAGCAGCACGCCCCGGCCCACTTTACCCCCGGGATAGACCCCGTACCCATTCTACGGGAGGCTGGGTGGGCCCCAGGGCCAGTCTGGACGGGCGGAAAATCTCGTCCCCACCGGGATTCGATCCCGGACCGTCCAGCCCGTAGTCAGTCGCTATACCGACTGAGTTACCCGGCCCACTAAGTGGGTACAAGTAAGAGACGATATTATCAATTCATGCAAGTTCTACAGATTTTTCTAAATAAACATTCTTTTTCTATTTATCTCAGTAATTAACCAACTTGATGCACAAAGTTTTGTTTTACAGTAAGTTTATTTCATGCTTCTATATGTTTCGAGCACATGTGCTCATCATCAGGAGTTCAAAATTGTATTACACAGCCTCTGTTATCATCACACTAAAAAAAGTGAGTGGTCTAAAATTACTAAAATACAGTTCTATAAATATGAGCAAATAGCAGTAAAATTTTAGACCACTCACTTGTTTCAGTGTGATGATACCAGAGACTGTGTAATACAATTTTGAACTCCTCGTGATGAGCACATATGCTCGAAACATGTAGAGGCATGAAATAAGCTTACTGTAAAACAAAATTTTGTGCATCAAGTTGGTTAATTACTGAGATAAATATACGGAGATGCACGGTCAGCAAAACGTCAAAATTAGTTTTCTAGTTTAATAAATTTCCATGAATATGTGTAGGGAACTAAGTAAAACCCCAAAATATCTGTGAGAATTTCCGATCTTCGGGCGAGTTCCCTTGCTTCGTGAATTTCAATAGGAACAGCAAAATGTTGATTCGAAGGTCAGAAGGATAGGGTTTCTGGTTTGTTGTTTGTACATATTTGCGAATGTATGTGACAAAAGAACGAAAACTACATTATTAAGGGCTTATGACCGACATTTCAATCCGTATTCCCAGAACTCAGATTTAAAGAATGCTCAAGGAAGTCGACAAAGAGGACGACCAAAAAACGGATGATGGAACTGCGTACAAATAGATATTAATACATGCAAAATTACAAATTTGAAAGAGAGGTAAAAGCAGAGTTTACTGGGAAAAGTCCATGAAGGAGGCGAAAGTTCGCATTGGACTGTAGTGCCATTGAAGAAGAAGAGGAAGAAGAAGAAGGAAAAAAGAAAGAGGAGTTTTCATAATTCAACTTGTAATTTTCTTCAGCCTGTTTTTTTACTTCCACCTTATTACTTTCGAATATTCTCATTACTATGTTCTGAAACACCATCGGTGCCTATTTTTATATTTCAAATTTTGTTTTTAACATTGGTCAACGTTTTTAGACAGGCTGTAGGAAGACAAAAGTTTGACACAAAGTTAGCAAGCAGTCCTTGACTTTAATATGTTCAACTTAATATTTTTTACGAAATTTAGTTAGAGATTTTATATTTTGATGTATTACTACTTTGATTCTCAGGTTGATGGCAACACGGCACCTCGGGGCGAGCAGAATGTTTTGATCATGTTCCAGGAAGGTAAGTGATCCCCAACAGTAATGGGTAGAGTAGCATGTAAAAGAATTTGGTTGTACAGCCATTTGTGGGATCAGTAGAGACACGCATAATGTTACTGTTTTGAGCGACTGACTACAGAAACTCGTAAATGTTGCTCCGTAGGCGCCGTGGACCTATAGCCTTTTACAAATTTGGTAATTTTCTGAGAAATCTGCTACTTACGTGTTCAGGTTCGACGCAGATGCAGATACAAGCAACAGGTTTCTCGGAAACTTCAGTAGATTTGTACCAAAAAACTCACCATCACATGCCAGAAGATACTGTCGTAGTCACTGCTGCGAGAATCTCATATCTGAAATATTATAGTCTAATCGCTGAGGGAGAGACAAATACGTCGATTTTCTTGTGTTTTGTATTGTCAGCTGAAACCCAGAATTGTTTTTAAGCGCTTTTAGACATGATCTGTCGCCAGGAAAACTATTATTAGTCTTGCTGTAACAGTGGTCGATTTATTATAAATTCAAGAAAACAACGCTCCATGTATTATTCCTGAATGCTTATTGTGCAAAGGAAGTGGCCCAAACAAAGCATAAAATGTTTAAAAACTGTTAGCATCATTTGCCATTGGCGCGCTGAAACCACAAATTCTCGCCATTTACTGTCAGAGTGATTACTGTAGATATGACATTCAGCAGAACTTGAAATAAATTGCTGCATTATTCCAAAACTTAGTAGGAGAGAGAAAATCAGGAAGATAACATTAGAAACTTGTTGTCTTTTAAATTATGTGGCTGATTATTGGAGATGAAAATATACCGTATAAATGTGCATTTATTCAGTAGCAACCGGACCAAAAAAATAACTGAGGCAATTATTAATGATAAAAACGTAATTGCTTATCCAGGATATTGTATCAGAAGTCTTTTAAGTAAGAGTTTGTTAATGATCTCCTTTACGAAGTTTTAAAGGTGATGTGGCACTAAAGCGCCTATCACATTCATCAAGGTTCAATTATGTTGCACAGATGTTTCCATTCTTCTGAGTCGTTGCATTCCTAGCTGTGGTATTACCTCCTACTTTTCACGAGAAGGCTGTTCGTGCTAACTGATGTTGGCAGTTATACCCAACTCAGCCACAATCTTGACGCAATCCAACTGCTGGGTAATAAATTCCAGTAATCGTGTTTGTTTGTGTATGGTGCCCCAACAAAAGTGCTACACTTGAGCACATGTGATCCACTAGACTGTGAAATACTAGAGGAGCAATGACCATTAAAATTGTTCTTTACTCTTGAATTTTGAGTTAAAATTTAATGGCTAACATGAACACTCCATATTTCTGAGGCTGTTATACCATTTCATTAGATTATGTGTAGCCTGCCTGATTGGGTGATTGTGTATGTGCTATTGGTGGGTGATACTTCATAGCAACTTGACCAAATGTATTTTTGTGCAATGGATATTATTTCAAACCGAAACTCTATAGTAGGCTAAGAAAATTGTGACTATGGTCTCTCATATGAGTGAATCTTCATGCTACGTGTTATTCTACCTTTAAAGGCGATCCGTCCAATTGAATCCAGCAGTGTTCTGTGAACTGCTTGTTGGTCTACAGTTGAAAAGTCTTCAGTTCCAAGAGGCACTGTTTTGGTATTTTAAATTCGGTTTTCTTTACCCTCGAAAATGTAACCGATGCTAATTGTCCCGAGACGTCGGAAAGGAATTAACACTATAGAGTGTGTAATATTCCAAAAGAGCGCAGATCTCAAGGCATGCACGGTTTGTGGACAAAGGCTGAACGAAATTGTGCAGTACGAATCATACGTAATTCTTTGTGGTGATCCGTCCGGTTGTGATACAGCAACAATACAACCACTCAGTCGCCCCTCAAACACAGCTTCTGATTTCTAGAAATTTAAATATAAGCCTATAGTTGTGTTGGCGGACAAGTGTTTTTATCATACGTAATTCATCGGTGCCCGTCGGACTACTTGTTACATCTGTGGGGTTTATCCATACACATTTCGTAAGGTTTCTTACATCAGCAAATGTCCAAAAAAATGGTGCGAAATAAATTCGGTGAAGGAACACTACCTCATTTTTTAAACTTTATTTACTACTACTATTATTACTACTACTACTACTACTATTACTACTACCACCACCACCACCACCACCACCACCACCACCACCACCACCACTACCACTACCACTACAACCACCACTACCACCACCACTACCACTACCACTACCACCACTATCACTATCACCACTACCACTACCACCACTACCACTACAACCACCACTACCACCACCACTACCACTACCACTACCACCACCACTACCACCACCACCACTACCACCACTACCACTACCACCACTACCACTACAACCACCACTACCACCACCACTACCACTACCACT
>Ga0131853_10001350_pt1 | contig 44016 bp, 38 predicted proteins | sample TergutLab28metaG_FD_92764 | JGI IMG/M metagenome (GOLD analysis project Ga0131853, IMG submission 92764) | Labiotermes labralis P1 segment gut microbial communities from Petit-Saut dam, French Guiana - Lab288 P1 (version 2) (version 2) | ecosystem: Host-associated > Arthropoda: Insects >... | reverse complement strand
TTTTTGAAGCTGAGCTGGAAGGATTTGAACCTTCGAATGCAGGAGTCAAAGTCCTGTGCCTTACCGCTTGGCGACAGCCCAATACATACGGCACACATAGTACAAATAAGCGCACCCGAAAAATGGCGCAGCCACTTTTCGGGTGGCCAAGAGCTAATGGGGGGACTCAAACCCCCGGCCTGCTGATTACGAATCAGCTGCTCTATCATCTGAGCTACATTAGCGCACAACTAATCGTGGTAACGATGAAACGATGTGACGCGGAAAGAAATATATCAGAGAAATTTCTGCCTGTCAATTGCATTTTTATTTCAAACAAGTTAAACTTGGTTAGATTTCTAAGAATCGGTGTATAAATTTGCCGATGCCCGGCATAATCTCAATAATATCAAGTCTAGCACAAAACACGCGTGAAAATTGGTTATGTCTATTTCCACAAAAAAGGAAGATAATATGAGCGTGACAAATAGCTTACCGGAAATAATCCAATATTTCAAAAACGACAGTGGTTTCGAACGGCTTATGAGCGGAATGTTCGATTTGTATAACCGCTATGGCCGTTGTTTTAGCGCGGTGCGCTTGTCACGGCCTACAGGTGAGGAAGAGAAGGCCCTATCTGTATTCTTTAGCCGCGACTACTACGATCAAGTGCTTATTCGCATAGGGCTGGCGGAGTTTGAACGGCAGGCCGCGAAAGTTTTTGGTTATGAAGTGAGACTGGCTACTATATTAGAAGCTTATTTTGGCCGCCCAATTTCTTCATATAGCGAACCTGTTAGTAATACCGGCCGTTACAAAGATGCCTTCACACGTACAATCCGTGATGAACTTCTTCCACGGTATGAAGATACTCCGGCCGCAGCTTGGCTTAGGGAAATGCTTGCCCATATGCGCCGTACTTATCGGCAATGGGCAGACCAATTCTCGCATGAACCAGAAAATGTTTTGGCAATGGTGTCAGATGTGTGTGAGGCCGTTAACGCCTTACCGCCATCAGGTCAACTTATAAGGCTACCTGATTTTTCGGCCCAGCTTCTGGATGACTCTAGGGCACTGGATTTTCATTCACCTTTAGGACCACTGTTTCTTAGAGCCTTAGCAAGCCAATATCAAGCTTCTGTACCTACGGCTTTAGAGGATGGTATACGGCTGTACTTACAGGCAGGGCTGCTTTCGGACGGGGTGCTAAGTCAGGTCACAGTAAGAGGGATATTATCAGATGATGAAGCCTGTACATTATATGACCAACTGGGCGAAGCACATGTGCTAACACTGGAAAATATTTGCCGCTTAGAGAGCGCCCGCGCCTATGGCGACAAGGTCTTTGTAGTAGAAAATCCGCATGTATTTTCTGCGCTATGCGAAAGATTAAGCGGATATAACTGTACCTTAATGTGCGCGTCCCAAGGACTAAACTCGGCACTTGAACATTTGCTAGAGTTATATTCCCGATCCGGGACTACAATATATTATGCGGGAAATATGGATTACAAAGGATTAACCTTAGCAGATAAAGTGTATCTGCGGTTTGGCAAACTATTTGTTCCATGGCGTTATGGCAAGGCAGACTATGAATTACTGTTTACCGGAAGTGATTATCTTCTGCCAGACGACCGCAAGGACTTGGCAATGCACAACGAAGAACTGGCGGCATTGCTTTCGTTGCTGCGCAAGAAGGGCAAATCGGCATCATCGTTACCGTTAGTGAGTTTACTAGCAGAAGATGTACGCGCAATGCTTGGGCAGGAATTTGAATGATTTGATACTAAGGTCAAAACATGAAGCCGTAACAATTTACTCCCCAACTAGCATCAGTGTCCAATAATGCATACCATTTTCATCGATACTAAGCCCCACCCCGGCGCTTGTAAACTCAGCGTTTACCATATTGGCATGATGGCTCTGCGAACTTCGCCAACCTTCCAATACAGCCAGTGATGTTTCTTGCCCCATGGCGATATTTGCGCCAACCGCGCTATGCGGCACCTGAAAACGCGAGAGTTGTTGGGCCGGGCTACCGTAAACCAAGGATTCGTGACAAAGCATTCCGTGACGCCTCATCTCTTCAGATTTGTAGCGGGCGAGCCTTGCGACTTCAAAGTTAAATGAAAGCGGTGGCACTCCGGTTTTTGCCCTTTCGGCATTAATAAGCATAATCAATTCCGCCTCCGGCCCCTGATAGTCGTAGGCAGCAGCCGTACACGGCAGGCAGAATATAAAGAGCATTAAAAAACATAAAAGCGTAAGCATCTTTTTCACTGCAAGCACCTCCATATATATTGAAGTTTATTATGCCCTAAAATATAAAACATATTATTTTTTTACCAAAGACAAGGTAGGAGTGAACAGTAATGCCTAATAAAGTTGACGTTGTAATCTGCGGAGAGGTTATAACACTAAAATCTAACGAAGAAGAAGCCCATCTTCAGCGCATTGCCCGCTACATAGACCGTAAGCTGGCAGAACTGACCGAAACCAACGCCCATGCCTCTATAGACGAGCGGATTCGTACGTTGCTGATTGCAGTTAACGTTGCCGATGACTATTTTAAGGCTGCAGACAACTTAGCGCGCACAAATGCCCAAAACGAGGTATACCTTCACGAGTTGGGTCTTGTGCAAGAGGAATATGCACTGCTAAAAGAAAAATTTCATGAATTACAGCACGAACTTATCCTTACCAAGTCCGAACGGGACTCACTTGAAAGAGAATTTAATAAACCCCACACAAAAGATGGCACAAACGTACGCCCCCTACCCCGCAAAATAAATTTAAAGTGATGGTGAAATAATGCAAAAGCTACAATCTCTTCGCAGTCTTATGAAAGAAAGAGGGCTGGATGCCTACCTAATAACAAATAACGATGCCCACAACAGCGGCTACGCAACCGGATATTGGAAAGCAAGGGAGTGGTTTTCCGGTTTTACCGGCAGCAATGGCACGGTAATTGTGACCCATACAGAAGTAGGACTGTGGACAGACGGACGGTATTTCATCCAAGCCGAACATGAACTAGCCGGTTCAGGGATAACATTATTTAAAATGGACACCCCCGGCACGCCCAAATACAATGAATATTTGGCAAGCAAGCTGCCACAAGGCGGTAAATTAGGCTTCGATGGCCGCACAATGTCTATGAAAGATTACAATGAGCTAAATGAATCACTAAGCGTAAAAGAAATTACATGCACTTATACCGAAGATTTAGTAAGTTTGATATGGGATGACCGTCCAAGCTTACCCGCTGCCCCTGCCTTCGAACACGCGCCCCGCTTTGCCGGGCTATCTGCCGCGAAGAAATTGGCTGCCGTGCGCGGTGAAATGGTAAAACATGACGCAACCGCATATCTTGTAGTTGCCTTGGATGACATCGCCTGGCTCACGAATATTCGCGGGGATGATATTCCCTTTGCGCCGGTTGTAAACGCGTACGTGCTTATTACTATAGATACGGCACATATTTTCATTGACCGCAGTAAAATTGCAGCTTATGCCGCCAATTTGGAGGCACAAGGCTTTACTTTTCACGATTACAACGTGATTACAGATTTTCTACGTAATTTTTCTGCTTGCGGTAAGCTGTTATATAACCCCGAAAAGACTAATATGTTACTGGTAGAGTCTCTGCCAAATGACCTAGCAACAAAAAGCGATTTACCCGTAGACATAATAATGAAGCTTAAGGCAGTTAAAAGTGAGGTAGAACTCTCAAATACCCGCAACGCTTATTACAAAGAAAGTATAGTATTAACACGCATAATTAAGTGGCTGAATGAAACTGCCGATATATCGGCCCTTACGGAAGCAGATGTGGCAAAGGAAATAACCCGCCTGCGTCTCCAGCAGCCAGACTTTCTGCAGGATGCATTCCCCACAATAGCCGCATATGGCCAAAATGCCGCTCAAGCCCATTACAGTCCCGGCCCTGTAGGCGCTAACTTAAAGCCGGACGGCTTCTTCCTTATAGACACGGGCGGCAATTACCTTGATGGCACAACAGACACCACCCGCACAATCGCAGTAGGGCCGCTTCGTGCTGATATGAAGCGTAATTTTACGTTAGTGCTAAAAGGGTATTTAGCTGTAGAGAGGACAATCTTCCCTATGGGAACGAAAGGGATACAGCTGGATACTTTGGCACGTACAGCCTTATGGGAATATGGGCAGGATTTCAGGCATGGCACTGGGCATGGGATTGGCTACTGCCTATGTGTACACGAAGGGCCACAGGGTCTTTCGCCGAAATCACATGTTGAGTTAGAGCCCGGCATGCTGTTAAGTGTGGAGCCGGCATATTACCAAGCCGGTGCATACGGCATACGCACCGAAAATATTGTAGAGGTTTACGAACACAGCGAAACCGAATACGGCAAGTTTTACGGCTTTAGGCCGCTTATGTATTGCCCAATAGATACATCCGCAATCGACACAAATCTTCTTAATAAGACCGAGATAGACCAATTCAACAATTACCATGCTAAAACACTTTCATTGCTGTCGCCACGGCTTACAGAAGAAGAACGTATATGGCTTAGCGAGGCCACACGCCCGATAGGTATATAAAATGGAAACAGAGATAAGGAAGCCAGAGCTTGACGCGTTTTTCCTTAAAATGGTGGCCATTATTGGTATGGCTATGCAGCATACCGTGCTGGTGCTTGGAGATGTTATCCCGGTAGGGCTTCATTTCCCCCTGCAACTGGCAGGCGGGCTTACCTTTCCGATAATGGCGTTTTTTCTGGTAGAAGGATACCGGTATACTTCTAATGTTAAAAGGTATATGGGGCGGTTGTTTTTGTGGGGACTTATTGCACAAGTGCCTCACACGATGGCCTTTGGTACACTTGTTGGCGTGCTTACGCCAAATATAATGTTCACGCTGTTTATAAGCCTGTTGGGTATTGTGATGTATGACAGGATTAAAAATCGCGGGCTGTTTGTGTTTTTATTTGTGGTTTTATGCATTGTAAGCATGATTTTTGAATGGGGGCTTATTGGCCCGATTGTTGTGCTTATGTTTCATATAATTTCACCAGAAAGGCGGCGGCGCACTTTGCCGCCTATTACAGCAGCGGTTTACAATATAGTTATTATTGGCTTACTTGGGGTTATTGTGATGGCACTGATTGCTGTAAGCCCTGCGGTTGCGGAGTTATTTGCGGATACCGTATTTACTAAACCCACAGAAGATATAAATAGCTTTGCGGCTTTCGCGGGTATAATGTTTCCTATCGGGTCTTTTCTTGTGCCACCACTGCTTTTGCGGTACAACGGGGAAAGGGGCCGTAGTATGAAGTATCTGTTTTACGCGTTTTACCCCTTGCATTTGCTTATTTTGGCACTTGTGGCCTATGCCATTGGTGTTAGCGATTTGAGCCTGTTCGCAAACTAATGAATAAGCGTGGCGTAGGGCGGGCGTTTGCGATTACTATGGTTTTGGTGCTTACCTTTGCCTTGATTTACAATTTAATATTTGTGGGCAGTGACCCATTTATGCCGGGCGACAATGAGATAATTGTCGCCTTTTTGGATGTTGGGCAGGGCGACAGCATTTTGATACGCTCCAGAGACCATGCTATTTTGATAGATGGCGGCGATATTAACAGGAATGAGCCGGTGCTGGGGTACTTACGGCGCGCGGGGATTTCAAGGCTTGACTATGTAATTGCTACGCACCCGCACCGCGACCATATTGGCGGACTTATCACGGTTTTGGGGCGGGTTGAAGTTGGGCTGATTCTTATGCCGGATGTTGTACATACTACAGATACCTTCGAGAATTTTATCGCTGTGATTGAAAACAATCAGATACCTGCCCACGCGCCTACTCCGGGTGAAAATTTTAGGGCCGGGATAATCAATTTTACCGTGCTGGCACCGGTAGAAGGGTTTGCGGGTTCTAATTTGAATGACGCTTCAATTGTGTTGCGGCTTGACCATGGCGGAACTTCATTCCTGTTTACAGGGGATGCGGAGGCCGGCAGCGAACGTGCAATGCTTGCCAGCGGGCAAGATTTGCGTGCCGATGTTATAAAAATTGGGCATCACGGTAGCAGAACGTCTACTTCTGATATGTTTTTGGATGGGGTGCAGCCTATGGCAGCAGTTATTACTGTGGGTGGCGGTAACAGGTTTGGGCATCCTCATGGTGAGGTGCTGGCACGGTTGGAATACCGGGGAATAGTAGTTTACCGTACCGATGAAATGGGGACTATTGTTATGGCTACCAATGGGGAGCGGATTGTTTTGCTGGAGTTGGAATCTTTGCAGTAAACTTTCTTACATATACGGCGTATATCTTTTCAATAAAATGAATTATCAAATGACACAAAATTCAAAGGAGTGAATGTTATGCAATGTAGGACACATCCTACCGTAGCGGCATTTAATACTTGCAACCAATGCGGTGATTGGATTTGCGAAAGTTGCATGGTAGATATACAAGGACGGCAGTTATGCCGCAGCTGCTTAGGTAAACTGGCTGCTCCGGTAGAGCCTTACCCTGTGGGGCATGGGCCTTCGGCTATGCCGGGCGGGCGGCAGATTAGCTGTGGGTTATTGCTTTTCTTCTCGCTATTCTTCCCGTCGGGTGTAAACTATTTATTTATGGGGCTGATTAAGCGGGGACTGGCGGCGCTTATCGGGTTCTTCTTCATGATTTATATTATAGGCGTATCTAATATGCCCCTTACTTTGTTGTTTGGCTTGGCTTTGCCGATATATGTGCTGACTTGTATCTTTGACGGGTTTAGCATCCGCAGGCGCATCAATGCCGGGGAGCCTGTAGCAGATAATATCGATGAAGTGATAAGATTTTTGCGCCGTAATAAGTACGTGGCTTGGATTCTTCTAGCTATTGTCGCCCTTAGTGTAGTTGGCAGTATTGTAGGCATTTTTATCCGCCTTATTGGATGGTTTATGCCTTCACTTATTATTGTGGCCGGGCTTTATTTATTGCTTAGGCGTAAGCGTGATTGATCTTTGGTTGCTTTAGTATCCTTATTAGTGTAAATATTTGCAAATGATAAAGACCCCATATGTGGCCGGAACGTGTGACCGCATAGGGGGTCTTTTTTTGTATTACCATGAATGATGGATGGCAGGGGACGCATGGCATAGTGGCATGAAATCGTAACCTAGCGCTTTAAAATGCTCTATAACTCCGGGGAGGTATTGCACCGTTATTTTTTCGGTATCGTGCATCAGAACAATTACTATATCACCGGCATCCTCTGAAGCGGATTTGACTTTGGCCAGTGCCGCTGATGCTGTTTTCGCGCCCATTTTATCCCGGCTGTCGCAGTTCCAGTCGAAGAATTGATAGCCCCTGCTTGCTATTTCTTCTTTTAACTGGGGCATTATATGCTTAGCCGCGCCGCGTGTTACACTGCTGCCTCCTGGGAAGCGCATTATTTTACTGCGGACGCCGGTCTGATTGAATACTATCTCATCAATCTTAGCAAAGTCGTTGAAAAAGGATTCCTTTGAACTGTATATCCGGTCAAAGTTGTGATCATAGCTGTGTAGGCCTATTGTGTGGCCTTTTTCTACTATGTCGCTCATATAGTTAGTGTGTTCTCTATTGCCTACTACGAAAAATGTGGCCAAGATATTATGCTCTTCTAGGATTTTGAGTATCTCTGGCGTGTACTTGGTTGGGCCATCGTCGAAAGTTAGATATACTATTTTTGAGTTGGATGGGGGTTCGTAGCCGTCTGGATATACAGTTATATAGGTATATGATTCGCCTTGGGTAATATTAGTTTCCGCGGCGGAGATTGTTTTAATAAATAGGAAAAATACGCATAAAAGCAACGCCGCGGTTATACAAATGAATCTTCTCATAGTTATGGCTCCTCTAATTTTATATATAAATTATTTGATATTGCTGTGAAAATTATTCGGGTGAAAAGGCGCAAAGGAACTTAGATATCGAAAAGTAAAGGATTTTTAAAGTATTCGCCATTAGTATCAAAACCCGAAACAGCAAATAGCGCCAGCATCATAGATGTGATAATATCAAAAATAAAGGGGGAAAGTCATGAAAAATATTGAAATAATTCAAACTACCATGATTGGAATTTCATATAGCCTAAAAGCGCTAAAACAACGCCCAGCCATCCTGCTATTACTCCTCATGATAATTGCCCTAGGCTTACCAGCCTGTGGCCGCAGAGGCGAATCGCCGGAAGCCGATTATTCGTATTCACATGAAGGATCCGGCCCGCGCCCTGAGGGTACCTACGCAGGAGATGCCAATATATCCGGCACCGGCCCAGAAGCGGACGTGCAATCAATTGACCGTAGTCAGTTCTACGGTGAGACATTAACGATATATACACAAAGCAGGGATAGCAACAATATCACCGCAATAGCAAACGAATTTATGCGGCTAAACCCCGGCGTAACCATTGATATAATCAGTTTTGGCGGCAATCTGGAAAGAGCTATACGGGAAACAAGTATCGCACTTGGCGAAGTTGTACTCCCTGCCGATGCACCACCTGTCACGCCACCTGTTTTGATAGAGTCCGCATTAGTTAACCCACGCAGCACCCACCATTTCGTGAATTGGCTCCCCTTTATCTATCCCACTCCAGATTTTAATAATTATAATTTTTTTATGAACGTTATCGACGCGATGACTTTAGATGGCTACCTTTATAAGTTCCCAATTACGTTTTCGTTTAACATGATAGCAGCCAATCACACAATCCCGGGCTTGATTCAAGCTATGGGAGCGTATGAGGACGGCATCTCTATGTATCAGATATTAGGGCTAATGCGCAGCCTTAACACAACGGGGTACCACCACGAAGAAACGGATCAGCCTATGTATCTCTGGCACAACTTCGATGCCGGGCATGGTTTTGAATTTTTACAAGACAGCTTTGACTCGGAAACCGGTATACCCGAATTTAACAATCAACGCTTCATAGATTTTTTAGACCACGCCCACGAAGCAACCCACCCAGGCAAGGTGTTTGGTGAAGATTACGCACCGCCTCCCCACGTCATAGCTTCACCGGATTGGACGTTTGCCATGTGGAGATATTTTTTCTCTAACATTGATGTAAGTGATAATATCGAAGTTACGGCCTTTTTCACAGGCTTCCCACGTCATCATGTTATTTTAGGAACCTTTTTATATTTCACAGGAGCAACCCCAATAGTCAGCGAACGCGGTGAACTAATAATTACCCCTACAGCATCTTATGTATTATATGCCGGGACTTCCCTTGTTCAGCAGGCTTTAGCATGGGACTTTATGCAGTTTATGGCAAGCGAAGAAGGGGCCAGAGCTGCCAGCTGGAGTTTAAATTCTATGGAGTTGGGGTTTGGAATGACACGTGAGCGCCTGCCTATGATGAATATTAACAGGGACGCAGCACGTTTTAGTGTTTATAACAATTCGCCTACTCCAGGCATTTTTTGCACTTTGACATACATGCTAGCCGGTGCCGGAGATGACAGTGACGAGACCGTCACAACCAGCGAGGCTATCCAAATAAAATACGACTGGATGGATGCCATAGGTGAAATGCCCATGGTACTTGTACAAGCAAGACCGGATGCCGCCCGTTATATACTGCAAGATTTCCACAACGGCGTGATATCGGCAGAAGAAGCCGCAATGTTTATTCAAGGCCTGATTGAGTTTGAAATTGCCGGAATGGAGTAGGCAGCGCATACGGCACAAGCTAGAAAACTTAGCAAGTCGGCCACGCAATACACACAAATAGGCAATTTTTTATAATGACATGTATTGCAGACAATACGGTTCAATTAGAAGTATTTAATAAATTCGTAAATTACAAAAGAAATGAGTTTCTTTCAATGAAGTTTGTTTGTCCAATTCTACATATTGATTAGTTAAGTTGTGGTGATTACAGGGTCACCTATATAAGATATTGACAATGATATGGTTGAATCATATAATTATGTCAAACAAAGGAAATTACTTGAGTGATTTGTCTGTTTTTATCAAAAATTTTTCATAAAGATCTAACCCTTATGCGACATGGGGTCGCCGTAGCATCAACTTATAAGTCATATGGCCATTTTATAGCATATAATGCCAACATCATAGATATAGTTATATCAAAAACTAAAAGGGGAAAATCATGTTAGCCACTAATATTTCACACGCTGCTCACTCAGTTCCAATCGACGCTTTACATAATCCGATAAAAGCGCTTAAACAACACACCACCATTCTACTGTTACTTATCATGATGATAGCCCTAAGCTTTGCAGCCTGTGGCCGTAGAGACGAGTCGTATGATACAGGTACGCATGCGTACGATGAACCCGGCCCGCGCCCTGGGGAAACTACCGCAGGTGATGCCAGCATACACGACACCTATCAAACAATGCCAGAGTTACTAATAGACCGTTCCGCGTTCTACGGCGAGACACTAACGATATTTGTACTAAATAGGCACAATAATGATATCGCTGCAATTGCGGATGAATATATGCGGCAGAACCCCGGCGTAACCATAGATATAATCGCCTTTGGCAACAACTTGGAAAGGGCCAGACAGGAAACAATCATCGCGCTTGGGGACATCGCATTGCCTGCGGAAGCACCACCTGCCACGCCACCTGTTTTGATAGAATCCGCACTGGTTAACCCCAGTGACACTCACCATTTCGTGAATTGGACCCCGTTTATAGATGCCACCCCTAGTTTTAACGATTACAACTTTTTTATGAACGCCATCAATGCGATGACAGTAGACGGCTACCTTTATGAATTTCCGCTCAGGTTTATGTTTAACATTGTTGCAACCAGCAACTCAATCCCGGGTTTAACCCAAGCTATGGAAATGTATGAAGGTGGCATTACTATGTACCGGCTATTGGAGTTAGCGCGTAGTTTTAACCATTCAGGGTACCACCCGGACCCAGAGAGGTCGCATCAACTTATGTACCTTATGCATAACTTTGATGTCGGGCAGGGCTTTACGTACTTGCACGATAGCTTTGATACAGAAGCCGGCATTGCCAACTTTAACAACCAGCGGTTCACCAGCTTTTTAGACAATGCTCGCCAATTAACCTATCCAGAAAAGGTATTTGGAGAAGACATTGCTTTGTCCATTGGCGCATTGAACCCATCCATAACATTTTTCATGTGGAGATATTTTTTTATTAACATAGCTACATGCAATAACCGTGGCATATTACATTGGACAACTAATCTTCGTGACAGGTTTACCGGCGCAACCCCAATAATCAGCAACCAAGGCGAGTTAATTATTACCCCTTCGGCAACCTATGTGTTAAGCACCCATGCCACCCAAGTACAGCAAGATTTAGCATGGGACTTCATGCAGTTTATGGCAAGCGAGGAAGGAGCCAGAGCCGCATACAGAAGCTTAAGGTCTAGGATTGCTGGGTCTAGCGGATGGGTAGCTGGAATGTATCGCGAGTTATTGCCATTGATACCCACTAACAGAGAAGCAGCCCGTTTTACAGTAAGGGCAGACTGGCCCGCCACAGGCCTTAATTGCAATTTGACTTTCATGCTGACAGGTACAACATACAGCGATATAGCAATCCCTATAATGGAATATTGGCTGGACGATGTAGCCGACACGCCTATGGTATTGGCGCAAGCAATGTCTGATGCAGTAAACCTGCTACTGTATGATTTCCACAATGGCGCAATATCGGCAGTGGAAACCGCAATGCTTATTCAAGACTTGACTGAATTTGATGTGGTCAGAACGGAGGAGTGACAGACAGCATATTTACTTCATTTCGATAGGAAGATGAGGTTAAGATAATAAATCTAATGAAGGCAGGTAATGCTCATGAATAATTTAACAAATCTGACAAATCTATTTGATGATTTCGATTTGGATATTCAAAAAACAAATGTAGTCGTTAATCCACTTGTTGAAGCAAGGTCCAATACTTGTGGAAATTCTTGTGGAACTGTATGTGATGCTGCACCACCAACATGGCCAGTAACTACACCGACTTGTGGATGGTCTTGTGGAACTATATGTCAATGGTAAATTCCAAAAGCTAACATATTATAAATGTTAGATAAACATAAGCTTGAGTTTGAACGAAATCATTCATTTCATATCACTCATGCTTTTATTGTAGACAAACAGATGATTTATGACATATAACACCAACATCAAAGATATTATAGCACTAAAAAGGGGAAATCATGAACAAAGCTAAACACTTACAAACTACATGCACTCACCAGACTAACCCACAATATAACCCAAGAAAAGTGCAAAAACGACACAATGTCGTCAAAATATTACTTATTATGATGGTAGCCCTAAGCTTAGCAGCTTGCGGACGAAGAGACGAATTGCCTGATACAAATGCGTATATATATGACGAAGTTGGCCCACGTCCCGGAAGTACTTCCGCCGGAGACACCAACACATCTGGCGACACCGACCAAGAAGTAGATGTGCAACTGACTGACCGTTCTCAGTTCTATGGCGAGACATTAACGATATTTGCGCAAAGCAGGACAAATAATAATATCGGTATCATTGCAGATGAATATATGCGATTAAACCCAGACGTAACCATCGATGTAATAAGCTTTGGCGGCAACTTGGAAAGAGCTATACGGGAAACAAGTATCGCACTTGGAGAAGTAATGCTCCCTGCTGATGCGCCGCCTGTCACACCACCTGTTTTGATAGAGTCCGCACTGGTTAATCCCCGTAATACTCATCATTTCGTGAACTGGCTCCCCTTTATCTATACCACTCCCGATTTTGACAATTACAACTTTTTTATTAATGTCATTGATGCGATGACAGTAGACGGATATCTTTACGAGTTTCCAATCACGTTTTCGTTTAACATGGTAGCAGCCAACCACACAATCCCGGGCTTGGTTGAATTCATGGATGTGTATGAGAATGGCATCACGGTGTATCGATTGCTGGAGCTAATGCGCAATTTTAATACTACTGGTTACCATCCTTACTCTGATGCTTCACACCAGCGCATGTACCTTTGGCATAACTTCGATGTTGGGTATGGCTTTAAGTACTTGCAAGACAGCTTTGACTCGGAAGACAGCACTGCCGAATTTAACAACCAGCGCTTTATCCACTTTCTAAACCATGCACGCGAAGCAACCTATCCAGACAAGGTGTTTGGGGAAATTTATGCACCGCTTATTCAAACTGTGCGCTCGCCCGATTGGGCATTTGTCCTTTGGAGATATTTTTTCCTTAACATCAATGTAAGCGATAATCATAATATTATGCACTTGTTTGGAAATGAACCGCGTAATTTCATATACGCGTTTGCTCCATTGATTTTCTCAGAATTAACGCCAATAGTCAGCAACCATGGAGAGTTAATTTTAACCGGTACGTCATCATATGTATTATATTCTGGGGCCACCCTTGTTGAGCAAGCCTTAGCATGGGACTTTATGCGGTTTATGGCAAGCGAAGAAGGAGCCAGAGCCGCCAGCAGAAGCATAAATTCGACAGAGCGAGGGTTTGGAATAATGCGTGAGCGCTTACCTATGATGAATATAAACAGGGATGCGGCGCGCTTTAGTGTTAGGGCTAATTGGCCCGATCCGGGTGTTTTTTGCAATTTTGCAGCTATACTTACAGACACCACATATCTCGGAGATGATATCCCTTTTACTGAATGGATGGATGCCATTATCGATGATGCAATACCGTTAATGGACGATTGGATGGATACAATAGGTGATATGCCCATGGTACTGTTACAAGCAAGGCCGGATGCCGCTCTATTTATTCTGCAAGACTTCCATAACGGCGTGATATCGGCAGAGGAAGCCGCAGTGTTTATTCAAGGCCTGATTGAGTTTGAAATGGCTGGGACATAAGAAGATTACGAATTCATGTCTTTTATCACTTCAAGTATTTTTAATGCGCCTGCCTGAAAGCGCTGGTCGAGGGTTTTGAATATACCCATCGCTTCAGATATATATGCGCTGACATCTTCATTAAACATAGAGCCTTGTCCAGCCCGCAGCCATTGCTCGTTTACATTAAACTCTGCAATAATAAGCCTAAGGACGCGCTCATTTATTTCTTTTACCCCACTTTCCACTTCTGAAATATATGAGGTGGAGATGGCAATACGTTCTGCAAATTTAACTTGGGTTATTCCTATAGCTGTTCGCAGCCCTTTCACTCTGTCTTTGATTTCCATGTAATACCTCATTAAATTGACGGCAAATAATGCCGTCTTTTTTATTTTCATATGCCAAGCATTTCCCTACAATTGTGATTATATGCATATGAAGCTTGCATAGCATAATCATCAACACTTAAGAGCAGTGAGTGCAGCTTGCTACAAATTGCACAATGAATTGGATTGCTACATTGCACAATCAGATACAATTGACAGTATCAATATTTTGTGATAATTTGCTTCTAAATAAGAAATTATAATTTTTTAATGAGATTCATGGCAAATCACATTGTTTTTTTGACCAATATATATTTGACAGGCGACACTTTTTTATTGCGGATATTGGGCATACCACTAGACGACTAGGATTCGCATGTGCGGCCTCTATCCTGATTTTTGTATTCCACGTACTATTGATGACAGATGTGAAGGATATGAATAACAAATATGTTTGATGATTTCGATCTAGATATGCAAAAGACAACAAGTAATTCTATTGTCTTTGGTAGTGGCCCGCCATCGTTGTCAAATTGCGTAGGAGAACCGTGTCCAACTCCTCCACCTAGCCTTTGGGCTTGCAGTGAAGGCACTTGTTGGGCCTCTTGCCATGGTACCTGTGCACAATGCCAAACTACACCATCATGTGGTGATACATGTAATACCCAATGCCTGTGGTAAGTGTCCATAAAAGCTAACGTTTTGTTATCATTAGATAGAAATAGGCCTGAGTTTGAGCAAATTGCTCACCCCCTATCACTTAAGCTTTTATCTGCGATTAAGCTACCTTAATAAAAGGGAGGGTCATTATGCAAAACATTAAAATATTACATTCTACATACATAGCCCTGAATGACACTTCATATAACCTAAGAAAAGCACTAAAACATTATAAAGCTATCCCGCTACTGCTTATCATGATAATTATCCTAAATTCGGCAGCTTGCGGCCGCAAGGGCGAATCGTCTGATGCCAATACCTGTGCGTATGATGTTTCTGGCCCCCGCCCCGGGGATACTAGTGTCAATGACGCCAGCATACCAGACACCGACCAATCAATGTCAGAGTTGCCAATAGACCGTTCCCAATTCTACGGCGAGACACTGGTGATATACGCGCTAAGCAGAAACAGCAACTCGATCGCTACTATTGCAGATGAGTATATGCGGCAGAACCCCAGCATAACCATTGATATAATCGGCTTCGGTGGCAACTTAGATAGAGCCAGACAGGAAACAAGCATCGCACTTGGGGATATCGCATTGCCTGCAGGGGCACCGCCTGTCACATCGCCTGTTCTGATAGAGTCCACGCTGGTTAACCCAAACGACACTCACCATTTCGTGAATTGGACCCCGTTCATAGATGCCACCCCATATTTAAACGATCATAACTTTTTTATGAATGTCATTAACGCGATGAAGGTAGAAGGCTATCTTTATGAGTTCCCTCTTACGTTTTTGTTCGATTTGATTGCAGCAAACCACACAATCCCATACTTGGCGCAAGCCATGGAAACATATGAGGATGGTATCACTATGTATCAGCTATTGGGAATAATGCTCAACTTTAACACTACGGGGTATCACCCCTTTGATCCAGACCAACCCATGTACCTTTTACACAACTTCGATGTCGGGTATGGCTTTGAGTCATTGCACGATTGTTTTAACTCGGAAACCGGCACGGCCGAATTTAATAATCAGCGCTTTATTGACTTTTTAAATCACGCCCGTGAAGCAACTTATCCAGACCGGATGTTTGGCGAAGATTATGCGCCACATTTTGTTACCATGAATTCACCGGACTGGGCGTTTGTCATTTGGAGATATTTTTTCATTAATATAAGAACCAGCATCAACAATAACGTCATAGCCTTTAGGACGAATCATCTACGTTCTGTGTTTTCTGGTGCAACCCCAATAATCAGTAGCCAAGGTGAGTTAATTATTATCCCTGCGGCAGCATATGTATTAAGCGTACAAGCTACCCCTGTTCACCAGGATTTAGCATGGGATTTCATACAGTTTATGGCAAGTGTGGAAGGATCCCAAGCTGCCTACAGAAGCATAAGATCTAGGCAACAGGGGAATGAACTGGGTGGGTCTGTAGCGACACGCGAACGCTTACCAATGATACCTGTTAACAGGGATGCTGCCCGTTTTACAGTCAGTGCTGATTGGCCGGCTACAGGTAATTTTTGCAATTTAACGTTTATGCTGACTGGCACAATAAACGGGGAAGTGGCCATTCCTTTAATGAATGATTGGTTGGATGATATAAGCGATATGCCAATGGTATTGGCGCAAACATGGCCGGATGCCGTTCGCCTTACATTGCAGGATTTCCACAATGGCGCAATATCGGCAGCGGATGCGGCAGTGCTTATTCAAGACTTGATAGAATTTGAATCGGTCAGGATTGAGTAATTAGCAAAATGACATGTTCGATTTTTTCTTCATTTGCGATAAGAGAATGGGGTTAAATATAAATGAATAAAGGAGGGATCATCATGAAGAACATTAATATATTACAAACTGTCGGTATAGATCTGGCCGATACTTCTCATGACCTATGCAAAGCGCTAAAACAACACAAAGCCACTTCATTGCTACTTATCGTGATGATAGTCCTAAGCTTGGCGGCTTGCAGCCGTAGAAGCGAATCGTCTGATGCAGATGCGCATACATATGAAGGAGCCGGTCCGCGTCCTGAAGGCACTACCACCGGAGATACGAATGTACCCCATGCTATACCCGACACCGGCCAAGAAGTGGACATACACCTAATTGACCGCACCCAGTTCTACGGCGAGACACTAACGATATATGCGGTAAGCAGGTTTAGCAATAATATCGCTGTCTTTGCGGATGAATTTATGCGGCAAAACCCCGGCATAACTATTGAGATAATTACCTTTGGCCATGACATGACAAGAGCCAGACGAGATGTAAACACCGTGCTTGAAAACATCGCGGCGCAGGAAGCACCACATGTCGCGCCGCCTGTTTTGATTGAGTCCACACTGGTTAACACCCACTATACTCACCATTTTGAGAATTGGGGGCCTTTTATTGATGCCACCCCGGATATAAACAATTACAATTTCTTTATGAACGTTATCAACGCTATGACATTAGATGGCTATCTTTATGAATTCCCGATAACGTTTTTGTATAGTATGGTAGCTGCCAACAATACAATCCCGGGCTTAGTCCATGCTATGGAAATGTATGAGGACGGTATCACAATGTACCGGCTGTTGGGACTTATGCGTAATTTTAATACTACGAGGTTTCACCCCGATGTGCCAGATCAACCTATGTATTTTTTACACAATTTCGATGTCGGGTATGGCTTTGAGTATTTGCATGATAGCTTTAACTCAGAAACCGACGTGTCTGAATTTAACAACCAACGCTTCATCGACTTTTTAAATCACGCCCGCGAAGCAACCTATCCCGGCAAAGTATTTGACGAAGACTATGCTCCGGATTTCCCCACCATGGCATCGCCAGACTGGGCATTTACCATATGGAGATATTTTTTCATTAACGTTGGTGCAATGGATTACCATGGTGTCATGGCATTTAGGAGAGATGACCTACGCACCTACTTTTCTGGCGCAACCCCGATAGTAAGCGAGCAAGGCGAGTTAATTATTACCCCTGCGGCAACCTATGTACTAAGCACCCATGCCACCACCATTCAGCAGGCTTTGGCATGGGATTTCATACAGTTTTTATCAAGCGAGGAGGGTGCCAGAGCCGTATACTTGGATATAGGTATTTTACTGCGCGCACCAATGATGCATATTAACAGAGAAACGGCCCGCTTTATTTTCAGGGCTGATTGGTCCACAATAAGTAATTTTTGCGAGTTGACATTCATGCTTACAGGCACTACAGATGGCGATATGGCAATCCCAGTAATGTACGACTGGATAGATACCTTAGGCAATATGCCCATGGTATTGGCGCAAACATGGCCGGATGCCGTTCGCCTTGTACTACAGGATTTTCACAACGGCGCAATTTCGGCAGCGGATACCGCTGTGCTTATTCAAGACTTGATAGAATTTGAAATGGCCGGGACATAAGAAGATTACGAATTCATGTCTTTTATTACTTCAAGTATTTTTAATGCGCCCGCCTGAAAGCGCTGGTCGAGGGTTTTGAATATACCCATCGCTTCAGATATATATGCGCTAATATCTTCATTAAACATAGAGCCTTGTCCAGCCCGCAGCCATTGCTCGTTTACATTAAACTCTGCAATAATAAGCCTAAGGACGCGCTCATTTATTTCTTTTACTCCACTTTCCACTTCTGAAATATATGAGGTGGAGATGGCAATACGTTCTGCAAATTTAACTTGGGTTATTCCTATAGCTGTTCGCAGCTCTTTTACTCTGTCTTTGATTTCCATGTAATACCTCATTAAATGGACGGCAAATAATGCCGTCTTTTTTATTTTCATATGTCAAGCATTTCCCTGCAATTGTGATTATATGCATATGAAGCTTTTATAGCATAATCATCAACACTTAAGAGCAATGAGAGCAACATATAACAATTTGCACAATAAACTGAAATACTACATTGCGCAGCCAAACACAATTGACAGTATCAATATTTTGTGATAATTTGTTTCTAAATAAGAAATTATGATTTCTTAATGAGATTGATGGCAAATCACATTGTTTTTTTGACCAATATATATTTGACAGGCGATTCTTTTTTATTGCGGATATTGGGCATACCACTAGACGACTAGGATTAGCATGTACGGCCTCTATCCTGATTTTTGTATTCCACGTACTATTGATGACAGATGTGAAGGATATGATGAATTGCAGAAGCGAAAATTAAACATTTTAGCGGGTACATCTTCTTGAAAATAGGGCAAGGAGTTACCATATAAAAAATACAAGGAGTTGTTTGTTATGCATTTAAATGTTTTTGATGATTTCGATTTAGATGTACAAAAAGTAATCACTCGCGACCCAAGTAGTAATATGAACATCGAGCCAAGGATTCCACCTGGTGGCAACCCTACTGCTTCATGCCCTACATGGAGGGGATGTGATGTCTTCACACAGGGTTGCCAAATCACGTATGAAAATACATGCGGTAATAATTGTTGGTTTAGAGCAAATATATAGTTTGAGATAGCAAGTTTTTAGTAAAGCTTGAGTTTGGAATTAACTATTTCCAAGTCCTATTACTCAAGCTTTCTATATTTCTATCGGGCTCTATATGACAGTCATTATGGTGACTTGTTTGTCATGAATAGCATCACAGATGAACTACTATCAAAAATAAAAGGAGAAATCATGAAAAACACTGAGATATTTCAAACTGCCTGCATAGTCTCAAACAATGATTCGCATATCCTATGGAAATCACTAAAACGATACAAAGCCATCCTAATGTTACTTATCATGTCGATTGCCGTAAGTTTGGTGGCTTGTGGCCGAAATACCGAAACACCACCTGAAACTAACCCGCCTTCCCTAACAAATGGCACTGGCCCACGCCCTGAAAACGGCACCACTACAGAAGATGACACCAGTGTGTATGGAGCCGAATCGATATCAAACGCGCATCAGATTGACCGCACCCAGTTCTACGGCGAGACGCTAACGATATATGCAGTAAGCAGGTATAGCAATAATATTTCTGCTATTGCAGATGAATATATGCGGTTAAATCCCGGCATAACCATTGAAATAATCAGCTTTGGAGGCAACTTGACAAGAGCAATACAAGAAACCAGCATCGCACTTGGAGATATCGCAGCCCATGTGCAGGCACCACATGTTACGCCACCTGTTTTGATAGAGTCTGCACTAGTTAGCCCCCATGATGTTCATCATTTCGTGAATTGGACTCCTTTTATCGATAGCACTCCAAATTTTAACGATAACAATTTTTTTATGAACGTCATAGACGCGATGACGGTAGACAGCTATCTTTATGAGTTCCCGCTCGCGTTTTCATTTAGTATGGTAGCAGCCAATCACACAATCCCGGGCTTGACACAATCCATGGAAGCGTATGAAGACGGAATCACTATGTATCGGCTATTAGGGCTAATGAACATCTTTAATACTACGGGATATCACCACGAAATGCTGAGCCAACCTATGTTCTTTTTGCATAACTTCGACATTGGACATGGCTTTAATTATTTACAAGACAGCTTTGATTTAGAAACCGGTGTGGCCAACTTTAACAATCAGCGATTCATAGATTTTTTAAACTCTGCCCACGATGCAACCTACCCAGACAAAGTGTTTGGTGCAGACTATGCGCCGTCACTCAGTGACATGATGTCACCGGATTGGGCGTTTGTCATATGGCGATATTTTTTTTATTACATTAGAGTTAAAGACAATCATGTCATTAGAACCCTTGGTGCAAACGATCCAATTGACCCAAGTAATTTCTTTTCTGGCGCAACTCCAATAGTCAGTGACCAAGGCAATTTAATCATTACCCCCGCAACAGCTTATGTATTAAATTCTGTAGCCACTCCTACTCAGCAAGCTTTAGCATGGGATTTCATGCAGTTCATGGCAAGCGAAGAGGGGACCAAAGCTGCTTATAGAAGCATAAGTTCAGCAGAGCTTGGATTTGGGATGACACCTGCGCGCATGCCTATGATACCTATTAACAGGGAAGCTGCGCGCTTTAGTGCTAGAGTTAATTGGCCAGCCGCAGATTTTTTTTGCATTAAGGCATTCATGTTAACTGGTACTACAGATAGTAGCGAGGCTTTCCCAAGAATATACAACTGGCTGGATGCCATAGGCGATATGCCCATGGTATTGGCGCAAACATGGCCGGATGCCGTTCGCCTTACATTGCAGGATTTCCACAACGGCATGATTTCGGCAGCGGATGCAGCAGTGCTTATTCAAGACTTGACCGAATTTGAATCGGTCAGGACGGAGGAGTGACAGGTTGCGTGTTTACCTCATTTGCGATAGGGGAATGGGGTTAACATAAAAATAAATTTGCCGCTTTTGATGCGCGCAAATAATAAGCTAAAGAAGGGAGGTAATTTTATGACATATATACTAGACGATTTCGATTTAGATATACAAAAGATAAGCGGAGAAGCCAGTACAGACAGTAGGAATACTCCGTTTACGATTACACTAGCAGGCATATCATGTGGAGTTTCATGTGGAATGACATCATGTGGAGGCTGGTGTGCAACCACACCGACTTGCGGAAATTCATGTGGAACTTATTGCCCAATTTAGCATATAGCCTAATGTCCACATGAACAAATACTTCGTAAAAACAAGATAGACATAAGCTTGAGTTTGAACAAAATCGTTCATCCCCTATCACTCAAGCTTTCTTATAAAAAACGGAGGCATACAAATGATAAAATATAATACATGTAATTTTTTTATGATCCGAACCCCATTACTGTCTATAGATGATTATCTAAATATATTTAAAAATTCACCAGAATTAGCCACCCACCTAAGGGATGTATTCAACACTCCTGAATTAAGGGAGTCTCTAGCCGTAGCAAGCAATGATTTATTAGAAGCCATTGACAAAAACAATTTAGATATAGAATCAAAATCATCTAAACAAGTCCTTTCATCATTATTAAAGTATTTCATAAGACTATCAACTCGCCCTACTCCATTCGGTTTATTTTCCGGCATATCCATAGGGCGTTTTGGCGACGAATCAGCTATAACTATTTCAGATTCCCATAAGCACACCAAAAGAGTCCGCCTTGATATGGAATGGGTATATGGGCTAATAAAAAAAATAGAAAATGATAAGAAAATCCGATACAGCTTAGGAGTTAGATTTAACGATTTTACATACCAAAGCGGCAACAGGATTGATAAACCCAATAAAACATTCTTGCAGCTTGATAAAAGCAGTGAAGATACATTCGAACTTTCAACCTCTATAAGATATACCGGGCAAGTTAAAATGATTGAAGAAAAATGCAGCAATTTTCATCCTTTATCCGGCATTTTAAATGATATTATCTCGCAAAACCCAAACGTCCCTTCCAGTAGGATTGAGGGCTTTCTTTCGCAATTGCTTGAAAACGAATATCTATTATCCGAGTTAAGACCACCTTTGGCAAACACAAATATGATGGATTATCTTTTAAATATTCTTAGCAAAATCAATGATGTCGAAGAAGTTGGCCTATATATAACCAAGTTAAAAGAAATCCAAAAGCTGATAGCCGACTATAACGCAACCCCAATTGGCGAAGGGATAGACATATACAATGAAATAATCCGCCAGCAAAAAGAATTATATGAGTGCAGAAGCTATTTACAAGTTGATATGAAAACCCACATCGAAAATAATCATCTTGATTACAATCTTAAAAGTGATTTAGAATGCTTTGCTTCTGCCATGTACAAATTGGCCCCCTCTAATAAAATGTCTGACGAAATGGCCCATTATAACTGGATATTTGTTGAGAGGTATGGCCATAGTGCCGAAGTACCTGTACTTGAGTTACTTGATATGGACAAAGGGCTTGGCTCTCCGGCGCATTATATTAATAATGTTATAAACAGGCCGGTACCCCATAAGCAAAAAACAACGAAAGACAACCGCCTTAAAGCTCTTCTGGAAAGAAAAATGATACAATCTTTGCGAGAAGGCAAAAAGTCAATAGAATTAACCGGCAATGACATCGACTATGTATGCGAAGGCGAAAAACCGGAGGAATCATTCCATCCGATGGATAGCCTCCAATCCTTCGAATTATATCTTCTTGCCCACCCGGGAGCAGAGCATAAATTTACTATAGCGCCTGTAGTAGCGTCGGATTCCTTTGGAAAATCATTCGGCAGGTTTAGTGATATGATGACTGATGATGAGTCGCAACTTCTTAAAGAAGGCTTTGAAAAAAACAAATCCCTTTTAGATGAATATGTCATTGCCGAAATATCTGAAGTACCATCCTCTGGCAGGACAAGCAATGTAACACTTAATAACAGTGACTACGACTACCAAATAACCCTTACTACAAACCCTTGTGAAAACAAACATATTATAAGCATCCGCGACCTATACATTGGTGTGGAGCAAACAGGTAACAGATTCTATATAAAATCTAAGAGCCTTAATAAAAAAGTTATTGTCAGTATGACCAGCATGATGAACCCTACTTTTGGAAGCAGCGCATTAAGGTTTTTGCGCGAGATTTCATCTATGCGTAAAAAAAGTGTTGTGGATGGAATAACAAGTGTTCTTGGCCTTAATTTTGAGTACTGCCCCCGAATAACATACGGGTCGATTATCATCAAGCCGGAAACTTGGCTTATCTCAAGTGATAATTTAGGGATAAGAAATGAAAAAGACAAGAATGACAAAAAACTTGTAGAGAAAAACTTTGAGTTATTTCGCCAAAAATGGGAATTGCCACGTTTTGTTTTCCTAAATGAAGGCGATAACCGTCTGCTGCTTGACCTTGACAATCCCTATCACAAAAACGAAATTTACAGCATAGTCAAGAAAAATACATCCATGCAGGCTACATTAACAGAACTTGGCTGCAATTTCGATGATTACGCCGCTGCAAACATAAACGGAAGTAAGCATATTACAGAAATTATAGTGCCGTTTACACTTGAAGTTGACGCCAAAAAAGAAAAGGACTCGACAAAAGACGCAGAAAATGAGACAATTCTAAAAACATTGTCAAATATTTCTGAAAATCAAACAAAAATTGAAAGAGAAGAATTGATGTTACTGCCCGGCAACACCGAATGGCTTTACTCTAAACTATACGGGTGCAGTAAGCGCCAAAATGAGTTAATTTCAATACTTTATGAGTCATTAGAAAAACTGGTGGCCGAGGGCTTGGCACAAAAATATTTTTATATAAGATACGCCGACCCGGAGCCACATTTGCGTATACGTATTCAACCATCAGAAGGCAAGCTGCCAGCATTATTTGTTGTTACAAGCAACATATTTAGCGGTTTATATCGTGATGGCCTTATATCAAAAGTAATAAATGACTCTTATATAAGGGAAACAGAGCGATATGGAGGGCAAAATCTCATAAAGCACGCGGAAGAATATTTTTATCATGACAGTAAATTGATAATGAAATTATTAACCATGGAGCGGTTTGGGAAATTGAGTTTTAACATGGATTATATCGGTATTTCCTTCATCATATCTGCATTAGAGGCATTTAACCTGTCCATGGAAGAGCAAGAAATCTTTTTGAGTACCATGAGCGACAAGAAAAGCTACAGAAAGGAATTTCAAGTAGCAAGGCAAATGATAATGAGTGCTGTTGACAGCAGCGACAACTGGTTTGGTATCCGATATCACACACCTAATCCCGAAATATACGACTTAATTGTGGAAAATGGCAACTATCTTAAACGCTATGCGGAAGCAATTTATGAGTCCGACAAACAGGGAGAGTTAACCAATTCAATCAAGGACATAGTTATAAGTGTAATCCATATGTTTTGCAACCGTTTTAGAGATAATGCTTGGGAAAGAAAAATATACGCATTGGCAAGGCATGGCGTAAATGGGTTAAGAGGGTATTTGAAGCATAATAAAAACAAATCCATTGTTCCAGAGTTACCAGAAAGCCTATTTTAACTTTCGCCTATCTCAAATTGATATGACTAGGGGGTAAAGAATGTGCGGTTAAAACTGCGCGAACAATACAAAAAAATGCGTGCCGCGCTTTATTATTTATCGCGAATACTTAAAATCCTTGTTACTGGGGGTAAAATCAATTTATTCACGGTAGTTGTTATTACGGTTTTATTTGGCGCTATGCCGGGTATTTCAGTTCTTGTTATGCAAGAAATCATTAATTCGATACAGGTTTCCGGCCAAAGCTTTAATCACATATTACTTCTTATAGCCATTTATATTGGAATTGATATATTAAAGGGGATTGCGTCAATGCTTTCTGGCTATATGGAAAGCGTCCTTCAAATGAAAGCCGGGATAACATTAAATCTATCCGTACTAGAAAAAGTAAGAGAGTTATCACTAAAGGATTTCGAAAATTCGGAGACATACAACTTAATCCAAAGAGCTGTTGGCATCACCATTGGTAACTTATATTCGTTTTTTAAATCATTTTTTCTTATCTTTCAATCACTCATAAATCTAGTAATGTTTAGCATGATATTGCTATCGTGGCATTGGTGGCTGCTTCCGGTTATATTTGTTATGCCGGTTATCCAAACACTTGTAACTGCATATTTCGGCAAAAAACAATTCCTAATACAAAAAGAAAGAGCCGGCGAAGGCCGTAAACAATGGTACTATCAATTTCTTTTAACCAATGATATCGCGTTCAAGGAAATAAAGACATTCGGCCTTGGCGATTACTTCCGAAACAAGTATAAACAGCTAAGCCTTAAATTCCTGAAGCAAGACAGGCAGCTCTTAAACCAGCGTACAATTGCGCAATCCCTGCTATTAATAGCAGACCATGCCATTGTTGCGGTTTTATTTATTTTTATTATTTTGCAGGCACTTGCAGGGTATATCTTACTTGGGAATTTAGTAGCATATACACGAAGCATATCCAATATTAAATCCAGCACGCAGGGATTCCTATCCCAGATAAATTCGATATACCAAAGTATTTTACATATAAGCTTATACTTCGACTTCATCGATATGAAAACCGAAACAGACAAGAAAATTGATGTTAAACCGGTAAACACAATACCGTATATTAATATTAAAAATCTCTCATACAAATATAAAAACAATAACAAGCATGCATTACAAAACATAAACCTTAAAATCGAGGAAAACAGCTTGGTTGCGTTTATAGGGCAAAACGGCTCTGGTAAGACAACGCTGGTTAAAATTCTGTCAGCCTTGTACAACGATTACGAAGGAGATGTTTATTTTGGAGAGCAGCGTCTCCACGACTTAGACCCCGGCGACATGCGAAAAAAGATAGGAATACTATTTCAAGATTTCGTAAAATATGAGTTTCCTGCAAGAGAGAATGTAGCCTTGGGGCAACTAGAAAAAATAAATGACGATTTAGCTATTTCACAAGCTTTGTTAAAAACGGGTATGGATGAAAAGATTGCCGACTTGGATACACAATTGGGCTTTTGGTTTGATAATGGGGTGCAGCTTTCGGGCGGGGAATGGTTAAGGGTAGCCCTTAGCAGGGCTTTTATAAGGGATGCAGAACTATATTTGCTGGATGAGCCAAACTCAGCTCTTGACTCAAATACAGAGAGACAAATACTTAAATCATTTAAAGATTTAACGCATGGCAAAATAGGGATTATTGTATCTCATAGGATATCCAGCATAAAAAACATCGTTGATAAAATTGTCGTATTCGAAAACGGCGCAATTCAAGCCTGCGGCACCCACGATGAATTGCTTAAAATATCTGATGCATACCGGCAATTATTTGAACAAGAAAGCGAAATAACAATATAAAAAGGAGACTCTATATGCTAATAGACATTGAAAGACTTAAAAATTGCGATAAAATCAACATGAAATTATCAGAAGATGCATTCAATTGCTATCTGCAAAATGTAAATGAGTATTTTTCTGCTTTAGAAATGGATATAAATGCGGTAAAGCCTAAAGAAACAATGGATGTAATTTCTACACTTATAAGTTTCCAAGAATATTTCTGTTCAAAATCCGAATGGGAACGCCTTACCCTTCACTCGCTTGATGTGTTAAGGAAGGGTATAGACAAATCATTTTTCTATGATACAGCTATATTTTATGGCATGACCCATGTAGCGTATTCTGTTTATGCATTGTCGTCTAAAGCGCCTAAGATAAAGCCCTTTCTTCAAGGAATTAATGATATTTTACTTGATAAATTGTCTGACTATTTGAAATCGGCTGACAAAAAAGAATTTAATACTACTGGTAACTATGAGGTTATAAAAGGACTTTCCGGCCCATTCCGCTATTTGCTTGACCATAGCGGAGACGATAAAACGGACAAAATGATTAGGCAATTAATTGATGTTTTTGTCAAACGATCAAAAGATATAACTATTTTAGGCCATAAAGTAACAGGGTGGCATTACTATCCATCTGTAGTAGAAAAACAGTTTATGACTACAGAAATGGCTAACGGGTGCATTAATTACGGAGTATCTCATGGCATGGGCGGGCCCTTGGCCGTGCTTTCGATGGCGTACCATAAAGGGTTTGACACCGATGGGTTAAAAGATGCAATAAACGGGCTAATTTCAGAATACATGAATGCGGTATATTACGTTGACGATATAGCATATTGGCCGGGGCGAATCTCTGTAGAGCAGCATTTAGGGCTGGGTGAAAACGCAAATTCACCCAATGCTATGAGTTGGTGTTATGGCTCTGTTGGAATACTCCGTGTTCTTTATTTGGCTGGCGTTTTTATGTCAGATGATAATGTTAAGCAATTTGCATTAGATGAATTAATTAAGATTGCTAAAATTGATTTGCCAAGCTTCCTACTGTTTCAGCCAATTGTGTGTCATGGCTACATTGGGACAGCAGCGGTATTAAATTTAATGTACCTAGACACGGGAAGAGAGGAGTTTTTGCTAAAAACAGTAGAAATGGTTGAAGCAAGTGCGGCATTTAATGTTGAAAAATTTTTTGAAAACGCACAGCAAGCAGCTAATAATACAAACTCGGATACAAGGGGGACTTTACACGAGCATTTGGAAGGATTTAATGGGATTATACATTCTACTTTGTCAATAATTAAGGGTATCCCTAGTGAAAATGAAAAGCGGCTTTTAATGATATAGCTTTTTCAATATACTCAACATAAAAACGCCATGCAAGCGGACAACCGCTAGCATGGCGTTTTTATATGCTTTCATGCCTTATAAGGCCTAACCCCTCGATAAAAAATTTGTTGCCATTAATTTAAAAGATAAAAAACATTCTTACCGGCATACTAAGTTAACATGCAGATGAGGGAGCAAATATATAATGGACCTGTACGAAAAATTGAAAAACAAAGAAGAGAAACTTGCCGTAATAGGCTTAGGCTATGTAGGCGCGCCGCTTGCCGTAGCCTTTTCAAAGAAAGCTGACACAATAGGCTTTGATGTTGACGCTGAAAAAATACAAACATATAAGGATGGCCGTGACCCTACAAAGGAAGTAGGCGACGCGGAAATCCGCGATTGTACAGTTGATTTTACCTCCGATGAGACCCGCTTAAAAGGCGCAAAATTCCATATTATTGCCGTGCCTACACCCATTTCTAGCGATAACGCGCCAGACTTAGCTTACGTTATTACGGCAAGCAAGACCCTTGGGCGTAACCTTACAAAAGGCTCTATAGTTGTGTACGAGTCCACGGTTTACCCCGGTGTTACTGAAGACATCTGCATCCCAATATTGGAAAAAGAATCGGGGCTAAGCTGCGGCACAGACTTTAAAGTTGGTTACTCACCAGAGCGTGTCAACCCCGGCGACAAGGTTAATAGACTTGAAACCATCACAAAAATCGTAGCTGGGATGGATAAGGAGAGCTTGGAGGAGATCTCAAAGGTATACGAATTGGTAATACATGCAGGCATTCACAAAGCAAGTTCCATAAAAATTGCCGAGGCCGTTAAAGTAGTAGAAAACGCCCAACGTGATGTGAACATCGCGTTTATGAACGAGCTCGCGATGGTGTTTGACAAAATGGGCATAGACACCTACGAAGCATTAGCTGCTATGAACACCAAGTGGAATGCACTTGGCTTTTTCCCGGGGCTAGTGGGTGGGCATTGCATTAGTGTTGACCCGCACTACTTTATATACGCGGCAGAAAAACTAGGGCATCATAGTCAGCTAATCCTCTCCAGTAGAAGAATAAACGAGGATATGAGTGCCTTCGTTGTAGACGCGATTATTAAGCAGTTAATTTTGACAAATAAGGTCGTAAGAAAATCTAGAGTCGCAATTTTAGGGATAACTTACAAGGAGAACTGCCCAGACATTCGTAATTCAAAAGCATTGAAGTTGGTAAAGCAACTAAGGGATTACGGCATTACCCCGTTTGTTACCGACCCGCAAGCATCCGCAAAAGAGGTGAAGCAAGAAAGCGGGGTAGACCTTGTGCCATTAAGCAGTTTGCGGGATTTGGATTGTGCGGTGTTTGCTATAGCACATGATGAGTATAAAAATATGCCACTTGAAAAATTTGAAGCAATGTTTGGGGATTATCCAAATAACGAGAAGGTGATAATCGACGTTAAGGCCGCGCTAAACAAGGATGAAATATTGCAAGAAGGCTATCGCTACTGGCGGCTTTAGCATAAACAGGGGGGAACAGGTATGTCCGAAATTGCTACCCAAAACGAATGGCTGTACGAGCAATACCGAAAAAAAGGAACCACGATTGATCACAAGGAAGTAAGAAGAATGAACCGCGCATTTACAATTTTGGGGAAAATTACTTCGGCAGCGTTTATGGCTTTATGTATATTTGCTATTTGGCAGTTTACGCAAAGGGGCGTACAAATACGGCTCCTTGGCGGACTGATGTTTTTCTATTTAATTATTAAGGAAATTTTTGCGCTATGCTACTGGCCGTGCAAAAAAAAGCTGACACAGGACTATAAGGTAACAATTTTAATTACCTGTTATAACGAAGACCCAACATCGGTAACAACGATACTAGAAAATATAATGGCACTGGATTACCCGGTGCATGAGATATTATTCTTAGATGACGGCAGCCCGGACCCACTGGCCTATAAGGTAGCCAAATCATTTGCCGATGCCCACAAAGACGATACAGACTCCCCCGACTTCCATATTGTGCGCTTTGAAGAAAACCGCGGCAAGCGTGCGGTTATGGTTGACGGTTTTAAGATGGCAGAAGGAGATTATATTTTCCTGTTGGATTCGGACAGCGAAATCCTGCCAAACGCACTCACAGAGCTACTGCGCCCCTTCGAGGACGGTAAAACCACTTCATGCGTAGGGCATATTGGTATACTCAACAAAAACGAGAACTTTCTGACTAAGCTGCAGGCAATAACATATTTTTGCGCATTTCAGTCGGGCCGTTCGGCACAATCGCGTACTGGTAACGTTGTAGTTTGTAGCGGTGCTTTCAGCATTCACAAGAAAGATTTTATTTTGGAAAATCTTAATGAGTTTTCTAATGATACGTTCATGGGTATACATTTTTCTTCCGGGGATGACCGTGCGCTTACAACTTTCTCCAAAATGTGCGGCGGCAAGACCCGATATCAAAATACGGCTTACTGCGAAACACTTGTACCAAATACTTGGAAGAAGTTCATATCCCAGCGCCGCAGATGGCAACGGTCAGCTTATGCCGGTTCGCTAAAGACGGTCAGAAATATATTCCCTAAAAAGATATTTTTCTTATTTTGGGTATTTGCGGAAGCTTATCTTTGGCTGATTGCCATAATTATTTTTATACTTCTGGTATTAGCGCGCGGGTTTTATTTCGACTTGGTGGATGTGGTAGTGTATTATTGGATTGTTATGTATAAGTATAATAGCTTTTATATGCTGTATAGGCCGTTCAGGTTTTTATTTATGCCGTTTTTTACTTTGATTTATGGGTTCTCTTTGGTTTATACGCGTATACATGCGGCCATAACTATTACAGATGATGGATGGGGCACACGGGATATGATAGAAAAAAGAAATGAAGGGCTGCAGCTTGGCGAGGAAGCGGGCGCCAAGTCTCCGTAATAATTTGGCAGAAACCTATGAGTCCAAACCGTACAAAATAATACTGGCAGCAACACCAACATTTAGTGACTCGCATTTCTCGTTCATTTTGATATTTACCTTGATATCACATATATCCAACAATTCGTTACCCACGCCATCGCCTTCATTTCCAACCAAAACGGCCCGCTTTTTATCTGCCTTTACGGATTGCAAATGAAGGCCTTCTTTTACGTCTGTGCCGATGATTTGATAGTTTTGTTGTTTTAGAATTAAAATAAAATCCTTTATAGGGCTCCTAATTATATTTATATGAAAAATCATCCCTTGTGTGGCTTGGATTACTTTCTGATTGTACACATCCACACTGTTATTTAACACAATTGTGTCCACGTTAAACGCAACGGCGCTTCTTATAATTGTACCCAAATTACCGGGGTGATGGATCTGGTCAACCAATAATATATTGTCACCATAACCAGCTTCTTCTTTACGGGAACAGATACCTATCATCTTAGTAGGTGTAGCTAGTGATGATAATTTTTCCATAACATCATAGGTTACTTGGTGTGATACTACGTCGAAGCTATTATTTTTCTCGGTCGTGATTAGTTCTTTTAAGCAGTCAGCCTTGTACGCCTCTTGTACAAGGTGATAGCCCTCTATTATAAAAAGGTTTTGCTTATCCCGGTACGCTTTATTTTTTAATTTATTCCATTGCAAAACCCTAAAATTGTTTAGGGAGTTTATAACAGCCATAATTATAACCTGCTTTCATTTTGTATTGTTATTGCTTTTTTAGGTAAACCATAACCTCTGAGCGGTTATGGAATAGTTGACGGGCTTTTAACAATACATATTTGTTTTGCAGCAGCGATATCGCACGCTTTGTATGCTTATACCATTGGCTATGAGGCAGTTTTAATGTCATCAATGCTATGCCGCTTTTAGTTAAAAAGTGGGCCATGCTTAGCATGATTTCGCAAGATTCTATCATGTCCATACGCATGTCGTTTACCAGCATATCATAAGCGCCTGTTTCGCCACGAAACTTTTGCGCCACATCTTTAAAGTGTACAAGCTTGGGATTGTCCATAATTATTTCTGATAATGCTCCGGGGTCAACGGCGGTTACGTGGAAGCCATGTTGTAATAATATTTTTGTCCATCCCCCGGGTGCAGCGCCAAGGTCAATTGCTTTTTTGGAACGGTGTATGTCTGAAATATCTATGTCAAACGTAGCAATAGCTTCTTCAAGTTTAAACTCCGCCCTGCTGACAAACTCCTCGCATTTTTTAAGTCGATGTACGCCACCATTCCAACTTGAAAGATTATTGGCACAGCTTGACACTCCTGTGTATAGCTTATTTTCGTGCAGGTACAGCGACAATGCCCAAACAGGATTTTTGTTGTCAAATGTATATCCTTGTGAAAGCAGATTATGCTCTACTGTCTGCAAAATTGCTTTTATGTCCGGACTAACAGTACCCAAAGAAGCATCGCGGAATTGTAAAGTTAATGCCTCGCTTTTAGGAATGTTTATGCAAAGCCCGGTTAAGTGCTGGCTTAAATCATCATCAGCAACAGGATAAACAACATGAACCGGGAAAACATGCCGGATGAATATCGTATTGGGTAATTCCGCAAGTAGTGATAAATACCCCTTGGGGGTCTCCACCAATTGTGTTTCTGGTGAAAGACGCCGCCCCCTAGCCCCTGAATCAATTTTTTGGATTTCGTTGAGGGCAATCACTGTTGCTTCCGGTTGAGATGTAATTATGATTTGAAAGCAATCTTGGTTCATTAAAATCTCTCCTATAGCTGTCTTTGGTACATATATTACTGTACTACGCCCTTTTTAAGGATGATATTAGCATATTTAGCGCCTTCGCCAGTGGCTACGATGGCATATGCATTCTTAGCCCGTTCGTAAAACGCGAAGCGCTCCATTTCTTCTATGTTTGCGTTTTTTTCGTACTTTGCCACAATTTTGCGGTACTCGTCTTGTATTACCGGCACATAGTCATCGCCCGGCACTACGCCCATTAGGGCTGCGGGTTTATCTACATATTGGTCCAAAGGAAAAAGTTTCAGTACCGCTTCCAAAATGTGCGGGATATCATGTCCGTCCAGCCGGACTAGGTTGCGTGCCATGCTTGCGGCGGGGAAGTTGCCATCGGCTAATACTATTTCGTCGCCATGGCCCATTTCCATAAGGATTTTTAACAGTTCTGGGGATAAAATTGCGGGTATACCTTTTAGCATTTTTGTGCCTCCTAAATTTTACGGTTATATAATAGTAGGGCGCGATAAAAATATCGCACCCTACTATTATAGCATAACTTGGAACCTATGATTTTAACACATTCAGCTGCCCAACATCCGCCGTAGGTGCCTCCTGCTGAATCCGTACTTTTTGGCCAACGTATCGTAGTTGTAGCCGTTAAACTCTAGTGCGATTTCTTTTTCAAGACATTCTGCGAATATTTTACGTGCAGACGGTACATAAATAGTTGCACCGCCTAAATTTTCGCATATGGCATAAATTGCGTCAAAACCTTCTAGGCCCATTAGGGTGTCGTAGGGCTGTAGTATTGACGCAGGGTGCCGCTTGGCGGCTTGGCGCAGTATATGCTTGTCCATGGCTGCCTCCTTTCGTAGATAATTCATTAAGCGATATTATGTTCTTTGCTCAAAGAATCGAACGAATAAACATTATCCGCTATATGTGCCTCTGTCAACTCGCATTTAGTATCAACTTTACAACTTCGACACAACTTCATGATACTATGGACACAACTTGACTTCTGCGAAATTATAGGAGGGCCATATCATGCAAACAGTTTTAATAGTGGAAGATGAACACGCAATTTCCAACCTTATATATGTAAACCTAAAAGAAGAAGGCTTCCGCTGCATATGCGCCTATGACGGCGAGCAAGCCGCCGATTTGATCGAGAGTGAAAGATACGATTTAATCCTCTTGGATATAATGCTCCCAGAAATAGATGGTTATGAGCTTCTGGAGTATATAAAACCCTTGGGCACCCCGGTAATATTTATAACCGCCAAGGGCACAGTAGACGACAAAATCAAAGGCTTGAAACTTGGCGCAGATGACTATCTAGTCAAACCATTCCAAATTGGAGAGCTTACAGCGCGGGTAGAAGCGGTAATGCGGCGCTATGGTAAAAGCGAAAAGCAGCTTGTATTCAAAGACGTAACCATTTGCACAGACTCACGCAAAGTAACAAAAAGCGACCGAATAATAGATCTAACCGTAAAAGAGTTCGACTTACTGCTGGAATTAGTCCGTAACAAAAACGTAGCGCTGTATCGCAACCGGCTTTACGAAAAAGTTTGGCAAGACGAGTTCATAGGTGAAACCCGTACATTAGACTCTCATATCCAACGGTTACGTAAAAAACTTGGCTGGGAGGATTGCATAAAAACCGTATTCCGTATCGGGTATAGGCTAGAGGAAAGCGCCCACTAAGGGACGGCTGCCAAAGACAACTAGGTACCCGGTCATAGCCGTTTCGTTTGAAACGACTAATGGAAACGTAGCAAACAAAAGGGGGCAGGCATGCGGCTTTTTGCGAAGTTATTTATATGCGCCACGGTTGTTATTAGCATTGCGCTTTTGGTGTCCGGCTATTTGTTAATAGCATTTTCTCATGAAAGTGCCGTCAACAGGGAAGCGGAACGGGCGCGAGAACAGCTTCAGCATGGCAGGTTTACAATACAGGCCAGTATAATCTCTAACGCAGACATTTTACGTGAAGGCATGCCAATTAGTATGTTTAGCAATTTGGCATCCGAACTTGGCGGGCTTACCGCTTTTTTTTGCGTGGACAAACAATTATTGTACTCACAAATTCCGGCGCAGGCCAGCTTCGCACTGCTTAATTATATTACCGATACCACCCATGTAGTAGAATTTCAAACAGTGAGTGGCGCGACATATATCATGGTTGGCGGGATGATTACTCAAAGTGATACCACGCTGTATTTCGTAGTCGCAACAGACATAACTGCCGTAGTTGCCCAAAGGGCGTATATGGCGCAAAGTTTTGTACAAATATACTCTTTTACTCTGTTACTTAGCATGGTTATGATACTTATCCTCTCCGCGTTTATTACAAGGCCAATTAAAAAAATGAACAAAGCAGCCGCGCAAATTGCCCAAGGGCGCTATAATCAGCGCCTGCATATATCAAGGGGAGACGAAATAGGCGAACTATCCAACAGCTTCAACCAAATGGCCGATGCCATAGAAGAAAAAATCCACGAACTACTAGAAAACGCCCGTCAAAAAGAAGACTTCGTAGCCAACTTTGCCCACGAACTAAAAACTCCTCTAACTTCCGTAATAGGCTACGCGGATATGATTTACCAAAAAACGCTTCCTCCTAATCAGGCAAAAGACGCGGCATTGTATATCCTCAACGAAGGGCTGCGTCTGGAATCTTTGTCACTAAAACTTATGGACCTGATAGTGCTAAACCGGCAAGATTTCATTTTGGAAGAAATGAGTGCCGGGGAACTTTTTCAGGATATATCGGGCAGCTTAAAGCCCATGCTGGATGATAACGGCGTAAAACTTAACCTAAAGATACAACCTGCCTACATTAACGTGGAGTATGATTTGTTCAAGACCCTGATGTTCAACCTAATAGATAACGCGGTAAAAGCCGGCTGTACAGTAATTGAGATTAACGGCAAACAACGCAAAAACACTTACAGCATCAGCGTTATAGATAATGGCAGAGGTATGCCAGAACCCGAACTTACCCGTATAACAGAGGCATTTTACACAGTAGACAAGTCACGCTCGCGCAGGCAGCACGGTGCCGGGATAGGCTTAGCGCTGGTTTCGAAGATAGCCGAGATACATGGCAGCGCGCTAACATTTAACAGCGCAGAAAATGTGGGTACTGCCGTGCGGATTGACCTAGTTTATAAAGGAAGTGATGGCAATGATTAAAAAGAATATACTAACGGTAGTTGGGATAATTTTATCATTCGCAATTGCCATTGGCGGTTGGGCCGTGACTAGCCGGTTAATAGATATAGAGTCTGACCGGCTGCTATCCGGCACAACATCATTTTCGGTAAGCATCCCTACAGTAGGCCCAGTTAACCCTGACGAAAATAATGATGACATTATTATTGGATTTGGCTTTACAGAAGATGAAATGGTTTCTATTTTACAAAACTGGGAGCTTATCGAAGACAGAAGGCCGCACGAGCCCGCGGCGGGGCAGATAAATATGGAAACGGCTATTATATCTGGCCGGGCTGGAATTGTTTTTTTACAACAACATAATATTTTAACGGAAGGCATGAGTGAGTTTAACCGCACAGGTGCGTTTCTTAGCCAAAACATCCCACGCGGCGAAGAGTTTTTGCATCTAAGGTATAGCTACTGGACTGTGTCGTTTCACAATGAACACGTATCTATAGTCATGACTATAAACGCAGTAACAGGGCAGATATGGGATATATCAATATCTTTAAACCAACATCAGGCGGCAATATATACGCCGTTCGTAATAGCGCCGCCGTCGCTTGAGCGGAGTTTGTTTCCTTCACCCTTTCTACAGGTAGGTTATGATGACATTGTAAACATGCTAATTGCTTTCATGTACAGCTTAGATATATATCCGGTTGATGGAACTATGCATGGGTTATTGTATATTGATGGTTTTGATAATGGCTGGTATATTGCCGGTCAAGCAGACGATGACAGATATCGCGCAGCATGGATGAGGAGGCATTTCCAAAACGGACTACTGGTTGGGCAATATTTTGCCGATGAAAATGCGAGAGTGGAAATAACAATGGACGGCATGATAATGCCCGATGGTATGGTTTTGTTTCATAGATTAAACATAAAATTAACGGCCTCACCGCTAACACCATGGCATTTCGAGTAAGATTTACAACTATGCCGCATCTCATACGAAAGTATATTACATCTCCCTGCTATGATGGTTTCAACATCGGCAGGGAGATTTTTTTAGAAGAAGAGGGGGGTATAAAACAGAAAGGAGGCCTGCATTGCTGCAAAAAATCTTTCAACTGCTCTTGAAAAATTGTCAAAGAGAGGATAATTCACAATGAAAAGAAAATCTGTATTAGGAACAGTATTTACACTTGCCTTAATAGGGGGCGCACTAACAGCTTGTTCAACCGCAAGCGCAACAAGCCCGGTAACAACGCACAACACCAACGCGGCCATATATAGCACTGTAGCTCAAGGGCTTCATCTTACAAGCGCGGCGCAAAGCATTGCAGGGATTGACACATCGAAAAACCCATACGACACAGATGCTAAAAATCTTACAACACAGAGTAATCGCCCCGGCTTTGCACCAGCCAACTTCACGGTTGAAGAAGCGGATTGGCAAACAGACGACGTACCTGCCTGCGCCATGACAGCAGAAGAAGCGGCTAGAATAGCCGAACAATACATTTGGGATGTTTTTGGCAAAAGCATAGAAGGTATGTATGTAACAATGTCATACTCGGATTGTTGGCTGCGTCCATCCAAGGGGCGCTGGACAGGTTCTGTTTCACTTACGCCACAGGATATGGAGGCATATCATGCTTATGTTATATGCTCAAGCCTTATAGATATAAAATTCACGTTCACGATTGATTCCATTACAGGCGAAAGGCTAGAAATATCATATCATCCGCTGGGCAGCCCACCCGTTAATATAACCCACGACACCCAACCCCTATGGGAATCCCCCAAAGGCCTTGCCATACAAGCTATGGATGATAACGAACTCGCGGATTTTGTAGGCATTGCCCCGGAACAACTAGAAATCTACATCCAAGAAGCATATGAACTCGCCCAAGCGCACTTCGCAAACACCACCGTAAAAAATGTAGCACTGGGCAGAAACGTAACCACGCCAACCGGCCCGATGCAGCTTCCCGGAATATTTGTGCTACTTGACACTAATGCGGACGGCAGCATTTTTGGGACTTACACCGGCCTCGAATTTACAGTTACAAACCATGAAGGCAGCGAAGCCATAGTTACCATAACAGAATGGCACCAAGGCTACCGCGCAATCCGCATATGGTCAGTATTTGACGATGTTAACGTTACAGAGGATTCCCTATCCCGCAGTGCCACACCACGCAATATTCCCGAAGAATTACGCGAAATGTGGGAAGCGGATGACGCGGAAGTGTATAGGTTGCGCGCCCTAAATGTACCGGGTTCTGGTATATCTCCGGATGATTTCCCGCCGTACGCCCTATGGACCCGCGCGGAAATGCTGGATGCAATCGGCCGGGCAGTGGAAATTGAAGCACACCATTACGCAATGAGCCGTGACGAGTTGGCAGCACGTGCTGCCATTGCTACGATGTTGATACGGGCATCATTTTTAGAACCCGAAAATGCCTTTCATGTAAGCTTTTTTGAGTGGGTACGGGAAAATTACACGGAAGAAAACATAGCCATCTATGAAGAAATGGGCGCGCCACAGTGGTTAGTAGACCGCTTGATGCTTGAAATCTCAACACGATAGAGGGGTGTTTGAAATAATGAAAACAAAACGCAAAAAAATCATTATTCTGATGACTGCAATACTGATGGGTATAATGCTAACGCTAACGGGCTGTAGCGACAGAAGCGATGAAAGCATCGAGCAACAACCGACTCGGCAACAACCGACTCGGGGCGAATTTGATCCAAACAGGCCGCCGCCGGAGCGGAATCCGGATGGTTCATTGGGGTAATAAGTTTTACAATTATGACACAACTTAGCCAAAGGTATTTTACATCTCCTTGCTATGATGTATGCGAATTATGTCGCTTAAATCACCAGCGGGGAGATTTTATTTACGGGGAAATGCAATGCCGATGAAACCAATCGACATAATTCGCATTTATCCCTAGTAGAAAGATTTTATAAGGAGAAAAACAATGAGCATGAAAATAAATAGCACAAAACGCAAAAAACACGTGAGAACATCTAAATGGAGCATTCCTGTTGAGCTTACACTTGCGGCATTTTTCATAGGCATACTATTATTGCTTGCGTTTGCCGCTAATGAATTAGGCTTAACGGCAGCTATAATCCATAATAGCCAAACCGATGAAACCTACCAGGCAGTGGGTGCCGATATCAGGCCGGTTAGCAGGCCGGAAGGCCCTGATGATAATGCGAATAGCATATCGCACTCCGATGAAGGCCCGCCTTACACAACAAAAATACCGGAAGATGCAAGTACAGGCCAATTGGTTTGTACATATCAATTGGATGCCTTTTTCAGCCAGTTTGGAAGCAATATCGGTATTTATTTTAGAAATTTTGACACAGGCTTTGTATATACTTCTAACCCCGATACCGTATTTTTCGCCGCTAGCCTTAATAAGGCCACGCACGCCCTATATACCTATATTGCGGCAGAGCGCGGCTATATTGATATATATGCCATACATACCTTTTCCGCAGGGGATTGGTGGGGCGGTACGGGTATTATACGATTTATGCCGGCGGGGACGCGATTCACAACCCGTGAGCTTTTGCGGCATTCTGTTGTGTATAGTGATAATGTGGCCTTCCGTATGCTTACAAGGTATATGAACCAGATTAGCTTTAGTTACGAAGATTTTCTTGCGGAGCTTGGGGCCGACCCGGGATTTATAAAGAGTGCGTACTCCCACTACACTACCGCCGCAGATACCGCAATCTGGTTTTATGCCTTGCATAACTATTTGGAAAGCGAAAGCCGCTATGGGCATTATCTGCTTTATGACTTGCTTAATACCGCGCTATGTTCGCACCCATATTTTACGCGAGGCAGGACTTTTGGCGGGGATAGTCGTGTTGATGTACGGCTTTTGCACACCCGCTATGAGATTGCGCAAAAATACGGGTGGGCAGTTGAATCCTTTAATGTAGCAGGGATAGTTTACGCAGATTCGCCGTTTATGCTGGTAATACTGTCTGATATGGATAATGGCGCACATGGCTTGTTCGATGAAATATCACAGCTTATGCAGGATTTTAACGGCAGGTATTTTTAAGTAGTAGCCGAGGTTGAATCATAGCCTAATGCTTAACAAAAGGCAATTCGCTCACGTTTAGAACATCCCGTTTTACAAACAGCACACCATCCCTGCGGGGCTGTAGGCTCCATTTCACTGCTGATATATTGTCGTTCTCTATTTCTATGCATGTTATGTGTTGGCGGGCTACAGCGCTGCCGCCGTTGTAATATGGCGGCTCGTGGGGTTTTGGGAATACTAGGCGGTGGGTATGCCCAGCTATCATCATTGTGTTTTGCCGCTTGCACCAGTCTATCAAAAACCGCTCTACCATATTGCGGCGGCCTTCGCGGCGCGGGGTATCGAAGGGGTTTTGCACGCCTATAAGTTCTAATGGCCGCCAGAAATAGCGTACCATGAATCTCGCAACCCGCCACAAGCGGAAATTAAAGAAATCAGCTTGATGGCCGTGTATCAGCAGTATCTCATGCCCTGACGGGTGGTGCTTTAGAACCAGCCCATCATGTACTTTTATGCCGTTGAACCGTGGGGTATCGCCGCTTTCGTACCCGGATATTGGGCTGCCTTCTAGGTAGCGTGCTACCCACGCGGGGTCTTTTTTGTACATGTCGTGGTTGCCGTATATCATATGCAGCCTGCCACTTTTGTGAAATTTCGACAGTAGCGTAAAGGTGTCTTGGTGTTCTTTCATAATCATGGAGAAGTGCCTGTTCTCCCATAGTTCGTCCCCGTCGCCTAGCTCTATGTAGGTAAAGCATTCTTGCAGGTAGTGCTTTAGCGCGGCGTGGTATATGGCCTTGTTTTTGGCGAAGTTGTCTGCGGCTGTGCCTGTGCCGCGGTGGCAGTCGCTTATTAGTACCAGTTTTGAGTTTTTGTTTATTTGCACCTCTTCGGCGGATATGAACGCGTTTTGAATGCGTGAGAACGGCGGCATACAAAGAAGCCCCTTTCGCTTAGATTTATTGTACTAATCTATGCGAAAGGGGCTTTGCTTGTGCTAGGTTGTGATGTATGTTTTGCCTACTCCGTACCAGCCATTTCAAATGCTATCAAGTCTTGAATAAGCACTGCGGCGTCCGTTGCCGATATCGCGCCGTTATGGAAATCCTTCAGAATAAGGCTAACGGCACCCGGCCATGTATGTGCTAATACCATAGGCATCTCGCCTATGACATCCAACCAGTCGTACATTTTTGGGATAGCCTCGTCACTGTATGTGGTGCCTGTTAACATGAATGCCAAATTGCAAAAAATACCTGTTGCAGGCCAATTGGCTACAACACTAAAGCGTGCTGCCTCCCTGTTAATATGCATCATGGGCAAGCGCGTACGTGTCATCCCAAACCCCAGTTCTGCTGAACTTATGCTTCTGTATGCGGCCCGAATTCCTTCTTCACTTGCCATGAACTGCATGAAGTCCCATGCTAAAGCCTGCTGAATAGGAGTGGACTCAGTATTATACTAAACGAAAACGCGAGCGGGAACTCATAAAGATAACTGTCTACTGTCATCGCGTCTATGACGTTCATAAAAAAATTGTTATCGTTAAAATTTGGAGTGCTATCAATAAAAGGAATCCAATTCTCGAAATGACGGGTATCATTGGGGTTAACTAACGTGGATTCTATCAAAACAGGCGGTATGACAGGCGGTGCCCCCGCAGGCAACGCGATATCTCCAAGTGCGATACTTGTTTCTTGCATGGCTCTTGACAAGTTACCGCCAAAGCTAATTATCTCAATAGTTATTCCGGGATTTTGCCGCATATATTCATCTGCAATAGCAGCTATATTATTGCTGTATCTGCTTACCGCATATATTGTTAACGTTTCGCCGTAGAACTGGGTACGGTCGATTGGCTGCACGTCTGATGCTTGGCCTATGTTTATTGTGCTATCATCTTCGGCGATGATGTTTCCGGGGCGCGGACCGGCTCCTTCATGCGCATATGTTTCGGCTTCAAGCGTTTCGCCATTGCGGCCGCAGGCTACAAAGCTAATGATTATCATCATGATAAGTAACAACGGGATGGCGCTATGATGTTTTAGCGCTCTTCTCCGGCTATATAGAGTACTGGATATGGTAGTGCAGAAGGTTTGTAATATTCTAGTGTTTTCCATAATTCCTCCATACATTGTTGGTATTACCATGTTTTTGTTAACGGACTAACATAAAATCTAAAGAAAAGCTTGAGTATTTCCTGTTGGTGGATCAATCCGGGGTGATGCTTACGTACACGGAAGTAAGCATCCTGCTTGACGCTTACCTTGGGGGATGGGCTAGGTTCAGTCATAATGGGCTGATTTGTTTAGGCCGAATATTTGGAGCGCCTAACGTAATATATCAGCATTCCTGTCCATATATCGTTTCGATTTGCGTGCAAAGCTGATAAAACGTGCGCCTTGTCGTGTTAATATACCCTTACTTCCTACAGTAATCGATTCGTTCCCAGAAACGGGAACAGTAAACTTTTTTGTTTTGCCTTCAGGGAGAAATGCAAATGTTACGTAATACACTCTGGTAAAATTTACGTAAAATTTAAGTCCACTGCGAATCATATGACCGCTATCTCTTTTATCTATCGCTACAACTTGCACACTAACAGAGGTTTTTGGCTTTGCATTATTAACAATAGTCCAGATTATTATATAAGCAATCATGCTTATAATGGCTATTAAAGAAATTAACCAAAATACCGGCATTAATAGCACCACCATATTATAATATTTGTCCGCTTACATTTTCTCAAGGTATGAACTTATATGCTGGATGTATCCAGATTCCGCGAATATATTCAGAGTGAGATTGCCTTTTATATTCACTTCAAAAACCATCCAAATATTTTCCACATCATTGAGGATAGGAACATCTTCATATAGCATATTTAGGTATTTTATATTGATTGGATAATCACTCCACATATAGTCCTCATTCTTACTGCAACTGTGTACCTCTCCAGACGAAAGACGCTTCCGCTCTTAGTGCGTCAAAATCTTCATCAGATAACCTGTCGATTCTTCTCCGCAGACGATGAAGGTTTTGCAAGTAGTAGACTTCAATTCTTTGTTGAGGATAGCCCATATCTTGGAATGCGTTGGTTCGGACATATCTGCTTTGCGTTCGCAATTGAGTATGAAAGTATGCACGGCGTATCGCTGTAATTGGTGTTTCGGTAATGCTAATGTACACAACCCGAATGATTTCTCCTTCACGATACAGTGTCCACCAAAACACATGCTCATTTTGAGAAAAAAAGCTATCAGCTAACAACCATAATTCGATAGTTTCGTTGTATTCCAGTTCATCACCATCAGGTAATTCACGCCAATTCAACCATATTGATAACTCATCAGAATCCTCTGGAACGGCAGCAATAACAAATACTCTGACTAAGTGTTCAAACCGAAACGCGATTTGCCCCATGAATAAAAATGCACTTAATCCACCTACAATGGCAGTCACTACAAAGCAAATAATTATCATTTTTTTCTGAAAACGTTTCATAATACCCCTCCTGCCTTACTAATGTTCCGGTAGTATCAGCAAGGATTTGGTCAACTATTACACCTACAAAGTTGGCAGTGGAAAAATTATTATTGTCATACCCAAATATCCCTGCACCATGTGTGTAAATTTGAGCAACAAGCGCTCCTCACGACAGCCGCCATGTCATTCGGGAATCCAAATTGTGCCACGCCAGACAAATGAACTGTACGCTCTTAGCGCATCAAAATCGGCATCGGATAGACTTTCGATTCTTCTGCGCTGGCGGTAGAGGCTTTGTAGATAGTAGATTTCTATTGTTTGTTGACCATGGCCTATGTCTTGCAGTGCGTCTGTTCGAGTTATTCTGTAGTGCGTTCGCATATTAGGCGATAATCTGCGACGCATCAGTGATAGCAGCGTTTCAGTGCGGGTGATATATACAAGTCGGATTCGTTCCCCATCACGATTTATTGTGCGCCCAATTGCATAGCCGTATTGAGTTCCGAAAGAATCATAATATACCCTTAACTCAATTGACTCGCCATATTCAAGTTCATCGCCATCACTCAGTATACGATGATAACGCGGCCACCCCCAACTATCAGGTTCCGA
>Ga0131853_10001349_pt1 | contig 44016 bp, 35 predicted proteins | sample TergutLab28metaG_FD_92764 | JGI IMG/M metagenome (GOLD analysis project Ga0131853, IMG submission 92764) | Labiotermes labralis P1 segment gut microbial communities from Petit-Saut dam, French Guiana - Lab288 P1 (version 2) (version 2) | ecosystem: Host-associated > Arthropoda: Insects >... | reverse complement strand
CGTCTAACATCTAACATCTATCCTAATCTTTCAACGCTGCCTGTGCTGCGGCAAGTCTTGCTATCGGTACGCGGAATGGTGAACAGGAGACATAGTTTAAGCCGATTTTGTGGCAGAACTCTACAGATGACGGGTCGCCGCCATGTTCGCCGCATATGCCGAGTTTTATGTCGGGGCGGGCTTTTCTGCCGAGCTCAACAGTTATTTCCATAAGTTTGCCGCCACCGATCTGGCCGATGCGAGCAAACGGGTCGGATTCGAAAATCTTCTTCTGGTAGTACTCATCAAGGAATGTACCGGCATCGTCGCGGGAGAAACCGAATGTCATTTGAGTTAGGTCATTTGTTCCGAATGAGAAGAATTCTGCTTCTTTCGCAACTTCGTCAGCAGTGAGACATGCTCTTGGAATTTCAATCATTGTTCCGACCAGATATTTGATTTTAACATCTGATTTTGCAATAATTTCATCAGCAATTCTCACAACGATATCTTTGATATATTTGAATTCTTTCACTTCGCCGATTAGCGGTATCATAATTTCAGGGATAACATCAAAACCTTTAGATTTTTTCACTTCAATTGCAGCCTCTATGATTGCTCTTGTTTGAACTTCTGCAATTTCAGGATATGAAACAGCAAGACGGCAGCCGCGGTGTCCCATCATTGGATTGAATTCGTGAAGTCCTTCGATTGTTGTTTTTAATTCTTCATAGGAAATTCCCATGTCTTTTGCCAAAGATTTTACTCCGGCATCATCATGCGGAACGAATTCATGAAGCGGCGGATCAAGGAAACGAATTGTTGCAGGGCGGTGTTCAAGGGCTGTGAATATGCCGATGAAATCTTTCCTCTGCATTGGAAGAAGTTTTTCAAGCGCCGCTCTCCTTGCTTCTTCGGTTTTTGCAACAATCATCTGTCTCATTGGTCCGATTCTGTCAGATTCAAAGAACATGTGTTCTGTTCTTGTTAAGCCAATACCTTCAGCACCTAGTTCAACCGCTCTTTGAGTGTCTTTTGGGGTGTCAGCATTTGTTCTGACTTTCAACGCTCTGTATTTGTCTGCCCATGCCATAATAGTTCCAAAGTCGCCGGTTAATTGTGCCGCTTCAGTTTTTAGGCAACCGTCATAAATACAACCTGTTGAACCGTCAAGAGAGATACTGTCTTTTTCAGAATATTTTTTGCCGTTAATGATGCAAGTTTTTGCTTTTTCGTCAATGATTAATTGACCGCATCCCGCAACACAGCAACGCCCCATACCACGAGCAACAACCGCTGCGTGAGAAGTCATTCCTCCTCTTGCAGTCAAGATACCTTGAGCCGCAACCATTCCTTCAATGTCCTCAGGGGTTGTTTCAACTCTGACTAATATTACTTTTTCACCTTTTTTAGCCGCTTCATGAGCGCCTTCCGGAGTGAAACAAATTCTTCCGAATGCCGCACCCGGAGACGCCGCAAGTCCTTTTGAAACTTCTTTTGCTTCTTTTAACGCCTTTTTGTCGAATTGTGGGTGCAAGAGAGCGTCAAGTTGTTTTGGGTCAATCATGCAAACAGCTCGTTTTTCATCAATCAAACCTTCTTTCACCAATTCAACCGCAACTCTAAGCGCCGCAGTCGCAGTTCTTTTTCCGTTTCTGGTTTGAAGCATATAGAGTTTGCCTTCTTCAATGGTGAACTCCATATCTTGCATGTCTTTGTAGTGTTTTTCAAGTCTTTTAGCAATTGCCGCAAACTCGTCATAGATTTTTTTGTTTTCTTTTTCAAGTTCTGAAATATTGTGAGGAGTTCTGATACCTGCAACTACATCTTCGCCTTGTGAGTTCATGAGATACTCACCATAGAGTTTGTTTTCTCCGGTTGAAGGGTTTCTTGAAAACGCTACCCCTGTTCCGCTTGTCTCACCCTTGTTTCCAAAAACCATGCTTTGAACATTAACAGCCGTTCCCCAGTTATACGGAATATTATGCATAAAGCGATAAGTGTTCGCTCTTGGATTGTCCCATGAGCGGAAAACCGCCTCGATTGATTTAATCAACTGTTCTTTCGGGTCTTGAGGGAAACCTTCAGGGTGGTCTTTTTTGTAGTCCGCTTTGAATCTGTCAATGATTTCTTTCAAATCTTCAACAGTTAGTTCAGTGTCCTCTTTCACGCCTCTTTTTGCTTTCACTTCATCCAAAACTCTTTCGCATGCATGCTTGTCTTGATCCATTACAACAGACGAGAACATTTGAATAAATCTTCTATAGCAGTCATAAGCAAATCTTGGGTTGTTAGTCTTTTTTGCAAGTCCTTCAACTGTGATGTCATTTAGTCCTAAGTTTAAAATGGTATCCATCATTCCCGGCATTGAAGCCCTTGAACCAGAACGCACCGCAACCAATAATGGGTCAGCAGCATCGCCGAACTTTTTGCCCATTTTCTTTTCCAGTTTTGCAACACACTCAAACACTTCTTTTTCAATGCCGGCATCAAATTTTTTGCCCTCATCATAGTATTTCACGCACGCTGTTGTCGCAACAATGAATCCCGGAGGCACCGGCAAGCCCAGCGCTGTCATTCCTGCAAGGTTTGCACCTTTTCCGCCTAGAAGTTCCTTTTGCCCTTCTGTTCCTTCTTCAAACATGTAGACGAACTTTTGTTTACTCATTTTTTATATACTCCTTTTGTGTGAAGTTGAATGTCAACTTCAAAATTTAATTACTATTAAAGAAAGACAAGCGTAAACTTATCCTTATAAAAAATTATACCACAATTTCAAAACACATGCAAACAATTTGCAAGCATTTTTGAAATATGTTATACTGTGTCCATGGAATTGATAACTTTGAAAATTGGATATATGGACAATAACTGCTATGTGATGCATGGCGAAGGCTCAAGTGAGGCGATTATTATTGACCCGTCTGATGAGGGCGAGATGATTTTGAGTGAGTTAAAAAAACGAGGACTTACTCCCTCTTTCGTTTTGATTACTCATGCTCACTATGACCATATTGGGGCGACTGCGTTTTTGCAAAAAGCAGGGGCTAAAGTTTTTATGCATGTGGCGGATAGTCCTATTGTTCAGTGGAGCAACGAAATGAAAGGCACTCCGTTTTTTAAAGTTGATAAAAATTTGAATGACGGCGAAGTTTTGGACATTGCAAACTTGAAAACACAAGTCATTCACACACCCGGACACTCCCCCGGCGGAGTTTGCTTTTTGGTTGACGGCAGTTTGTTCACAGGCGACACACTTTTCAAAGAAAATGTCGGCAGAAGCGATTTGCCAATGGGGAATTTTGCTGAATTAAAAAAGAGTATTCAAGAAAAGTTGTTTACTCTTGATGATGAAACAAAGGTTTATCCGGGACATGGCGGTATGAGCAGCATTGGACATGAAAAGAAGTTTAATCCGTATGTGAAATTTAACGCATAATAACCAACGCATAATCTCTATACGGACAGAGTGCCACAAGAGGAGCAAAATGGAAAAAATAAAAGTCATAACTATTTGTGGAAGCATGCGGTTTCAAGATGAGCAAATGCGAGAAGCCATGCGTTTGGAACTTGAAGGAAATGCCGTAATTAGTTGTGTATACGGAATAAAAAAAGAACTATCAGAAAATGATATTGCGATGTTAGAGAAGATGCATAAGAAAAAAATAGATTTATGCGATGCAATATTCGTAGTGAATGTTGATGGTTATGTTGGCAATGCAACGAAAAATGAAATAGAATATGCTAAACAATTGGGTAAAGAAGTTATTTGGTTAGAAACACCAAAAGAATATAAGGAGTAATCAATTAAGATTACCTTATATCTCTTTAATTTGTAATTTAATATGGGTATCCTATTTAAGAGACCAAATGTATGGGCGGGCGTCCCCGACCGCCCGTTCATTGATATAAAACAGTCGTTCGGGCGGTGGGGGACGCCCGCCCCTACTAAAGTAAACCCATTATAATATAATTTTTTACCATAAATTGTTTTGATCCTGTAATTTAGATACCCATATAATTTAAAAAAGTGACATCAATCGATGTCACTTTTTTTAAACTAATTATCCTTCGTTATGCACTACTTGTTTAATAATAGACACCTTTCCATCTTTTTGTGTTGACCAAGACTTCCAGAGCGCGCATATAGGCTGCACTTCTTAGGTTGATTTTTTCGTGTGTTGAGAGTTTCCAGACTTCTGAGAACGCTTTACACATCATTCTGTCAAGTTTTTCATTGACTTCTTCTTCAGTCCAATAGAAGTTTTGCAGATTTTGCACCCACTCAAAATAGGACACTGTCACTCCGCCTGCGTTTGCCAAAATGTCAGGAACAACTATGATGCCTTTTTGATGAAGAACTTTGTCGGCATCCAGAGTTGTTGGTCCGTTTGCACCTTCGATGATGATTTTTGCTTTTATGTCGTTTGCGTTTTGTGCATTGATTTGATTGTCGAGTGCTGCCGGTATTAGGACATCACAAGCCATTGTTAACAGGTCTGCGTTTTTGATTGGTTTCACATTTTTTGCTTTGTAGTCTTTTAGTTGATTTTTTTGTCCGTGAACAAAATCAACAAGTTCAGGGATATTTAGTCCTGCATCACACTGCACTCCGCCGCTTGAATCGCTGACCGCAAGAATTTTCGCACCCATTTCATAAAGTAATTTTGCCGCAATATGTCCGACATTACCAAACCCTTGAACAACAACAGTTGTCCCCTCAACTTCTTTTTCGAGTTTTTTCAAGGTTTCTCTTGCCGCAATAACACAGCCTCTTCCGGTTGCTTCAACTCTTCCAAGTGAACCGCCTAGCGCAATTGGTTTTCCGGTGACAACTGCCGGACAATTATAGCCTTTTAGTGATGAATACTCATCAACAAACCAACCCATTATTTTTGCAGAAGTGTTGATGTCCGGTGCCGGAATATCGACATATTCTCCGATTGAGCGATAAATAGCACGAACGAAGCGACGAGTCAGCCTTTCAAGTTCACTCTCAGAAAGTTCTTTCGGGTCAACAGTGACTCCGCCTTTTCCGCCGCCATACGGCACGCCGATAAGGGCGCATTTGAATGTCATCCAAGCCGCAAGAGACTTAACTTCGTTGTCACGAACTTCAGGATGATACCTTATTCCACCTTTGTATGGACCTAAGGTGTTAGAGTGCTGAACTCTGTAGCCAGAAAAAACTTTGATGTCACCATTGTCCATTCTGACCGGAAAACTGACTTTCAATTCTCGTTTTGGGTGAGTGAAAATCAAGTAGTCGTTCTCACTGTAGCCTAAGCGTTCAGCCGCCGTCACAATAGTTTTGACAATGTCATCATAGGGGTTGTGTGGTTTATTGGGGGTGTTGCTCATTCATTTTCTCCTTTATTTTAAAATGCATTCTTTAAAGTGCATTATATATTGGTTATAATACTATATTTTTCTAGCACTGTCAAGTGTTTTCAACACTCTTGTGGGGGTTTACTAGCAGCAGCACTCTCTGTCAAGAGTGCCGAAGACACTTGTCAACTATTTTCAATAGTTTTGTCGGGCTTTGCTAATATTAGCAATCTTCCGTCAAGAGTATTAAATATACTTAATCAGGGCAATTTGCAGATTTACTTTATTTTCAACAAAAATTCATTAAAACAATCTAATCCGATTTTTATGTCTTCATATGATAGTGAATAACTGAAACGGATGAAGTTGCTTGCTCCAAAGGCTTCGCCCGGAACTGTTGCAATTTTGCAGTTGTCAAGCAAAATTTCGCTGATTTGATGGGCAGATTTTAACACAACTCCTTCAAATGACTTTCCGAATAGTTTGGAGATATCAACCATTACATAGAAAGCACTTGTTGGAGGAACAAAAGAAATGTGCGGCATTTTTTCAAATAATTTGACCATAAATTTTCTTCTTTCATCAAAAGTTTCTTTCATGTATTTTAAGAACTCTTTTCCTTTTTTGTTCGACAGCGCCTCAACTGATGCCCATTGAGCGATGGTGTTTGGATTTGAGGTGGTGTGGCTTTGCAAACTATCCATTGCATCTGCAATTACTTTGTTTGATGCGGTGTATCCAATTCTCCAGCCTGTCATTGCATAGGATTTACTAAAGCCGTTTACCAAAACAGTTTTTTCTTTTAGTTTATCAGAATATTGAGCGATTGAATAATGAGTGTTGCCGTCATAAAGCAATTCGTCATAGATTTCGTCGGATATAACAAATAAGTCATGTTTTTCAACAACTTTGGCAATATTTTTCAACTCATTTTCAGTGTATAAGGTTCCCATCGGATTTGACGGGCTGTTAAGAATGAGGACTTTTGATTTTTTTGTTATTGCTTTTTTTAGTTGCTCGGGAGTAATTTTGTAGTCATTTTCTTTACTCCCCATAACACACACCGCAACTCCCCCGCTGATTGTCGTAAGTTCTGGATAAGTCAGCCAATACGGCGCCGGGATTATGACTTCATCACCATCGTCAATAAGAACTTGAATAGCGTTGTGCAAACTCTGTTTTGCTCCGTTTGAGACTACTATTTGATTTGGCGCATAATCGAGGTTGTTGTCATCTTTTAGTTTTTGAGAGACCGCTTTTTTCAACTCGATTATACCGGACGCTGCGGTATATTTTGTTTTGCCCTCTTTCATAGCAATATTTGCCGCTTCAACTATAAAATCGGGCGTGTTAAAATCAGGCTCACCAACACTAAAGTTGATGACTTTTATTCCCTCAGATGCCAATTTTTTTGCCTTTGCAGCGATTGCAAGAGTGAGAGAGGGTGAGAGGCTTTTTGCTCTTTTTGAAAGGTAATTGTTCATTATTTTTTATCCCCTTTTAGTTTCGTTAGTTTATCTTTTAATTCTTTCGGCAGTTTGCCTTCGTCTATTTTGTCAAAGAATTCTTCTATGCCTTTGAATTCTTCACTCCATTCAGTGTCGTTAATTTCGAGAAGAGTTTTTATCTGACTGCTCGTTATGTCAATGCCGTTTATGTTGATGTCTTTATCAAACGGAATGAGTCCGATTTTTGTTTTGTTTGCTTGGACGCTGTCCTCGCATCTGTCGATTATCCAGTCCAAAACTCTTAAATTTTCGCCAAAACCAGGCCATATGAATTTGTCGTTTTCGTCTTTTCTGAACCAATTGACATTGAAGATTTTGGGGGGATTTTTTATCTTTTTGCCCACTTCTAACCAGTGTTTCAAATAGTCTCCAACATGATATCCGATAAATGGCAGCATTGCCATCGGGTCTCGTCTTGTCACTCCTTGAGCCCCTTGCTGAGCCGCTGTCGTTGTTGAACCCATTGATGCTCCCATGAACACGCCGTGTTCCCAGTCGAATGCCTCATAGACCAACGGAATAGTTTTTTGTCTTCTTCCTCCAAAAACAATTGCCGAAATAGGAACGCCTTCCGGATTTTCAAATTCTTCGCTGATTACATGACAATTTTTAGCAGGAACTGTGAATCTTGAATTTGCGTGAGCGCCATTTTCAGAAGAATTTGGGTCGAACTTTTCACCTTTCCAAGTTAGTCCGTTTGTTGGAGGAGGCGTTCCCATCCCTTCCCACCACACTGTGTTATTGTCGAGGTCTTGGACAACATTAGTAAAAATTGTGTCACTGGATATTGCCTTCATTGCGTTGGGGTTTGTTTTCATACTCGTTCCAACTGCAACACCAAAAAAGCCGTTCTCGGGATTGACTGCCCAAAGTCTGCCGTCTTTTCCGATTCTTAGCCATGCAATATCATCCCCGACACAAAAGACCTTATAACCCTTATCCAAATACTCTTTTGGCGGAACTAGCATCGCAAGATTTGTTTTTCCGCATTGTGAAGGGAATGCTGCCGCTATATATTTTGTTTCTCTTTTTCCGCCGCTGCCTGTCCTCTCAATTCCGACTATCAACATATGTTCAGCAAGCCAACCCTCTCTTTTCGCTTGAGTGGATGCAATTCTTAATGCGAAGCATTTTTTGCCAAGCAGTGCGTTTCCGCCATAGCCTGAATTAACTGACCAAATAGCGTTTTCGAGCGGAAAATGACAAATGTAGCGCTCCTCTTCTGTAAGCGTTGCAGTGCAGTGCAGTCCTTCGACAAAATCTGTGCTGTCCCCCAAAACATCAAGACATTCTTTCCCAACTCTCGTCATTATCGCCATGTTCAAAACGACATAGGCACTATCAGTTATTTCAATGCCTACTTTTGAAAACTTCGAACCAACAACACCCATTGAAAAAGGTATGACAAACATAGTTCGTCCTTTCATTGAATTTTTAAAAAGTGCCGACAACTTGTCCTTTGCCTCATTCGGTGCCATCCAATTGTTGGTTGGACCTGCGTCCTCTTTTTTCTCCGAGCAAATAAATGTTCGATTTTCAACTCGGGCAACATCATTGATTGCGCTTCGATGAAGATAGCAGTTTGGCAAAAGTTCTTGATTGAGTTCAATCAATTCTCCACTCTCAAGTGTTTTTGCCCGAATTTCATCAAGTTGAGATTTGCTCCCATCAATCCAGATAACATTGTCCGGACTGCAAAGATTTTTTGCAAACAGCACAAAATCTAACACCTTTTTATTTTTTGTCAGCGGCAAGTTGTTCATCATTTTTCCTTTAATTCTCCTTTGCGTCAACGACGCTTTTGTTGCAAATAATTTGCGAAAAAAATTTTATTTCGTATTTGTTGCAGTTCTTTATTTCAAGATTATAAATCCACCCTTGTGCCGCTTAGATTTAGAATTGAACCGCAAGCGGAGGTTGATATTCCTTGTATTGAATTGTTAGTTGCAGTGAAGCGAGATTGGTGGATTAGGCTGAGGGTTGGCAGATATTGTGATAGGATATATTGAATTTGAAATAGATATCCTTGCCTAGCCACAGGGTCAAATTCAGAAAATGCTTTTGCAAACAGATAATTTATCTCCTCAATATGAAATCCTCCATGGTTTAATGCTCTGTCTCCAACAAAAACATGATAAAGCAAAAATAGGTTATTAGAATGCATACTGTTCAGAAATATGTCAAATTCTCCGTTCTCCAAGTATTCATAAATCAGTGGCTGATGAACAAAATTTAGTTCAACTAACACCCCGACATCAGCCAGCATTTGATGAATAAACCACGCTTTAGTGACCAAAGAAGAATTTTCATAAGGCACTAGAAGGCTTAATGTTTCACCCATATATCCTGCATTAGACAAAAGCCCCATTGCAATGTCTCTATTAAACTCTCTTCTTGATATATTTTGATAACTCAAAAGACGCATCCCCCACAAGTTATCTTCCGATGACACTCCGTAAAACACGCTAGCCAATTCTTCCCTGTCTATTGCATGTGCTATTGCACTGCGAAAAAGAGGACAGTTTGTCACAGGGTTATTCATATTGAACTGCAAAAAACTTGTGTTGGAAGCATTCAGGCTGGAATTATTTAAAACATTGTCATCAAAATTGATTATGTTCAAGTGTTCCAAATTAATAATCCATTCAATGTCATTGGACAACAAATCCAGCGCAATGTCCACTTCCCACATCTCCAAGAGCGCGGCACGATGTCCATAATCAGGTATCGCGAGAAAATGAAAACTTTTGGTTGGAGGGGTTCCTCTGAAATGTTCATCAAAACGAGTTAAAATTAAATGGTTTTCGCTTGCTGCATCGTCAATAAAAAACGAACCGGTTCCTGAGAAGGTATTAACACCACAACACCAGCAACAGCAGCAATTATCAAAAAGTCCTTCAGCAATACCTGCAAACGGTGTTGCCAAAAGTTCCAGAAAATATGAATAATGCTCTTCCAGTGATAGTTTGACCAAATAAGTATCCAAAACAACAACTTCATTCACATGCCGCCACACCACATATGCCGGACTGTTTTGATGATAGTCTTGGACAAATCTAACTAGATTATATATGCTCCATGCATTGAAATAATTCCAATTATGAAAATACACTTCTTGCCTCAATTCAAACATCCAGCCAACACCGTCGTCACTCTCTTCTAACCACCATTCAACTGCCAAGTTAGGAACAACATGTCCCATGAAATGACAAATGTCCGCATCATCAAGGTCAACATCAGGATTAATGTCTACCAGCCTGTCAAACAACAATGCTGCTATCATCTTTGAATCATTTGTTTGTTCAATTGCAAAAAAATCAAAATTTGAAACATCCGTTGAAACTGCAACACGAATAGTTTCATCCGTCACAATTCCATACCATTCAGCAGGCGGTGAAACGCCTCCTCCTGTCACCATACGAAGGTGAGGAACAAGCGTCATAATATCCCAAAACTGCTCCCACTGCCATGCTTCCCTGAAATTTAAAAAACTGTTCCAACTGTGAAACATCACACTTTTTAAATTTGTTCCTTCAAAACTGTCCGCTTCTTTTTGGATTGAGTTTTGATTGCGATGACGAAGAACAACAGTTTCTAAATGAGAGTTTGCAAATGCTCTTTTTCCAATAAAAGCAACTGATGCAGGGATTGTGACACTTATCACTTTTGAGTTTTCAAAAGCCCCATAGTATATCTCGGTGATAAAATCAGGTATCAAAAAATACTCAACTTCTCCTGTGTTGTGAAAGTTCAAAAACATTCCGCAACTTGTTGCAGTGAACCAATCAAAAACAAGAATCACTCCCTCGCTTGCTCCAAGCCAATTCTCATGAAATAACGATGGTATGTCATTAAATCCCCACAGTTCGATTGTTCTCCCGCTCCATCCGCAAAATGCATTCACTTCAATATGCGGCTGAAAACGGATTATGACACGACCTAGTCCGGCATTTTGAAAAGCACCTTCACCGATAGTTGTCATCGCTCGTCCCGCAACCATACTCGGCACAACAAACGAAGTTTCCCCTCTTTCTAAATATCTCACAAATGTGTTCCCTTGAAACACAAAGTTATCCACCCACTCAACCGTCGTTTGCCATGGAAAAGCATCCCTTCCTATGTCTCTGTTAATGTCCAAAATACTAGTCGGAATAATTATATTCTCTATACTCGTCCCAAAAAACGCTTTCTCGCCGATTGTTTGCAACTCACTCTCCGGCATTATCACAACGACTGTCAAATTCCTTGCATTCTCAAATGCGCCGTCTTCAATAATCCTGACGCTCATCGGAATGGTGACTTCAGTTATATCAGTTCCTGCAAAAGCATTTTCCGAAATAGAATGGACTCTTTCGGGAATACGGATATTTCCGCTGATTCTTGCAGGAATATGGACAAATTGAGTTGCCGTTCCCAATCGATACAAAATACCGTCTTGAGAAAAATATCTCTCATTCCCGGCAGCAACTATTGACACTAAATACCGCATATTATCAAACGCATTGTTGTCAATGCTTTGAACACTGCTCGGAATAGTGATGCTCACAAAATCGTTTTGATGCTGAAACAATTCTCTTTGAACACTCTCTCTGCCCTCTTCCAAAACTATGTTCATTCCGAAAGGAAAAGCATTGCTGCCGATAGTTGAAACACGCCTTGGAATTGCAATACTAGTTATATTAGTTCCCTCAAAGGCGCCGCTTCCGATAGTTTGCAGCCTGCTGTCAGGAGCAAACGCAACAGATGTCAAATTTCTTGCATTTTGAAAAGCATTCTCTCCAATAAATCGAATATTGCGATGCATAGTAATACTTGTTAAATTAGTTCCCGCAAAAACACCGCTGTTTATTCCGACCACATTATATGCCGCTCTTCTTTCACCAAAAGCCAAAGAAACTGTTTCAGGCAGCGATTGCAACGAAGACTGCAATCCTCCCATTAGTTTCACCCCTTCGTCATATTTTTCAAACCACATGCCGTTCACCAATGCTTGTCCTGTGTCAGTGAAAACTATCGGCACTCCGTCGGGATTCCATTGAGAGAATGTGCCCCAGTTGTTTGTTTGCTGTTGTGAAGCAGCATGAATAGTCAAATTCGGTTTGTTTCGAAAGCCCCAATTGCCGATTTGAACAACTCCTTCATGAACCACAATCCTTTCAAGGTTCGGAATTCTGCTGTGAAAATTCGAAGAAGAAAACAAGTGATTTTGAATAGTCGTCATTCCTTTTGGAATTGTCACGCTCCTCAATCCGCCTTGCCCGACAAATATGTTATCCCCCAAATTTGTGACATATCTTCCGAAAAGTTTGTCAGGAATAACAAGATTTCCGGAAAGTTGACGGTTTAGTCCTGTTATCTCGATTGTGCCATCGCAAATGATGTTGGTGACAAATGGATTAACACTCTCTACTGCCCGATATGCGTTAAGGCTTCTTCCTATGTAATAAAGCGGGTCATTGTCGCCAGGACGCTGATTAAAAACAGTAAAATTGTCACTAGTTGCAATGAGTGCTTCTCTTAGTTGTTCTCCGCTTAAAGTTGAATTAACCGTCAGCATCAAAGCCGCAACACCCGAAACATGAGGAGCCGCCATTGATGTGCCTATCTTTTCATGATAACCGTTTGATATATGTCTCACTCCAATAGGGGTACGGGCATATTCAGAAATTGTTTGAGTTTCATAGTCCACAAAAGCAACATTCCATTCACAACTCCATCTTACTTCACCGTCACGCATAACTTGAAAAGCGTTTTCACACCTATGTTTAGGAACTGTGCTGATTATGTTTCTTCCCGGAGCAAATATCTGAACAGACTCTTCGCCATAGTTAGAATCATAACATACATGCCCCCATTCGTGATGTGTACTTATTCTTAGAGAACCAATCGATATAACATTTAACAAAGGTTCAAAATATGGAAAACTTTTGTTGGGTGAACTAAATGCCGCAGGAAAAGGTCTAGTAACCCCCCGTTCATTATCCGCATCTATATTGCGTCCGTAATTTCCAGCGGCTGCAACTATTATTCCGTCAAAATCTGCTATTGCAGCATAGTGCAAAGGATTGGGAGGAAGAATACGAAATGGCACTACAAAACCTATGCTTGCATTGATAATTCTTATTCCCATGTCTTCTGCTAATGCTAAACTTTGAACAAAATATTGCGGCCTTCCGTTTAAAGAAACTAAGGAAACTTGAGCAACACCGTCAATTCCCATGTTATTGTTTGCAATTGCTCCGATAATTCCCGCAACATGAGTTGCGTGTCTTTGGTCTAGATTGTCAACAAAAGGCTCAAAAGCACATATCACTCTTCCTTCTAAATCAGGATGACTTCCATCAATCGGCACCATCTCCATAACGCCAACTAGAACATCTTGGCTTCCTCTTGTTATGTTCCATGCACCTTCAACTCCAATTCCTGTTCTGTCTAACATCAACTGACCGCCAACATCACGCAAAATTGGCTCTCTCAATCCCCATTGTTCATGTGTGTCGTTTGATACTGAAAAACCAATAATGCCTTCAAGATCTATCGTTTGAGCAAGAAGAACCTTGTCCATTTGTTTAAGTTCAACTATTGCGTCAAGAACATTCTGTTTGCAAGGCTCTTTTAGTTGCAGTGACAGCAATTGGTGTCTTCTTGGACGAAGAGTTAATGCAGTGTTAGACCTAACAGCAACATTTCTCATGTCCATTATTGATTCAAATCTCTCGCCAACCGCTTGATTGAAAACATTCAAATTAATCTCTGTTATTTGGCTATACCTGTGTCTTAGGATTATTTCAACCCTGTCATCTTTGAAAATTTCAGTGATTGACGCAGTGCGAATAAATGGTAAAAGAGGAGTATCGTAATGCTCCCCTGCTAAATTTTCTGCTCTGGTCGAATTCATGCTAACAAGCAATGCAATGATGGATATGATTGTGAAAAAAATAGTGAAAGTGATTAAAGTAATTTTTCTTTTGCTTTTTGTTGTGTTCATAATGTATCTCCTTTTTTATGCTAATTGAACAGTAGTGATATTTTTAACATCATCTTGTCTAAATGTGTAGAGATGAAGTCGTGGCTTGTAAGTCCATATTGGTCCACCATAATAGTATTGATTACAATATAGAGTTAAAACTTCATCTTCAATTGTTGCATTAAATGCTTGGTAAAATAAGCCAATTGCTGTTGGAATATGATGCATATGAACCAAAAACATATACTCTGAAAAAAACTCATCATTAAAATTCTCACGAATCACTCTATAATATATTAAGTTGTAATGCAAACTCTTTTCATTAAAAACAGGACTTCCATCAAAAAATTGCTTCAATTCTTCCATTGACCTTATAAACACTGTTATAGATTTCGGATCTTGTGGATCAAATTGAGGCAAAATCCGCCGAAAAAATGAATCTGTTAAAATTTGACTTATTCGTGCCCTTTCACGCACCGTTTCAGGGGCAAACCCTCTAAGTCTACCAGCAAAATATTCTTCCCAAAAATACTCTTCCCACCCCGGAAAAAGAAACCAAAAAGGAATAACCCCCCACAACTCTCTTTTTAGTATTTCAATCTGTCGGTTTAATGAAGAAATTGTTCCCTTCAACTCCTCAATCGTTTCACCAAGCAACAAAACAATCTCCGCTTGCTCTCCCAAAAGACCAGCCAACTTGTTCAGTTGCCCTGTCAAAGCGTATAACTGCCCTGTCAAGTTTTCAACCTGTTTATTCAACACCTCAATTTCAGTCTCCAATCCGGAAACCCTTTCAGCCTCTCTCTCGGCTTCCTTTCTCAACTCTTCCATCTCTCGCTCCAACGCCTCAATCCGCCCGAGCAATTCATAATCAGTCCCGCCGTCACAGCCAACGAAACCCATCAAAGGAAACAACATAACAAATGCCAATCCCATTATCATCATTTTCTTTATTGTTTTCATAAGATTTTCACCTCTTAGATTTTTTCTATATATTAAATTATATGTTAACTATAAAAATAAGTCAACTAAAATCAGTTAACTATTTTATCACTTTTCCTCGTTAAAAGTCGGACGAAGAGTTAATACGCCGTTAGATATTTTGCGAACATTTCTTAAATCCGTTATTGACTCAAATCTTTCATTAGTTGCTTGGTTAAAAACATCTAAATCAATTTCTGTTATTTGACTGTATCTATGTCTTAGGATTATTTCAACTCTGTCATCTCTGACCCATTCATTGATTGATGCAGTGTGAATAAATGGCAACAATGGTGCGTCATATTCTTCTCCAACAGAGTTTTCTGCACTAGTTGAATTAAAAGTGATAAGTAGTGCAATGGTGGAGATAACCGAAAGGATAGTAATAAAAATAGATAAAGTATTTTTTCTTTTGCTTTTTGTGGTGTTCATGTTGTATCTCCTTTTTTATATTAAAATTCTAGGATTGCCAAATTGATCATAATCATTAAATTGAACAGAAGTGATATTAACAACATCTTCTTGTCTAAAAGTATAGAAATTCATTCGTAGAGCGTCACTTATTATATTAGGTGAATTAAAAAAGAATCTACAATGTAATATTATAACTTCGTCTTTTATAGTTGCATTAAATGCAATATAATTCCCTTGTCGACCCCTTTCACAATGCGATAAATGCCATAAAAACATATACTCTGAGAAAAATTCATCATTAAAAAATTCACGAATCAAACTAAAAGAAATATTGTTATAATGCGGACTATTCTCATCAAAAAGATAAATATTGCTCTCAGCAAATAATTGTATCAATTCATCCGTTGACCTTATAAGTACTGTCAAAGGTCTTTGTAGATACCATAAAAAGCCACTTATTATAGACAAACTATTATGATATTTTTCGTCACGCTCCCACCCCGGAAAAAATCGCCAAAAAGGAACAATCCCCCACAACTCTCTTTTTAATATTTCAATCTGTCGGTTTAATGAAGAAATTGTTCCCTCTAACTCCTCAATCGTTTCACCAAGCGACAAAACAATCTCCGCTTGCTCGCCCAAAAGACCAACCAACTTGTTTAGTTGCCCTGTCAGAGAGTATAACTGCCCTGTCAAGTTTTCAACCTGTTTATTCAATGTTTCAATTTCAGCCTCCAATCCGGAAACTCTTTCAGCCTCCCTCTCGGCTTCTTTTCTCAACTCTTCCGTCTCTCGCTCCAACGCCTCAATCCGTCCGAGCAATTCATAATCAGTCCCGCTGTCACAGCCAACGAACCCCATCAAAGGAAACAACATAACAAATGCCAATCCCATTATCATCATTTTCTTGAACATAAAATATCTCCTTCTTTTGTGATATTTTTATTTTAAATTATTTTTGAAATATGTTTTAAGTAGTCTTTTGTTTTGTCTTGAAGTTCGTTGTTTCTTAGTGCAAATTCAATATTTGCTTTTAGGAAGCCGAATTTGTCACCCAAATCATAGCGTTGTCCTGTGAATTCATAGGCATGCATTTTGCCTTCGTTTGCCAAGTGGTTTATGGCGTCGGTTAGTTGGTATTCGCCGTTTTTTGCAGGTTTCAGACGCTCTATTGCTTGATAGATGTCGGGGGTTAGTATGTAGCGGCCCAGTGCGGCAAAGCGTGACGGAAGGGATTCAAGCGGCGGTTTTTCGACAATCTCTTTGACTTTGTGTGTCCGCTTTGGCATATTTTCAGCATTTAAAACAGGGTTAATAACACCATACTTTGTTATGTCGCTGCCTAAAAATTCTTGCACTCCGAGGATGCTTGTTTGCAGTATATCATAAGTCTCAATCAGTTGTCTAGCGATTGGAGCATATGAAAAAATTAAATCATCGCCCCATGCCAAAACAAACGGCTCGTTTTGAGTAAATCTTTTTGCATGATAGACCGCATCGGCACTGCCATTCGGTCTTTCTTGAATAACAAACGAAATATTTGCATTCCTTGAAATGCCTTGAATCAAATTCAAGGCTTCCTTGTTTTTATTATCTAATAAAAATTTCTCTAAGTCAAGTCTTTTTGAGAAGTATTTTCTGATTGATTCTTTTCCGTTCCCTAAAATGATGAGAATGTCTTTTATTCCGCTGTCTATCATTTCGTCGACAATATAGGCAACTGTCGGCTTATCCACAATTGGCAGCATTTCTTTTGGAACTGCCTTTGTTATCGGCAAAAATCTTGTTCCGTAGCCACCGCACGCAACAACCGCTTTTGATATTTTTCTCATGCTCTATATATATGCATAAGGCATGTTTTTGTTAATTAATGTTTTTTCTATATTTTCAGCAAATCAACCAACTCTTCCAGTCCTTTTTTGCCAAAGATGACCTCTTCGTTATTCACTATCAATGCAGGGACAGACATTATGTTGTGTTTTTCACGAATGTCCGCAAAATGAGCAAGGTCCATCATACTTGCAGTCACATTTTCATTTAACAATGCAATCCTTACTGCCGATTGAACAGTTTCGGGACACAGAGTGCAGTTGAGAGAAATTCCAATTTTTAAGTCCAGTTTACCTTTAAAGTTTTTAATTCTGTCTTTTAAATCTTCGCTGATTTTTTGACCGGGTCCTGCTAAGTTGTAGAGTGCTAAAATGAAACTTTCCAACTCATGACCTATCGGCACTCCGCAAAAACTTACTCTTGAAAAATTTTCTTCGTTGTCAAAAAGAGCAATCGCAGGAATATTGACGCCATTTAGTTTCTTCTCAATTTCTTTGTCTTTTCCCTTTTGCAAAACTTTGATGTCAACTTTATTTTTTGCAATTTGAGCAAATTCATCAAGAAACTGTTTTATTTCTCTTGACAATTCACCATCATCCAAAACAGCGATAATTTTTATCTTCTTTTCAAGCAATCCGAAAACATATTCAATTTGCTCTGTTGTTCCCTCGTCAAATATTTTTTCATCTTTATTTTCTGTTGCAGCGGCGCCGGCACTCACTCTTACCGCATCTCTTTCCAGCGGCAAGTGAGGCAAAGTCTCTTCAATATATTTTTCCGCCGCTGTTGCCGCAATTGCACCGTCCGCTGTTGCCGTCACAAGTTGTCTTAGTCTTTTTGGGCGAATATCTCCTGCCGCATAAACCCCTTTAATATTCGTTTGCATTTCTTCGTCAGTCAAAATATATCCGTTGTTATCAGTTTCAACTTTTCCTTTTCCTGCTTCGTTTGTCGGTTCATAGCCAACAAAGATGAAAATTCCAAAAGTTTTGTCTTCATCACTTGCTTTATAGATAAATTCTTCTTTTGTTTTCCTTGAAACAAATTTCGCCTCTTTGAGAACTTTGTCTCCTTTTGCATAGACAATTTCAGTGTTGAATCTAACTTCAATTTTCGGATTTGCAAGGACTTTGTCGGCAATTGTTTTAGAGCAAGTAAACTTTGGCTCTCTTGCAATAATGGTCACTTTTTTCGCAAATCGTGTCAAATATATTGCTTCTTCCGCTGCCGCAAAGCCGGCGCCTATGACAAAAATATCTTTTCCTTTGAAAAAATGTCCGTCACAAGTTGCGCAATACGCTATTCCGCGCCCGGCAAACTCATCCTCACCCTCAAAACCAAGTTTTCTCGGTTTTGCACCGGTTGCGATTATGACAGCAACAGAATTGTATTTTTTTCCGCTCACACATATTAGTGTTTTGATGTCATCTTCAAGGTCAGCCTCTCTTATCTCGTCTGTTTTAAACTCAACCCCAAAATTGACTGCTTGCTTTTTCATTGTTTGAACAAGGTCATGTCCGCTTGTTGTTATTATTCCCGGGTAGTTAACAACTTCTTCAGTAATTTTTATTTGCCCGCCAATGTCACCTCTTTCAAGAACAAGCGTCCTTAAAGATGCTCTTCCGGCATATAGCGCCGCACTAAGTCCCGCAGGACCTGCACCGATTATTATCAAATCATATATATTATTTTGTTTCATATTTATCAATTACTCCTCTGCATCCATGACGCTTTGCAAATTGATTAGTTAACTAAATTAGCAAACGGATTGACAAAAACCCTTGTCCCTAACTCATTGTCTAAAGTCAAGAGCATACTTTTGTTGTCTCCTATTAGTTTAAGTTTGTCCAAGATATCCGATGCGGATGCCTCTTCTTCAACCTGTTCATTGACAAACCACATCAAAAATTGATAGCACGCATGATCATTTTCTTTCATTGCAACGGTTGCAATTTCGTTTATCATTTTTGTTACTTTTTGTTCATGCTCAAGCGTTTTGATAAATATGTCTTGAATGCTTAAAAATGATGTCATTGGTTTTTCAATAATTCCAAAAGTCGGAGATTCCCCTCTTTCTAAGACATATTGATAAATTCGTGTTCCATGCGCCATTTCTTCTTGCGCTTGAGCGAACAGCCATTTTGCCGTTCCCTTCAGCCCTTCTTTGTCAGCCCATGTTGACATTGAAAGATATAAATAAGCCGAATAATACTCAGCATTTATTTGGTCACTCAACACTTTAATAAGATTTTTACTTAACATTTTTTTCTCCTTTGCGTAGGTTACGCTTTTATCACAAGGTCTATTGAAAAAAACAATTCTTTCAAAAGTAACCATGTGTGTTTCAAAGTTGATTTTAGAGTCTTGGTTTAATAGCGGATTTTTTTGGGCATTTGAGCGGTTTTGACACAATCGCAGCAGCAACTACGACAAGAAAAATCAGCGAAAATGACGCAAAAATCCGCTATTAAAATCCATGCATACAGGCTCTTACTCTTGTGAGAAATGTTCTTTTCCCAGACCGCACAAGGGGCAAAGAAAATCATTTGGAACATTTTCCCATTTCGTTCCGGGTTCAATCCCATTGTCAGGGTCTCCTGCGGTTTCGTTGTAGACATAACCGCACGCATCACATATATAGTTCATATAAAACCTCCTTTTGTGACACAAGGTCACTTTTTGTAAAAATAATTTTTTTATTTTGACATAGTATTTTTAATAACTTCCGCCATTAAATCAATTTCTTTGAGTTGCTCTTCTTTTAAACTTGACTTAATACTAAGCGTCTCATTTAATATATTTATATTTTTGCATTTTGAAAAACTTTCACGCATTTTTGCACCGCTTGCACTAGCCCATGACCCATTATCTATCAATCCTATTGTGCGGTTTTGAATATTATGGGCAGCAAGATCAGAAATTAACGCCTCCATACTCACAAAAACCCCCATATTATATGTTGGACTTGCCAATACAAGATGACTCCATCTAAACGCCGCTGATATAATTTCCGATGCATCAGTGACCGACACATCAAACATTTGTGTTTTAATTCCATTGTCCCGAAGTTTCGATGCAAGTATCTCGGTTGCATTTTCAGTGCTTCCGTAGATAGAAGCATAAGCAAGCATCACGCCGCACTCTTCCGGCTCATAGGCACTCCAAAGTTTGTATTTTGATAATATCGCATCCAAATCTTTCCGCCACACAAACCCATGCAAAGGACATATCATTTTAATCGAATGTGCTGATAGTTTCTCTAAAAGATTTTTGACTTGCACTCCGTATTTTCCTACTATATTAGAATAATAGCGTCTCGCCTCGTCCATATAGTCTTTTAGAAAATCAACCTCATCAGCAAAAATCGCACCGTTTAACGCACCGAAACAACCGAAAGCATCTGCTGAAAAAAGCACTTTATCAATCGAATCATAAACAACCATAACTTCAGGCCAATGCACCATAGGCGCCATAAAAAAATGAAGTTTGTGCTTTCCTGTTGCTAAAGCATCATTTTCTTTGACAATATGGACCCTCTCATCCAAATGAAAATCAAAAAATTGTTTTATCATGCTTAGTGTTTTTTCATTGCACACAATCTTTACTTTTGGATAAATCCTCATGATTTCCATTATTGCCGAGGTATGGTCAGGCTCCATATGCTGAATAACAAAATAGTCCAAATTTCTGCTTCCAAGCACCGCTGCAACATTTTCAAGAAATCTATGCTGCACCGCTTTATCAACAGTATCAAACAACACTGTTTTTTCATCAAGCAAAAGATATGAGTTATATGAAACTCCCTTAGGCACGCTATAGACACCTTCAAACATCGCAAGCCGTCTGTCATTTGCTCCGACCCAAACTAAATCGTTTGTAATTTTTTTAATACAATACATATATTACTCCTATTTGAAAAATAACAACCTATCTTCTAAAGGCTTGAATTCTTTGTTTGAGTCAGGCTTTTCTCTCGGCGAACCGAACACAATTTGACCGACCATCTTCCAGTTTCGGTCTATGTTCAATTCTCTGTCAGTTTCAGTTTCTATCAATTCGGTATAGTGATGCAAACTCACACCATAGCCCTCTGAGGCGAGGGCAGTCCAAAGAACATATTCCAGCATACCGGTGGATTCATGCGCCCAAATCGGAAAATTGTCATGATACATGGGAAAGTTTTTTTGCAATCCTTTAACAACGGAAGTATCTTGATAAATTAAAATAGTGCCTTTTCCGCTTTTTAGTCCGTTTATTTTTGCTTCTGTCGGAGCAAACTTTTCTTTAGGCACAATCGCTCTGAGAGTATCAATTGCTAAATCCCAAAACCACTTATGCCTGCCCTCTAACAAAACAACTACTCTCTGTTCTTGAGCATTAAAAGCAGTCGGTGAATACTTTACTGCATGCTCTATGGTCTCTTTTAGTTTTTCTTCAGATAATATACTTTCATCACTTACTATGCGAATAGAACGCCTTTTTTCTATCGCACTATAAAAATCTTTCATTTTAGCCTCCTTTTCTATCTTATCCTTTTGCCATTTCTATGAACAATAAGTGAGACTTATCAACCGCTTCTATTATCAGATTTTCTTCAACTGCTTCAATTGCGTCCCGTTCTTTTGTCTGAATTCCGTTTATCTTAGAAGCACCTTCAATTTGAACGATATAGCATTGTCTGTTTTCAGATATAGGAAAATTTAGTTTTCTTCCCTTATCTAATTCGGTTGCATATAAATTGACATCTTGATTAAGTTTGACGGGTGCATCACCTTTTTTTGAAGATACCAAATGCAAAAGTTTGTTTTTTCTCTCATCCCACAAAAACTTATGCTCTCCATAGTCCGGCTCCAAATCTTCAGCATCAGGCAATATCCATATTTGCAGCAGCCTAAGAGTATCATCTCCATGATTTATTTCAGAATGCTGAATTCCGTGTCCGGCACTCATATACTGAACCTCGCCTCGTCTTATAACGCCTTCATTTCCTAAAGAATCTTTATGGGTAAGAGCACCTGATACCATATAAGACACTATTTCCATATCTTTATGCGGGTGGGTATTAAAGCCAAAGTGCCCGCTTATTAAATCATCGTTTAGCACACAAAGGTTTCCGAAACGAAGATTATTCGAGTTATAGTAATTTGCAAATGAAAAGTGATAAACTGTTTCTAACCACTTCATCGGCTTGGATTGGTGCAGCTCTTTTAAGGGTATGTGTCTTAACATTATAATCTCCTCTGGTGCTTAGTTAAATTTGATTGAGTTCGCTGCCAAAACAGGCAGCGAACTCAATCAAATTTATTTTTAAGCAATTTCTGTTTTCCAAAGTCCGTGCAAGTTGCAGTAAGCATAAACTGCTATCGGTTTATCTTCAAGAAATGAAAATTTGACAATAGGTTCGTCATTAACTTTCAAGCATTTGCGTTGTCCGCCTTTTTCTGTCGCCACATAGACAAATGGTATGTTGTGTTCTTCGGTCATTGGATGCAAAGTGCTGCCTACCTTAACTATCACACTATCACCTAAAACAGTGACATCCGGCAAATGTTTTTCATAACTTGCATCAACAGTATTCGGAACAAGATGTGTCATGTTTTTTCCGCAGCAAACTAAAGGCACACCTTTGTTTTCAATAAGACCAATTAAATTTCCGCACACATTGCATATAAAAAATTTTTGTTCTCCGCACATAATAATTCTCCCTTTAAAATTCCATACTCGCTGCATTCATTGCAGATGAACGGAAAGTAATTTTCTTTATTGGCATTTTGTCTTTTAAAAGTTCATAGAAAAGTTCGCAAAGATTTTCGCAAGTTGAAACTTTTTTGGTAACAACTACTCTATACTCCGGATATGACCAAGCAAGCGGATGATCTATTTTTTTTAGAGGAACGCAAAATTTAGGGTCGTTAATAATACCGTTCTTTTTGTATGTATCAATAACTGCCTCAAGCAGCGGGTCACCTTCTTGGAATAATGTTGCGTGGTGGAAGTTATCAAGTACTTCCGCCCATGCTATTTTTTGTGCTTCTTTACAAGGAAATGCAAAGCCTGTTTTCTCATCGACCGTGTTCTCCATCTCAACGGTCAAAAGACCGGAGTGTCCGTGAAGATGCTTTGCCTCCCTCTCCCAATTCATAAAGCGGTGTGCGTATTGAAAATCCACCGTCATTATTGAGCGTGCTGTGTTTTTTTTCATTTTTTAATCTCCTTTGCGTTAAGTTACGCTTTTGTCACAATCATTTCATTACATCATGCTCTTCACACGAAATCATTAATGATTTAATAGCGATTTTTTTCAAAATTGTTTTTAGTGCGAACACATTTTTCGCTGATGTTTCAAACAGGTTATATTTTTCCAATCAAGTCAAGTCCAGGTTTTAGTGTTTTTTCCCCCGGCTTCCAATTTGCCGGACAAACTTGGTCTCCGTTTTTTGCAACGAATTGAGCCGCTTGCACTTTTCTCAAAGTGTCAGATGCACTTCTTCCAATGCCAAGTTGATTTACTTCATAGGCAACAATTTCTGCATTTGGGTTGAGAATGAATGTTCCTCTGAGCGCCAATCCCGCATCTTCAATCAAAACCTCAAACAGGCGGCTGATTTTGTGGGTTGGGTCGCCAATGAGAGGATACTTGACTTTTTTGATAGTTTCTGAGACATCAGCCCATGCTTTATGGGTGAAATGAGTGTCAGTTGAAACTCCATAAATTTCTGCACCTGCTTTTTTGAAATCATTATGCAAATCTGCAAAGTCTCCTAATTCTGTCGGACAGACAAATGTGAAATCCGCCGGATAAAAAACAACAACACTCCATTTTCCGACAAAGTCTTTGTCTGTTACTTCCCTGAAGTTTCCGTTTTCATATGCTTGTGCTTTAATTCCTTCAATTTTTTTTCCTATTAATGACATAATTTTTTGTCTCCTTTTATGCTATTAATGAAACTTAGTTTCATTAATTATTTTTAGTATACACCAGTTTTTTTCACCTGTCAACTATTTTTACGCATTTTTTTCAAAAAAATTTTAGTTTTTTTACTAAAAAGAAATGCTGATTAATTCCAACAAATGAATTAATCAGCATTTTGTTCTTATTATTGTTTCTTTCAAAAAATCAAATTCTTTCAAAACTGTTTAAACTCTTGAGTGTCATTGGAATTATATTCCCCCATTTTTCTCTTACTCTTTTTTTGATGAGCAGATAAAGCAGGGAAATAAATTGGTTGTTTGTTATGAAACTTTCTTTATCAATAAAACTAAAACCGAATATTTCCTCAATCTTTTCAAGCCGTCCCATGCGAGAAATATGTTTAATAGCATGTCTTATTGATTTTTCAACTGCATTGTCGCTTGTTGCTTTTTGCTCGGCAACAATCCTATAGACATCTTTTATGTTCAGCCTATAGTCGCATTTCAGCATGACAAATGTTGCTTCTATGATTAGTTCAAAGCCTGCAAGATTTGGATACAAACCAAATTCAAGCATCACATTTTTCATTTCGCTTTCCACAAAATTCAAATGTTCATCATTAAAAGACATCTCGCAATTTTTGTGCTGCCTGTTCATGTTGTCCTCTTTCGTTTTTAAATTAATGTTCTGGCTAAACTATAATATACAAAATAACAAAAAAATGCAAGTAAAAATTCTGTTTGCATTATATTGTAAAATCGTTAGAAATCGTTACTTTTGCTTGCAAATTTTCAAATGGCACTCTATTCTAAAATTGCTTTTATTCTTCGGATTCCTGCTGATGAGGATTGTTCTTTTTGAATACGGAATGTTCCTAGTTCAGATGTGTTTTGAACATGAGGACCTCCGCAGAATTCTGTTGAGAAGCCGTCAATAAAATAGACTAGAACTTTTTCGTCGTATTTGAAAAGACCTACTGCACCTAGTTTCTTCGCCTCGTCAACTGTCATTTCTTTTTTTGTGACAGGGAGGCTTTTTTTAATTTGTTCGTTAACTAAATCTTCCGTTTTTCTAATCTCTTCTTCCGTCATCGGACGAGAAAAATTGAAGTCAAACCTTAATCTTTCACTTGTTATGTTTGAGCCTTTTTGAGAGACAGTGTCGTCATTGAGGACAACTTTCAGTGCTTTATGAAGAAGATGTGTTGCAGTGTGAAGTTTGATAACTGTTTCCCCATCATCCGCCAAACCGCCTTTAAATTTTTGTTCAGCACCCGCTTGGGAGAGTTTTTGATGTTCTCTAAACGCTGCATGAAATGCTTCTTCGTTGACTTTCAATCCTTTTTCATGTGCGAGTTCTTGTGTCATTTCAATCGGGAAACCATAAGTGTCATAGAGTTTGAACGCTGCTTTGCCGCTTATTGTTTCTCCTGCTAAATATGAGCATAATTTCTCAAACTCGCTTAATCCTTTAGTCAAAGTTTTTTCAAACTTTTGGACTTCCTTTTCAATTTCACTTATAATTAGCGTTTCATTTTTGAGTTCAGAGTAGTCATCATTGTAGACTTTCAAAACAACTTTTGCAATTTCTTTTATGTTAGAAAAATCAACACCCAATTGTTTTGCAAAACGAGAGGCACGACGGATAAGGCGGCGAAGAATATAACCTTGGTCAACATTTGACGGAATTACTCCGTCCCCTATCATAAAAACTGCTGTTCTGATATGGTCGGCAACAATACGCATAGAGCGGACAACTGACTTATCATCAAGAGTATGTCCTCCGGCAAAAGTGCTGACAGCATGCATAATGGGGACAAAAACATCCGTCTCATAGACGCTTTTTTTTCCTTGGATTATGCAAAGAGTTCGCTCTAAGCCCATTCCTGTGTCGACATTTTTTTGCGAAAGCGGCTCGAATTTACCCTCTGATGTTTTGTTATACTGCATGAAAACATCGTTCCATATTTCAAGAAAATGTCCGCAGTCACATGCCGGTGAGCATTCAGAAGAACATTTTTCGCCTCGGATAATGAACATTTCAGTGTCAGGTCCGCATGGACCTGTTAGACCCGGAGGTCCCCACCAGTTGTTCTTTTTTGGAAGATAGTAAATTTGTTTAAGGCTGATTCCGCATTCAAGCCAAATTTTTGCACTCTCTTCATCACGAGGCGCATCACTATCGCCTTCAAAAACCGAAATAGCCAATTGATTTTTATCAATTCCCAGATACTTTTTGCCGGTTAAAAATTCATAACTAAATTTTATAGCATCTTCTTTGAAATAATCCCCCAAACTCCATGAGCCGAGCATTTCAAAAAATGTGCAGTGACTATCATCTCCGACATCGTCAATGTCGCCGGTTCTCACGCACTTTTGAACATTTGCCAGCCTCTTTCCTCTCGGGTGCTTTTGTCCCATCAAATACGGAACAAGCGGATGCATCCCCGCAGTCGTAAACAATACTGTCGGGTCATTTTCCGGAATTAATGAAGCGCTTGATATTATTGCATGGTTTTTTGAGGAAAAAAATTCCCCCCAAAGTTTTCTTAGTTGTTTTGCTGTTAGATTGTTCATAGTATTTGAGTTAGAGGGACAAGAGATAAATTCCCATACCTGTTAATTTAGTAGGTTTTTAGAGTTTTATTCACTGCTGCCGCAAGTGAGGTGAATTTAAAATTTTCGGGAAGAAACGAGATAAGTTTTTCATTATTTGCGGTTAGTGTGTTTGAATGAGGTTGGTTTTTTATTGTTGCTTCAATTTCTATGCCTTCCTTTTTGAAGTAACTTTTGGCTTTTTTCAAAACTTCTGAATATGTCGAAACATAGTCCGGAGCAATATTGAAAAAGCCTTTTTCAGCATTATTTTTGATAAACTCTTCAATAATGCGGACAGCATCTTCAATATAAGTTAAAGAGACCTCTTTGTCATATTCAAGGAAAATTTTTCTTGATTTTTTTCCCTTTGAAAGCGCCTTTGACAACTCTCCCTCAACTCCCTGTCCAAAAAGCCCGAACACTCTTAAAACTGTTGTTATTTTGTCTTTTGAAGCAAGAACACTCAAAAGATACTTTTCCAACCCTCCTTCTTGAGTCGGCATCTGTTTTTTGAAATCATCATCAAATGCTTCAACAACATTTTTTGACAAATCAAAGTCCTCCGGATTAGTGACTAGAAGAATTTTTTTCACACCATTGATTATGCTTGAATATTGAACATTCCTAAAAAATTCAAGAGCGTTGTTCCCGAGAGCAAAAAATATGACTGTGTCAAATTTTTTCTCACGAAACAGTGTTTTGATTTTGTCAAAATCGTCCAGTTTTTTTTCGTCTTGGACTAATATATCATAGTTTTGCTTTAAGTGATTTTGGCACTCTTTCATTAGTGCTGACTTGCAGCCTGTTAGTAATATTTGCATGGTTTTTCTCCAAATTTATTTAGATGAAAAGTGAAAAGTATTGCTTAAGATTAATCTAAAATAACTTACCATACTTTTCAGATTTCATTTTTTTACATTTTAAAACTGTCTTTTAGTGCAACGACTCTGTTGAAACTCAAGTCTTTTTCTTTTTCGTCTCTCACAAAATATCCTTCTCTTAGGAATTGAAATGATTGTCCTTGCTTTGATTTTTCCAAATGTTTTTCAACTTTTGCATTAACAGTTACCAGTGAATTTTTGTTTAGGTTGTCGAGAAAATCTCCATCACTCTCCTCATTCAATAAGTAATCATAAAGTTTCACTTTTGCATTAATGGCTGTTTTTTGGTCAACCCAATGAATAACGCCTTTTGCTTTAACTCCGCTGGTGTCGTTTCCTGAGAGCGAGTCCGGAACAATTTCTGCAAACACTTTTTTAATTGAACCGTCTTCATTTTTTTCATGAGATATGTGTTTGATAATATAGGCACTTTTCAGACGGACAAAACCATCCGGAGTTAAACGGTTATAGTTTTTTGGAGGATCCAGCAAAAAGTCACTTTTATCAATAAAGATTTTTTTTGAGAAATTAATTTTTCTTGAGACTTCTTTTTCAATACTTAAAGTATCCGTCCCTACTGTTATGTTATAAGAAAAATCCAATAATCTTTTATGAGTATCGTCAAAGTTTGTTATTTCCAATTCAAGCGGATCTAAAACCACCATTGCCCGAGGTGCTGTTGCGTTTAACTCATTGCGAATGAAACTCTCCAGTTGTCTTGTGTCAACTTCGCTGTTTGCTTTTGCAACGCCGACACTCAGACAAAAATTACGAATAGATGACGAAGTGTAGCCTCTTCTGCGAAGTCCCGCAATCGTCGGCATTCTCGGGTCATCAAGTCCGTCCACCTTTTTTTCATCAACAAGAGTTTTAAAGTATCGCTTTGACATTATTGTTCGAGAGACATTAAGACGAGCAAATTCGTATTGGCGAGACCTAAAAGGCAATGAGGAATGAGGAATGTTATCTTTTTTGTTTTGACTTGCATTTTGAATTATATCAAAAACATTATCAAGTGTCCAATCATACAGCGGACGATGGTCTTCGAATTCCAGCGAGCAAATGCTATGAGTTATGCCTTCGATTGCATCTTGAATCGGATGGGCAAAATCATACATCGGATATATTTTCCATTTATATCCTTGTCTGAAATGGTGGGCGTCTTTGATGACACGATAAATAATCGGGTCACGCATGTTCATGTTTGGGCTGGACATATCTATTTTTGCCCTTAAAACAAAACTGTTTTTGCCGTTTTTCATGTCCTCAAACAAGCGAAGATTTTCATCTGCGCTCCTATTTCTAAAGGGGCTGTTTGTTCCTTTTTTTTCAAATGTCCCACGACTTCTTCTTATTTCATCAGGCATTAATTCACAAACAAAGGCAAGTCCTTTTTTGATAAGTGATATTGCACATTCATATTTAATGCCGAAATAGTCAGAAGCGTAGTTCACTTTTAATTCTTCTTTTTTTAAGTTTGTCAGCCACAAAACATCTTCAATAATGGCATTGACAAATTCAATGTCCTCTTTGAGCGGATTAGTGTCGTCAAAACGCAAAACAAACTCGCCGCCATATTTTTTGGCAAGTCCAAAATTAAGGTGTATGCTTTTTGCATGACCTATGTGCAAGTAGCCATTAGGTTCAGGCGGAAAACGAGTTTTAATCGTCTTTGCATGACCCGAACTTAAATCTTTTTCAATTATATCTTCTAGAAAATTACTCATGTTATAGTGGTAGGCAGTTAGTGGTTAGTGGTTGGTGTTGGCGGCTGCAAAATTAATTTGACCTTCACCAATCACCAAAAACCAATCACTAATCACTTAAAAAAGTCCTGTTATCACTCCATCGTTTATACTCATTTTTTCTGCGCTCGGCACTTTTGACAAGCCCGGCATCAACATTATGTCTCCTGCTATTGCAACAAGGAATTTTGAACCGTTTTTTAGGAGTATGTCTCTTATTGTTATTTTGAATCCTTTTGGCCGACCTAGAAGGTCTTTATTGTCGGAGAAAGAATATTGCGTTTTTGCAACACAAACAGGATATTGGTTTCCTTTTAATTTTTTGAGTGCCTCTTTCGCTTTGTCTTCAAAAATGACATCGTCAGCACCATAGATTTTTGCTGCTATTTTTTTGATTTTTTCTTCAGGACTGTCGGACAATTCATAGACAAATTCAAGTTTTTTACTATCGAGTTTTGCAACCTCTTTTGCCAAGTCTTTCACTCCTTCCCCGCCTTTTGCCCAACCTTCGGAGAGAATTGCTTTTGTTCCTAGTTTTTCACATTCATTTTTTATGAATGCTATTTCTTTGTCGGTGTCGCTGACAAACTTGTTAATTGCAACAACACAATCAAGTTTGAAAACGCCTTTGATGTTTTCAATGTGTCCTTTAAGATTAAGAAATCCGGCCTCTAACGCTGCCATGTTTTCATCACCTAGGTTCTCTTTCACTCCGCCGGCGGCTTTTAATGCCCTGATAGTTGCAACGATGACAACACCGCTGGGAACCAGTCCCATTTGACGAGATTTTATGTCGAGGAATTTTTCAGCCCCTAAATCCGCTCCAAAACCTGCTTCGGTCACAACGAAATCAGCATAGTGAGTTGCGGTTGCAGTTGCCATTATGCTGTTGCAGCCGTGTGCAATATTGGCAAAAGGTCCTGCGTGAACAAACGCAGGAGTTCCGATAAGTGTTTGAACGAGATTTGGCTTTATTGCATCCTTCAAAACTATTGCCATCGCCTCTTGGGCTTTTAGGTCTCTTGCATAGACTGCCTGTCCATCTTTATTTTCACCCACAATGATGTCGCCAAGTCTAGTTTTTAAATCTTTTTCGTCTTTTGCTAAACTCAAGATTGCCATGACTTCACATGCCGCAGTTATGTCAAAATTGTCATGCCGCTGATTATATCCAATGCCTACTTCAACATTTCTCAGCGCTCTTTCATTCATGTCAAGACATCTGCGATGAGTGACTTTGCTGATACTCAATGAATTGCCCCAATAGATATGGTTATCAATGAGTGCAGAAAGCAAATTGTTTGCGGTTGTTATTGCGTGAAGGTCTCCGGTGAAATGGAGATTAATATCGTCCATTGGCGCAATTTGAGAATAACCTCCTCCTGCCGCTCCGCCCTTTATTCCAAACACAGGCCCTAATGACGGCTCACGAAGCGCTAATGCTGTTTTATGTCCGAGCAGTGACAAACCGTCAGCCAAACCTACACTTACTGTCGTTTTGCCCTCTCCCGCACTTGTCGGATTGATTGCAGTCACCAAAATAACCTTTGCCTTTTTATTCAAAGGTTTTGGCTCAATTTTTGCAATGTGATGCCCGTATGGAATAATATCATTTATTCCGATTTTCTTTGCAACTGTTTCAATCAACTGCAACTTGACCGCTCTTGCGATTTCAATGTCTGTCATGATGTTTTCCTTTTTATTGTATATTATTTCGGGCTAGCAATGCTCACCCCTACAATTTTTTACTTCAAGCACCTCTTGGGTCGCTTATACAGTTTTATATCAAAACTAAATTAGTTTGAAAACGAATTTAGTCTATCCCCATCTCCTCCTCCTCTGTCGGATATTGAAGGATTAGTTGCTTTTTTAAATTGACAAGGACAACTATCGGAACGCCGATAATGAACACTGCTGCGATAGCCATTGAAATGACTGTTGCGTAAGTTCCGGCAAGAGCAGAAAGTGCCATTATCAAAAATGCTATGATTGCTCCGAAAAAGATGATGAGATTTTTGAGATTGAATATGACTCCTCTGATTGAATTAGTCCGCTCAACCGCTTCTGAAAACAACCTTTTAAAAACTGTCAAGCGGACTGAAGCGGAAAAGCCCAAAAGTGCTGCGGCAGGAATTAATGCTCCAAGACTTAGACTGTCTTCCAAAACAAAGAAACTCATGACTGCGATTATTATTGCTCCGACCGCTTCTGCCGCATATCCTGCAACAAAAAACTTCTTGAAATATGCCATGTAGAACGGACTAAGCAGAGCGTAACATAAAAGTGCCATGACTAGTAAAAACGAAAGTGTGACAAAAAATTCCAAAGCCTCCAAGTTCATAAACATGACATTAAGAACAAAAAGTGAACTTGCAACTGTTGTGAAAAAATATGCTAAATAAGTCTTGAAATTTAGTTTTTCTGAAAAAGATGAAAAGAAAGATTTGTAGACTGTTTTAATTGTATTTTTTGGCAAAATGTCTATACGAATAAAACGGGGTAAAAACTTTCTTGTTGAAAAATAGACTGAAAAACCTGCGATAAGCAGTGTGAGGGCAACAATGAAGCCAAGGTTTCTTGAGTATTCAAAGTCCATAATGAACATAGCAGTGAGTAGTGCAAAAGAGCCTAGAACTGCAAATCCGTTTCTGATGATGTTGTAGTGCCTTTCTGTTTTTCCGTCTTGTTTTATTAGCCGTGAAGTGATGGAAGATATATTTGAGAGGAATATCAAAAACGACAAAGTTGCAAAAAACAAACTCCCGAACAAAATAATAACTTTTGTTGCGGTGTGCCAATCAGGGCTAACAGCAAAAAACATTGCCGAGAATAGTGCCAGCGTCACCGTTGTTACTGCAAGCGGCAAATGGTAGCGTCCTGCAAAAATCATGTCGGAATTTGCTATCTTGTCATAGATGAAAGGCATGACAATAAGAGCAAGCGACACCGACGGCACAATAATAAAAATCATTATCCAAGGCTGAATTCCGATGTGTTGAACATAAGGAAAAAACAAAATAAGCAACGCACACGGAAAGACACTCGCCAAACTTCCGCCTGCCAAAAACACCCGATTAATGCGATTAAGTGACACTTCTTTCCTCACCACATAGTAGTATAATAGTTTTTTTAAATGGTGTCAACTGATTTTTAAGGGTTGTAAATTAGCAGTAATTTCATTTTACCATACAGGCGAAATTAAAATGTTGTGAAACCATTATCTGTAAGTATCGTGTGCTCCAATCCAAAACCCTAAACCTTTTCTTCCCATCGTTGAATTTGTCTCTATTAAAAATAATCATGATAATTTTTCTAACACAAAAAACCTGTTATCAAGAATGATAACAGGTTTTTATGGTTTTGTCATGTGATATTCAAAGGGAAAATTTAATTGTAGGGGCGGTCGCTGACTGCCCGCACATTATAATGCAAACAATGCTGCAAACCTAATTTTGCCATTACGACTATTTTACTATTTCCTAGAATTATTTTAGGTTTTCGGGATTTAGAGGGAATAATTCTTTTATGAGAAACCTTCCGTTGTCACGGATTAAAACATCGTCGAAATAGATTTGACCGCCGCCGAATTCAGGGGTTTGAATAAGGACTAAGTCCCAGTGAATTGCGGATTTGTTGCCATTACCTGCGTCTTCATAAGACGCTCCCGGAGTGAAGTGAAGTGAGCCTGTGATTTTTTCATCAAATAGAATGTCGCCGATTGGCTCGTTGATATAAGGGTTGACACCGATTGCAAACTCGCCTATATATTTTGCTCCTTCATCTGTGTCAAAAATTGATTTTAGTTGTTCAGGGTGAGAACCTGTAAACTCAACAATTTTGCCGTCTTTTATGACAAGACAAACATTTTCATGTTTTATTCCGTTGTGGATAGATGGACAGTTGTATTGAATGACACCATTAACGCTGTTTTTAACAGGAGCGGTGAACACTTCGCCGTCAGGAATGTTTCTTAGTCCTGAACATTTTTCAATGCCGACGCCTTTGATTGAGAATGTTATATCCGTTCCAGGCGAAACAATTCTTACTTTGTCGGTTTTTTTCATCAACCCAACCAGTCCGTCCATAGCCTTCGCCATTTTTTTGTAGTCCAGTCCGCAAACATTAAAGTAATAATCAGTGAATTTTTCTGTTGACATTGATGCCAATTGGCTCATACTCTCATTCGGATAACGAAGAACGACCCAACGAGTTTTATCAACACGCCAGCGTTGAATCGGATCAGTGATTTTCATTATTAGTTCTTTTTTCTCATTTGGCACATCACTCATTTCAAAACTGTTTTTTCCGCCTCGAATACCGATAAAACATTGAATGCCTTTTATTTTCTCCAACTCGTGTTTGACGATAAATTCGAGCCTTTCCGCACTTGTTTCCATTGCAAGTTGACGAGAAATTTTCGCATCAACTATTTCAACAAACGGGTGTCCGCCCGCTTTGTAGACTTCTTTTATGAGTTCAAGGACAAGCGGAGTTTCAGTTTCAGAGGCACTAATCATAACATTGTCACCTTTTTTTACTGCCACCGAGTAGTTGACCAGATTTTTAGCCAATTGTGTTAATCTTGGGTCTATCATTTTCTTTTCATCTCCTTATTTTAAGACTTATAGTCAGTCGATCTTGAAATAGAAATGCCTTAAGACATTTTGGCGAGAAAAAAACAAAACCAACCACTTTCATATTTCTAATATGAAAAAGACCGCTTTTGCTACTTTATCACTCAAAATCTAACTCAATTCATTTTCTATTGCAAAACTGATAACTATACCTAGCCTCAATCATTTAATTATTTTCAGTATAACAATTTTTTTTTATGTCGTCAACTTGTTGACACTCTTTTTTAAATGTTGTAGTATATATTATATATTCAATTTTTAAGGAGTTTTAAAATGAAAAAATTTAGTGTTGCTGTGGTTGGGGCTACCGGCATGGTTGGAAGAAAGATGCTTGACATTTTGCTTGAGAGGAAATTTCCTGTTGAGAGGATTATTCCCTTCGCTTCAAAAAAGAGTGCGGGAAACATGATACAATTTGGAGACAGGCAGTTTGAGGTTGTTGAACTTTCTCTTGAAAACATCAAAAAGTTTAAATGCGCCTTTGCATTTTTTAGTGCCGGCGGAAGCATTTCAAAACAATTTGCTCCTGCTTTTGCGATGGAAGATGCTATTATTATTGACAATTCCAGTGCTTGGAGAATGGACACCAGTGTGCCGCTCGTTGTTCCTGAAGTTAATCCGCACGACCTCAAGTGGCACAAAAATTTGATTGCTAATCCAAATTGCTCGACAATTCAGTCAGTTGTTGCACTTGCTCCGCTGCATAGAAAATACAAAATCAAGAGAGTTGTTTATTCGACTTATCAAGCAGTCTCGGGTGCAGGAATTGCAGGGACAAATGACTTAGAAAGAGGAATGAGGGGCGAAGAGCCGTTGCTTTTTGCTCGTCCAATCCATGCCAATGTTATTCCTCAAATTGATGTGTTTTTAGAAACAGGATATACCAACGAAGAAGAAAAAATGATAAGGGAAACAAAGAAAATATTGGGCGATGAAAACATACAAGTTAGTGCGACAGCCGTCAGAGTCCCTGTTTTTAACGGTCACAGTGTTTCTGCAAATGTTGAGTTTGAAAAACCTATTTGCATAAAAGAAATTCGGAAAATTCTTGAAAATGCTGAAGGAGTAATGCTTTTTGACAATCCTGAAAAAAACCTCTACCCTACTCCCTTAGACGCCGATGGAAAGGATGATGTTTTTGTAGGGCGTGTTCGAACTGACGAAAGTCAAGATAACACAATTGATATGTTTATTGTCGCAGACAATATTCGCAAAGGAGCGGCGTTGAATGCTGTTCAAATAGCGGAGAAATTAATTTAATAACGCACAATGCTAAACGCATAATTACAAATTGAATGATAGAGTATAGTTAAATTAATTCTAACAATCATTATGTAATTATGCGTTTTAGAGCAATGCGTTGAGGAGAACATTATGTCTATATTCAAAGGTTCATGTCCGGCGATGATTACGCCGTTTGACGAAAAGGGTGTTGACTTTGTCGCACTAAAAAAAATTATTGAACACCTTGTGAAGGGTGGTTCAAGTGCTATTGTTGCTCTTGGGACAACCGGTGAGGCATCAACGCTGACTAGCGAAGAAAAGAAAGCAGTGGCAAAGTTTACTATTGAAACTGTGAACAAACGCATTCCCGTAATTATCGGGGCAGGTTCAAATAACACGACGGAAGTTTGCACTCTTTGCAAAACTTATGAAAAAATGGATGCGGACGGTTTAATGGTTGTCACTCCATACTACAACAAGGCAACACAAAACGGCATTGTTCAGTTTTTTGAGACTGTTGCAGCATCCACTGCCCTACCAATCGTTGCCTATAATGTTCCCGGTCGAACTGCCCTGAATATGACGGCAAAAACCGCCGAAAGAGTGTCGAAAATCAAAAATATTGTCGCACTCAAAGAAGCAAGCGGGAATATTGACCAAATTCTTGAAATCTGCAAAAACACCAAAAACAACTGGGATGTTTTGAGCGGCGATGATAATTTGACTCTCACCAAGATTTTACATGGCGCACAAGGTGTCATCAGCGTTATTGCGAATGTCGTCCCTGACAGAATGGCAAAATTATGTGAATCGGCACTTGCAGGAAAATATAACGAAGCCTTACAAGTTCACGAGGAATTATTTGATTTGACAAATTCAATGTTTTGCGAAACAAACCCAATCCCTGTTAAATACGCAATGAGTTTGCTGGGACTAGGAAATGACACCGTCAGAAGCCCACTGACACCGATTGAAAAATCAAACGGTGAATTAGTGAAGAATGAAATGAAGAAATTGAGGCTGATTTAAAAAATTATATATTACAGTAGACAAATTACATCTTTGATAATTATATTTGTCCTTATTTATAATTTGTAAAATGTAGTTTGTAATTTGAGAAAACTTATGAAAACAAAAATATTTTTATTTGGCATTAGCGGAAAAATGGGAAAGAGTGTTTTGGAGTGTTCTTTCTCTCATAAAAACTTAGAAGTTGTGGGCGGCTTTGACTTTGTTCAAAGTTTGACATTGCCCACTTTTTCGCATATCAAGAATGTCAACATCAATTTTGACGCCATTATTGACTTCTCACGCCCTGACACACTCGACAGCGTCATTGCACTCGCAGAAAAAACAATGAAGCCTGTGGTTATTGCAACCACAGGATTTTCTGATGAGCAAAAGAAAAAAATTGAAGTATTGTCGAAAAAAGTTCCGGTATTTCTCTCAAGCAACATGAGCGTTGGTGTTAATGTTTTGTTAAAGTTAGTTAGCGAAGCAAGCAAATATTTGTGCAGTATTTCCGATATTGAAATCATTGAAAAACACCATAACCAAAAAGTTGACGCACCAAGCGGCACTGCAAGAATGATACTCGACAGCATCGAGTCATCATGCTCTCCTCCGCCATGCTATGGAAGAGTTGGTCACGACGCCCTAAGGCAAGACAACGAAATAGGAGTTCACGCAATAAGAGGCGGCACAATCGTCGGCGAACATGCAGTGCTTTTCTGCATGAATGACGAAGTAGTTTCAATAAAACACGAAGCGCTGTCAAGAAAGATATTCGCAAATGGAGCATTGAAAGCAGCAGATTTTTTAACTGAAAAAAAGGCAGGATTATATAATATGAATGATTTAATTGAGGTAAAAAACAAACAATAATATGCCATCTTAGGTAAAATAATAATTAAAAAGTAAGGTCGGATTTATTTTAAAACTCGACCTTACTTTTTTTTATGTTTTTCATCTTTTGCTTTTTTAGAGGCAGCCTTTTAGTCTGTTTTGAATTTTAAGGATGCATTCATATCTATTTTGTGGATTTTTCTAAAGAGGAGAAGGAAGGCTAATCCTAATGCAGCGAATGATAATAGACCTGTTATTATCCAAACATACCAGTTTAAGTAGTCGATGTTACCAAAGCGAAGAAATTCAAACATGAAGTCCATGAACCAAAATCCTAGCGGAAGCCCTAAAGCAACACCAAAAATTGTTAAAATTAAAATTTCGCGAAAGACATAGCCGACGACTTCACCTTTTCGATAGCCTAAGACCATAAGCGTTGCAATCTCCCCTATTCTTTCTTCGATATTTATTAAAGTGATGTTGTAGAATACTAATGCTCCCAGCATCATAACGCTCGCTGCTAAAAATGCCGATATGGGACGAATAAAGTCCATCATTTCGGGGTTTGTTTGTTCAAGAACAAATGTCAAACTAATGCCCAAAAATACGAGGATTGTTGATATGACCATCGTTATGATACTCATAAAAAAACGAACTTTGTAGCGAAAAACATTTCTAAATGTTGAGCGATATTTTGTCCCTAGCGATTTCCAAAAGAAGGGGACATATTCCAGTATTGTCTTTTTTCCAACTTTCGGAGATTTTGGCCGAAGAAGGTCAGCAGGCTTGCGTCGAAGAGTTTCAAATGAAATGATGATGACAACAATTAATGCAAAAACTATGTTTATAATAGCAGCAGATATTCCAAAAATTGGAACAGGAGCAGAAGTTCCGGCAAAAGGAGCAAGTCCTCGAATACTAACAATTCTGTTAACATCTCTATCAAGTTGACTAGATATGGCCCTGAATAAAAGCGGATGAATCCCAAAATGTCCAACCATAATTCCAAGAGATGCTCCAAAAAAACTTGCAAAAAAAACAAAATATATATATTTTTTAGCAGTTTTGATCTTTGAAACGCCAAGTGAACGAAGTGTTCCAATATCTCTGCGCTCAACAGCAATAAGGCGGGTTATTGACATAAACACGACAAATAATGTCACGACAATAAACATTGCCGGAAAAATGAAACTTATTCTCTCAACACCATCAGCAAGGTCAGAAAAATTTCCAACCATTCCGTAAAACTGCGTCAGTTGCCTGTCCGGGCGATTATTTTCAAGAATTTCAATCGCACCTCTCATTCTTGGTGCAAGCGAGCCAATAGCGGTGACTATGGCAACCGTCAAAAAAACAAGCAAAAATATAACAACAAACCGCACTAAGTTGCTTTTAAAAAAGCGGATCATTAATTTATTTTGAGTGTTTTTCATAGATTTATATTAACAACAAGCGAAAGACTATAGTCATTTCAAATTAATTGTGATAATACTAAATTTTTTGTTGATAGAAATTATTTTCTGTTTTTTCGTCCTTAGAGAATTTGCGAATGTGTCTTCAAAACTTTTGCTATAAAAGTATATTTGCAGAATTTGCTCCATTTTCATCATTGCGGAATTTGCGGAGGTGTCTTCGACACTTTTATTGTAGAATAATATTTGCAAAGAGATTGCTCTTTTTTTTGTCACCTAGAGAATTTGCGGAAATATCAGTTATGAGAGGCTAGGATCATGACCGCAATTCGAAGCAATTCAGTTATAAGAGTCGAAAAAAAATCATTCTCCCCGCTGTATAAATTGGAATTACTTCGGTTTTGTGAAACAAATCCCCTATTTCTCTCATCTAACTGCTCCACAAATAATAAACTTGTTACTAAATTGAAATGAATAATACGCTGCGCTAGATTCTTCGCTATGCTCAGGACTGTATAGTAACGCCGTTTTTGTCATTCTGAGCATAGCGAAAAATCTAGCGCAGCGTCAATTTGTTTCTTTTATCATTATTATTTAGAACACCACTTTAATGTTAACTATACTTTTTATATTTCACCTTTCACTTAAACAATTTACCATTCAATCTCTTCAATAGGCTTTGGACTAGCATTTATTGTCACACTTTCAATCTTTCCGCATTTGACAACTATCACTTTGTCTGCCATGTCTTTTAGGGCGCTGTTGTGTGTGACAAGAATTATAGTTATGTTTCGTTCTTTGCAAATTGAATGAAGAAGTGCGAGTATTTTTTTTCCTGTTATGTAATCAAGTGCGCCTGTTGGTTCGTCGCATAATATTAGTTTTGAGTTTTTCGTAACACTTCTTGCTATTGATGTTCGTTGCTGCTCCCCTCCGCTCATTTGCGATGGAAAATGATGTCCCCTGTCCTCTAGGTTTACGCTTTTTAGAGCATCTTTTGCAGTTATTAATGAGCCCGGAGACAATTGAGAAGCAAGAGATATGTTTTCGAGTGCTGTCAAATTAGGCATTAAATTGTAAAATTGAAAGACGAAGCCAATGTCTGTCCGCCTGAATTCTGTCAACTGCTTGCTTGAGAATTTTGAAATGTTTTTTTCTCCAACAAAAATATCCCCGCTTGTTGGATTATCCATTCCGCCAAGAAGATTCAAAATCGTTGTTTTCCCAGCCCCGCTAGGTCCGACAATAACAACAAACTCCCCCTCCAAAATATCAAAACTCATCTCATCAACAGCATGAACGACATGATTTGAAAGATTAAATGTTTTTTTGACATTTTTAAATCTTATAAATGCCTCTTTTTGAGTTTCAACCATAAAACAAACATAACAAAAAAAATCACTTTTGTCAAGCGTTATAGCAATGAAATAAAATGTATTAAAACACAAAATAAATCCTACACCTGCCACCTTTGACGGCATCCGCACTAAAGTTCGAAGTTTTATACTTTTTGAGGTATCTCACACGAGCCGTCAAAACTAAATACCCTTGTTAAGTAGGTATTTTTGCTCCTATTATATAAATAACAAAGTTATTATTATAATATACTATAAAATACTCTGATTAAAAAATCAGGGCGATTATTTGGGGGACGAATATCAAACTGAATAGGGCTATGGGATAGGTTGCGGCGTAGGCATGACCGACATCTTCGGTTTTGGCGGTGTAGATCAATGCACCTAGGGCCGGCGTTGAGGTCATTCCGCCTGTGACTGAGCCCAAGTTGTTGAGAACATCAAGTTTGAATGCATATCTTCCGATCAGGAATGCAACAATCATTGGGGCAAGCGTTATTATGCCGCCATACAAAAACAGCAGCGGATAGTCTGCAACTACGGAAAGAAAATTTAATCCGCCTTCAAATCCGACTGTTGCCAAAAATATGATAAGACCTAATTCCCGAATAACGAATGAAGTTTTTTCCGGAACTTTGAGTGAAATACGACCAATTTTACCAAAGTGTCCAACGATAAGACCTGTTAAAAGAACTCCTCCAGTTGTGCCGAGTGCTATGACAGTTGCTCCCGCTTGAAATGATAGTGAGCCGAACAACATACCGACTATGATAACTGACGCAACGACAAAAAGTCCAAGTTTATCGATTGTGATTAGTTTCTTTTTTGGTATTGGCTCACTTAACATTTCCGAGTTGTCAATTGTTATGCTTTTTGAAGAATCTTGAGATTGCTCAAGTTGAGAAGTTTGTTCTTCTTTTTTGTCAACCGGTGAACTCGCTAATGAATCCGTTAATTTCTTCCTTTCAACATCCATGTTCTTTTTAAGTATTTTCGGAACAAGTTGAACGAAAAGAACGACGCCCAAAACCCCAAGCGGATATGCAACCCCGTTTGCGGTCGCAACTATTGCTTCATAATCCGAAAAAACATCTTGAGCGGCAGATAACCCCGGAGTTGTTGATAATGCCCCCATCAATAGTCCTGTTGCCATTGCAGGGCTCTTGATTGCATTTGATGCGATTAAAACGATTGCAATTACTGCAGCAACTGTTGTAGTTGCCAGTCCCATTGCAACATACGAACCGAATTTCTTTTTGAAATTTCTAAAAAATGTTGGTCCTGCAATAAGCCCGATTCCCCCGATAAACATAGCAAGACCAAAGGTTCTAAACACCCTCATCGGTGTTGCTTCGACTAATCCTGTTCTTTCATTCACAGTGACCCAAGATATAATATTGACTTCTCGATAATAAGGAGCAATGTCTGTCGCAACAGTGAAAACAATCCTATCATGAATTGCACCAAACAAAATTCCAAACGCAAGCGCTGAAACAAACACCCCTGCACTTCCCAACGCAACACCTTTTATGTTGATTTTGCCGATAAGATAGCCAATGAAAATAATGGCGAATACAATAAAGACCATTCCGAATCCAGTGGTGAGAAGCCGGAAAACAAATGTTTCTGCAAATGGTGAATTAAAAGATGCTGTTGAAATTAGTGACATGATTTTTTATTGTTTACAAAAAGCGACATTATGTCTCATGAAAGTTTTATATAGTAGAGTTTTCGGGCTCACATGCTTCATCCCTGCATGCTTTGCGTCAAGCACACCAATTTTGTTAATACTTTCTGCTAATTTTAGGTGTGCCCCTCAGATATTATGTCCCTAGATGGAATTAACTTGTAAAGGGGCAAGCAACGCAAACCCATACGAGTGTTTTTCAATAATGAAGATTTATCTTATTTTTACTTTGTCAAAGATATTTACTTTTTTGACTGCTTCAATAAGTGCTTCACCAATTAAGTCTGGGGTTTCGGCGACTATTACACCTGCTTCTTTTAGAACTCTTTTCTTGCCTTCGGCTGTTCCTTTTCCGCCCATAATAATTGCACCCGCATGCCCCATGCGTTTACCTTCCGGTGCGGTTGCTCCGCCGATAAAGCCGGCAACCGGTTTTGTCATTTTTGTTTTTATGTAGTCCGCTGCTTCCTCTTCGCCGCTGCCTCCGATTTCTCCAATCATGACAACCGCTAAAGTTTCGGGGTCTTTTTCAAATAATTTTAGAACTTCGACAAAACCCAAGCCCTTGATAGTGTCGCCGCCAATTCCTATTGCGGTTGATTGACCGATGCCGGCAAGAGTTAATTGATTGACCGCTTCATAGGTCAAAGTTCCGCTGCGAGACACAACTCCGACTTTGCCCTTCCTGTGGATAGAGGCAGGCATTATTCCAACCTTTGCTTCATCGGGTGAGATTAATCCGGGGCAATTAGGCCCGATTAACTTCGTTTTTTTGCCTTCTAAGAAAAGTTTCACTCTCATCATATCATGCACGGGTATGCCTTCGGTTATGCAAACGATAAGCGGAATACCTGCTTCAGCCGCTTCAATTATTGAATCAGCCGCAACTGAAGGAGGAACGAAAATGCATGAAACATTAGCCTTAGTTTTTTTGACAGCCTCAAGGACTGTGTCAAAAACCGGAACACCGTTTAAGACTGTCTGACCGCCTTTTCCGGGAGTAACACCGCCTACGACATTTGTTCCATAGTCAATCATTTGCCCAGCATGAAATTGCCCATGCGAGCCGGTGATACCTTGAATTAATACTTTACTTTTTTTGTTTATTAAGATACTCATAATATTTGGTTATTGGTGGTCGGTGATCAGTGATTTGTGGTTTTTCATGAACACCTTAGCAGGGGCAGCAACCTGCCGCCCGAACATTATTATATTTTACTGCAAGCGGTCATTGACCGCCCCTACGATTATTTACTCTTCTCGACAGCAATCTTCACCGCATCTGCTAATGAATCTGCTGAAATAATATCCAATCCTGAATTTGCAAGAAGTTCTCTTCCTTCTTTTGCTCTTGTTCCGTCAAGGCGAACGATTAGCGGAATAGACGGCTTAACTGCTTTTGCTGCGCCTATTATTCCTTCAGCGATGACATCGCATTTCATAATGCCTCCAAAAATGTTGACTAGGACGCTTTTTATGTTTCTGTCTGATAATAAAATTCTAAACGCTGAACTTACTTTTTCAACGCTTGCTGAGCCGCCAACATCCAGAAAATTTGCAGGAGAGCCGCCATATTCTTTGATGATATCCATTGTTGCCATAGCGAGACCCGCCCCATTTACCATGCAACCGATATTGCCGTCAAGTGCAACATAACTAAACCCCTTTTCCGCTGCATCAACTTCTTTTGGGTCTTCTTCCAAAATATCACGAAGAGCAAGTATTTCAGGGTGACGGAATAACGCATTTTCGTCAAAATTAATCTTTGCATCAACTGCAAGAAGAGTTTGTCCGGACGGGACACCAAGGGCGGCATCCCCTACAGTATTTACTAATGATAACGGATTAATCTCAACAAGAGAGCAATCTTTTTCTATAAAAAGACGATACATATTTTTGAGAATTGTTATAAAACTCTTGTGTAATGATGCATCAAGTTTCATTCTTTTTGCAACATCTTTTGCATGAAAATCTTTCAAACCAATAAGCGGTGAAATCATCTTTGTGATGATTGCGTCGGGATTAGTGACAGCGGTTTTTTCAATCTCAGTTCCGCCCTCACTTGATGCGACAATGAGAGGACATCCAAAAGTTCCGTCAAGAACAATCGAGACATAAAACTCTTTTTTAATGTCAGCCGCCTCACAGAGCAAAACCTTGTGGACAGTTTTTCCCTCCGCTCCGGTCTGATGAGTGATAAGATTCATACCAAGCATTTTTTGAGCCTTCTCGACCGCTTCATCCACAGATTTAGCAAGTTTTACTCCGCCGCCTTTGCCTCTGCCACCTGAATGAATTTGGGCTTTGACAACAATTTGCTCTGCGCCCTCATCATACAATTTTTGTGCAATCGACAAAAATTCCTGCTCATTTTCAACAAGATAACCCTTTTGAACGGGAATGCCAAACTCACTAAGCAATTCCTTTGCTTGATATTCATGTATTTTCATTTGAATTTTTTCTCCAAATTATATGGTTTGCCCTTTTTTAAAATTTTTTACCGTTCCCCAATGATTCACACAACTCTTAAAAAAGAGACAGAGTTGTTATCATCATTGGAGAGAGTTGATTTGTTGTGTTGCCATGCCCTAGTCGTCCATCAAAACCATTTCCCCATGTCCACACTCTGCCGTCTGCATCCAATGCCATGCTGTGTGAACTGCCTACTGAAATAGCAACTACATTCGAAAGAGTTGTTATCATCATTGGAGAGAGT
>Ga0131853_10001347_pt1 | contig 44046 bp, 20 predicted proteins | sample TergutLab28metaG_FD_92764 | JGI IMG/M metagenome (GOLD analysis project Ga0131853, IMG submission 92764) | Labiotermes labralis P1 segment gut microbial communities from Petit-Saut dam, French Guiana - Lab288 P1 (version 2) (version 2) | ecosystem: Host-associated > Arthropoda: Insects >... | reverse complement strand
CCTCACCTCCAACATACAACAAATCAAGAACGGCACGACCAATGTGATACTTGAGCCTGCAACCCGGACACCACTCCAGCCTAACTGTACCTCACCTCCAACACACAACAAATCAAGAACGGCACGACCAATGTGATACTTTAGCCTGCAGCCCGGACACTACTCCAGCATAACTGCACCTCACCTCCAACACACAGCAAACCAAGAACGACACGACCAATGTGGTAAGCAACATCATAGTCGCGAGCTCCTGATGGTGGGCATAGTAATGCATGAAACATGTTGAGCTTATAAGAAGTACAATAAAATAATAAGTGGCATCTAGTTGGTTTTTTGATTCTTCAGTTATCACAATGATGCACGGTCCAGTAGACATCAGTAACCTCTGTATTTGAAAGGTTAATGTGAAAGACGTGTCATATGCTAAACTTCCTATAGGGTGTTTTCAACTGGCTCTAAACGAACTGACAGCACTCGAGCTGTACCCAGTCATTTCCTTGAAACGTAAGACCTATGCAGTACCCCCTGTTGATCCTGTTCGTGTTAGTTTTATTCAGCCACACCTCCTCGACCACCCCCTAGGCAGCGAAATGTGCACACAGAACAAAGTGGCACAAGGTGTGTTCTGCTGGTTCCCACATGCTCTCAGTCATTGACCCCACAGTTAGGGGTGGCTGACTATAATGGGGTTGGAAAGCAAAGCGTTATCGGGCAGCATAATTGCGGGCTCTTGTGCAGAGCAACGCATTCCTCTGTGCGAAATGTAAATATTTCGACCCCCCAACACACATGCGTAGATCAAATCCATATAAAAGAGTTCATAATGGGCTATTAAACTCTTTGCTGGGGCAAGTTGACCAAAAAGAATCTGGTGAATTCATCCTGGTGGTGGTCTTTTTATCTTATTATACGCAAATAATGCTCGAGTTGAGAATACTTAAACATACTTTCGTTTCAAGTAAACCGAATACACATTTTTAAATGACGAGAACACATAGAAATGTCGGTTTAGAATAATGAATAGAAATTTTAATTAATGAAATGCATGTTAACCCTGGGTTCAGAATAATTTGTCTTCACGTTGCTACCTAATAACATGCAGACTGCACGATACGGTATTGTTATTATACCAGTCATTTACGTGGGCCGCTATAGCGACTTTCTTTGGGCTGAAGGGTTCGGGGATCCAATCCCGGTGGGGGGTGAGATTTTCCGCACCGGTCCAGACCGGCCCTGGGGCCCACCCAGGGCCGGGGGTAAAGACGCCGGGGCTTGGCTTTGCCATCCACCCCCATCTAGCGCCTAGGTTAAAGAAAGAATATAACTAAACCCTACTCCCCCTCTGGGCCTTCGTGGCCTGCTCTGGGGCGAACTGTGCTTTTACCAGTCATTTAAGTGTACGCTGGACTCTGACTGCCACAGGATTTTTGAGAGAGGGGATGATGAGGGCAATGTTTTGCCCTCAGAGAGAGAGAGAGAGAGTAACAGGCTGAGACAAAATGCACAAAATTAATAGTTTGTACTTATCACCAAATATTACGGCAATGAAACTAAAGAGGATGGCGTGGACATGTAGCACGCGTGAGTGAGAACATAAGGCCTACAAAGGTTTGGTCAAAAACTTAATGGAAAGAGGCCAATTGAAGTACACGTGAGAATAATATTAAAATGTATCCTACGTAATTAGGATGGGATGAGTTTTCAGTGCTACACCGGACCTACTACGAACGGACTTTGAAAGTATTTCTTATTTTTGGGCAAATTCTGAATAAAATAAGGCAACAAATCTTCTGAACAAATGATTGCTCCTGGACGGCATAGGTTACAGAACTGGAGTTCGAATGCATAACACAGGGGTGCTAACAAGTTCTTAGCCCGACCGGGAAGGAAACAAGCTCGGAAGCATGCCAGGGACGAGCGCGATTTCAACAACATCGAGACGCGAGCTGTCATCAAGTTTTTTCCTCCCCTGCAAGGTAAGGCGCCGAAGGAAATGCACGCCATTCTAACAGAAACATTAGTTTGTTTCCTTCCTGGTCGGGCTAAGGACTTATCAGCACTCCTGATATTGTCTTTCTGGTTCATCCTTTCTCTTTCGCAGATTAAAGTCTTCGACGCCATCTCATCATCAAAACTTTCATCAACATTTGGTGCACATTGCTTAGTTCTTCCCTATGTAATTTTCTCAGTATTCCTGCCATTTTCCTTCTGGTAGGTCCACGTATTGTGCGCGAGGTGTGCGTTCAAAATACATTTTCCCTCCTTCGGAGAAAAGCTAGTATAAAGACAAGCAACATTGTAATTAAGCACATGTGGACTCTTTCGTTCATTTTGCACATAAAACTCTAGACACTAGTACTGAAGACTGCAAACATTACCGTATAAAACTGGAGACTTTAGTAATACTAAAGCGAATACAACATTAATTTGGGGGATTCCCACAGTATTCCATTACGCGTCCGGCTTATTGTCAAGCCGATGTGAATATTTCAAATGATTCTGATGGCAGTGAATTAAAATACAACCTAATGTTTCCCGTAAAGTTACATGCGAAAAACGCGGATGGGTCCGTGGCAGACCGCAATGACTGTAATGCATTACATGTCACGTTACAAGACTTTTCTTGAAATATATATATATATATATATATATATATATATATATGTGTGTGTGTGTGTGTGTGTGTGTGTGTGTGTGTGTGTGTGTGTGTGGGTGTGTATGGAGCTCCTCAAAATCTTCTTTGGTTTTGGTAAAGCCCTGAAACTCAATACAAATATTAAAATTATTTATCTAAATTTTTCCCAAAAACACACTACAAAATGTTTCTAAAATTTGCCTGACACAATCAAATTAAATTCCAACTTGTTTCGTTGGGGACCGCCACCTTCATTAAGGAACGTCAACTTTATAAACTAACTTAATAGAAGAAATTGATAAAGAAGCACGGTGAAAACAACAATGTGAAAATTACTACATTAAATATTAGAGCCTGTTCAACCCAGTACACGTCTGTATTATCCTGTTCTATATATAGATCTTGGGACTGGTTTATTCCCTTCAAGTTTTCCCAAACAAAACTTTGTTTTCCTTTCCCTTGTCCCTCGCATGAGATACATCTTATAATCGCCTTGTTTGCAACACTGACCTTAATAACCACTGAAGATAGCAAATTATGCTGCTCCTCGCAACATAACGGTCTCCGCCCCCATACTTGCCCCCCACCCTTAGGTCTAAATATCCCTTCAGTCTATAGATATTTTAGTTGTATGTGTTATGATGCCCTGCAGAATGTTGCGGGAAGCAGGAATGAAACTACGAGCACAAGCATCTAAAAGTTGGGCAATTTAAAGTCTTATATACTAATAACATGTGAATAAAAGCGAACATTTCTAGTACAATCAACGAAGAAGTTATGTAAACTTATTTAACCGAAAAAAAAAAGTTAGTTATAACAGGAAGTGCGATTCAATTTTTCGCCAACAAAGGACAGAAACGGGTCATGGGACAAATTGTTGTTCAGTGGTTACCACAACAGATTCGCAGCACATAGAGTAATACCTTCTTAACAAAAAACAGAGGATCGCGAGCAGGAGGCTTGTAAACGACTTGAGCTAACTTTTTAAAGAGGAAATTCCAGAGGGCAAAATATTTCCAGAAACCGTCTGTTGGAGCCGCGACAGCAGCGAGCAAGAATGGCTCACAATAACACCCATTTCCAACCCCTTCAGTTGTAGAACAGAAATCAAGTTAAAAGTAGCACCAAACAGACCGTGATTTCAATCCATTTCGGTAGAATGCATGTATATTAAATTTGTTTGTTGTTGTTCCTTTAACGATGCTGCAAGTAGTAGGATGTTAAGGGCTACAAAATACGAATGGAAAAAAAGTTGAGGGAGCTATCGCGGTCCACTATGAGATCGTAAGACTGTACAGATCAATAAGCTCGACTGTAATACATTATAAGATATGTGTGTGTCTTCAGCCGAATAGACACAACAGACAACAATAATTTTTCAGAAATTCTGGTTACGTGTGGCCAAGTGTTTTAATTCTGTACAAGTGACAACAAATTAGCATAGATTATTTTTTTCCATGTTATTTAAGCTTTGCAACATGCATTGCAGTTTATGCCTGTATCTAAAATATAATTACTGTTTTAGTATAAAATAATAGGCCCATATGATAACAGTAACATCGAAGTAATATATTATAATAAAACGCTGACGTTCCTGATAAGGTGCGCTATATTGCCAATCGCACTTAAAAGTAAATACGATTTTTTTTGTGGTGTTATATTGCAGCTGCCAGCAATTGGGATCTTCGCTGTAACGTATGTGTTTTGAGGTCTTCGACTTCAGCGTCACCACCTGGTATGTGTTGTGGTGTTACAGTTTCGCACTCCTGTGTGCTCTGTCTTCACACCTGCACAACTTTGTCTCCTCATACAATGGACGTGTACGATTGTTCACTGTACCACCTTCGCTGTTGATCTTTAACTGTACTGTTTCTTTCTTACTTTACTGTGCTGCCCACATGGCTTGCTCATTCCAGTCACTAAGGATGACGTGAAAGACAACGAAGATACTATGTTCTGGCAGTTGGAGCATACACAACAGAAATTTAAAAAGATTACCCACAGAACACAGTGCAGCATAAAATACGATGGACATTGAGAAAGCAACAACTCACGTATAACCGATAAAAAAAAGAGCGACAAGAAGGAGCTGCATAATTCTTACGGAATATTACCGGCTTATGGGGATGCGACTCTGTTTATGCTGGTATAAATTCACATTTCGTTAAACCTGCTACCTCCATCTTCAGACAAGAAGGAGATGGCTGCAGAGGGTTCCTGCGATTTCAGTGACATCCCAAGATTTTGACTCCATAAATGTAGCTATATATTATCTTACCTTATAAGCTGCTTGAGAGAGAAAACAAGTTTCTGATTTCAAGACGACCTCTGCTATGAACTGCAGCAACATGCCCTCATTAACTTCTTTACAGACGCACTCACTTCACTACACACTTCAACGAAGTCAAGAATCGGACTGGGCACTCTTGTGAATCAGTTGCCATCGATTCGAACAACTCAGGGTCGAAGGACTTGGTCTTCACTGATCAAGTATTACGTCATGACGATGAACTGAGGAAGCAGGTCATAACGGCCGAATTGGGTAAGTATTTTGTTCAAAAGCGTCTTTCGATACTAGCGATGTTGAACATAGGGGGTACCAGAGAGCTTGGTAGTTACACAGGCCACTCACAGCACAGTTGTTACTGTACGTACGTCGTGTTTAGCTTCTAAAATCTGAAATTTGTAGCAAATTTCATCAGTAGGCTTATTTATGTGCTTGTATGATTTCCAGCATTAACAACTATCATTGTCTTCACCATTATTGAACAGCTGGACTTTGTACTGTAGAAGTGTAGGTTTTCTCTTAGGCATATAGGAAGAAAATTTTTAAATCTTAAATGTTACCAGCTTACAGTAGATTGCGAGTGAAGTAGTACCTCAGGATCGTATAGAACGCGGGTTTTAGTAACAGCAATGCTGACCCTAGGGCTTACAGTGAGTTTGTTAAATTAACCTTTTGAAGCTCACCTGCTGTAACAGTAAAAACTTCCTTTTGCTTACAGCACATTTACGTGTTTTTTTATTCCCAAAATAAACAGCTAATTTTTTCCCCCAAGTATCAACAGACAGGTCTTTTGTAATGGAAACGCAATGTTTTTGCTACGAACAAGGAACTGACTTTTAAATATGATTTAGAATTTAGATCTAAAAAAAGTTTAGGAAGCAAACCTAAACATTCAGTAAATTTGTAACTATTGTTAATATATGGTAACTGTACATTTTTCGACGTGACAGCAAAGTGGTAATTATACTTATCCTATACAACCTGTTCTGCTAACAAGACGTTCTACCGTTTGCCAACACTTTGAATTTATGTGTTTCGCGCGATTCTTAATACAAGCAACCTTTAATTAGAGTAAATGGGCAGCATCAGCTGACTGAACTGCGCTATGCAGAAGTAAACTGTTTACTGTATGGGAACAAAATAAATCTAAAAGTACATTTTTTCAGAAGAATGGGTTTCAAAATATCCTCAAGGCGATTCATCTCGTTGTGTAGCAAATATTATACCCCCCCCAAAAAAAAAAACAGCTGTTACGCCAGTCTAACACGACTTATATTTTGCAGGTATAAACCCCAGCTTCACGCACACACACACACATATCTATTTTCTTACACACAGCCTGAAGATGAATTATTGAAAGTCGAAAATTGTACGTACACGTGACTAGGTTTCATGCTGCTGAAATGTAAGGCGTATTCGAAGGACGCAATTATTGGTTTCATTGTTTTAATTTCAGTGTAACTTGCATTATTTTCGTCTCTATGTTATCTAACAGATAATATCCTAAACATTAAATTTCAAATAATAAAGGTAAAGCAGTCCCGTTACAGGCCTGGAGTGGCGCAGAGGGTTCCAGGAAATTAAGGTGCCAAGATTTCATGACAACGGCACAGGATGGTGGTAAGGTTGTCAGCCTTACGCACCGGCCGCCTTTACCTCCAGGAAATGCTCCTGGTACTCATTTCTGTTACAGGCTGAGTCGACCCCAGGACCATAATGCGATCGGAAGGATTTTATATCAATGAAAAATTCCAATGACACCAGCTGGGATCGAACCAACGACTTTCCGATTTGTAGCACAGCACCTTAACCACTGTGCCACCGCGGTTCCCAGTTTCGAATAATATTTTCCTAGTAACTGGGCCCTCACTTCCATTACAAAGTACGTTTCTCGTGTGGAAATAGCCTTCTGGTTTGTTACACCTCATAAGATGAAGGTCTTATTCCGGTGTTTCGAAAGAACGAGCTGCCTTTTCCTTTGTTTTCAGGTGGATGCTGAAGTGATCTGGAGGGCGAAATCTGTCGAATATAATTTTAAAAAAGTCGCAAACGTTGACCAATAGATGTTACGAAAATTGAAATATTATTACGTAACCTGCAGCAGTACCTGCAATGAACGTCTGTAATCTTACGCGGTTCCGCAGAATCGTTTACTATCAGATGGAACCAGTGTTAAACAGTACACATGGTAGGACGATGTGAGAACATTCCGGCCCACATATAGTTACATGAAAATATGGTGCAGACCATGCCCATTCTAGGGTCTAGGTATCATTGAGGTCTTGCTTCATGTTACTATCCAGAACTTTGTTTCCATGACCCATTATAGGGGCCCATTTACCCATTCTGATCCGGATTGTGGCGAGTGTATCCTGTTATGGTACAGAATATAGGCACTCTGCCATGTTCCAATCCTGAATTTACGTATGTCCTGTGTACTGCTCCGAACGAGAATTTAGGAACCATGTCCAGTTCTATTCGAGGATTTTGGTGCCCTGCTCTATTTGATTCCAGGATTTAGGACATCTATCCTGTAACGATCCAGTTAGACACTGTGTCTTTTCTCGATCCAGAATTTAGGCTTCATGTCCCTCCCAGACCTTGAATTTTGGAAAAGTAGCTGATTTAGATCTATCATTTGGATCATATAAACTTTTCGATCCAGAATTTGACCCTACATCTTGTTTCGGTCTAGAATTTTGGCCGTAGTCTAATTCCGATGCAGAAGTTAGGCCCTATCATGTTACGAACGAGAATGTACAACATAACGTCTATGTCGGATACAGAATGAAGGCCCTTTGTCCAGCTTCATTCCAGAATTTAGGCCATGTGCCATTTTGCATCCAGTTTAGGTCCTTTGTCTTATTGCGATCCAGATGTCAAGCCCGTGTCATGTTCATATCAATAATTTAAACCATCTAGCCTGTTTTTATCCAGAATTTAGGTCCTGTATCCCTCTACGGTCAAGCATTTTTGCCATATGTTCAGTTAAAGTCCAGGAATTATGCTCTAGGTCTAGTTTCTATCCAGAGTTTAGGCCGTAGTTCTTGTTCCGAAACAGAGTCTATGCCTCATGTACCGTTCCGACCTCGTCTCCTCGTTTCACAGCATTTTGTATCGGTTTGTATCAGGTCTTCACAGAAGTGTGCTATACGCTACAGAGCCGGATATCCTGCACAACGAACGCCTGATATTTCGCTCCATAAGTGGGAAACTTAAAATTTCAAAAGTCAGCTATTTCGGGCTACAAAGCCAGATACACCGAACTATTGTACGTGTATGAGCTATTGCTGTAACAAGTACTAGGCACTGTATATTACAAATGCCTGATATTGTGAGCTATCAGATATGTTGCACAAACTTGACGGATATTTCGTACTACGAATTCTGATCCGATTCCTGAACAGCTTATAATAAGCGTGCTGAACAGTACAAACCTGACAATGGCGCTAATTGTGAAGTTATACAATATCTGATCTTCCTGGGTAGCGAAGATTTGTAAAGACAGGAAGCATATCTTGTACGTATGAAATTGCAATACCAGCTACTGTATCTTCTCAGGTGCATTTTCAAGAAGGAAGGCAGAGTTACTAACATTCGAAACGTTATTTCAGTAAAATGCTCGTGACGGAAAATCCCAGCACGATGTCGGGTCTCGTTTGGCGGGTATTCCGTGTTCGTGGAAATGTAAGCTACGGGCCGTCGGTCTAGTTGTACGATTGTAGACAGAAATGGGTGGCAGATGGAGGACAAATTTGTGGTATTTAGTGAATGAGAACAGGGGAAATTAAACAAGTAGAGCTGTCGCCGTATTCAGTTAAGCACCGCGCCTTGATAACAGATAGGAGTGGAAGTAAGCCTCCACACATTCTGAACCTTGTCAATACACGGAAGGGAGTCGTGAGCTGCAAGCCTCGACCGCTTTACCCCGGAAAAAAAAGAGCCCTGGTGGGTGGGCACCAGAGACGTTCGGGGACCCTTGAGAGGAGAAAACCCCTTTGCCCCTGCCAGGAACTTCCGTCAGCCCACAACCTTGTCAGTGCAAAAGGAGCTATCCCAGTAGCCTCTAATGCAAATTTGACAAAAGCATTTGCTGAATGACATCAATAAAAGTCTATATAATTATAATGGAGTGACAAGGTAAAATCCCGGTAACTGAAGACAATGTCACGTTGGTAGCCCTGTTAGACCTTGATTCTGTCGGTGGGGTAACAGCGAAAGTGGGAGGGGGGGGCCGTGGTCCAGCCACAGCAGAAGGGATTTCGGGAGGGGCGGAAATCTTACACGGCGCATGTCCAGGTACCAGCCGGCCCGAACAAGTGGGGCGACTGCACTGACCTAGTCAACGTCGAACTCGCGACCTTCTACGACAGGAAAGTGATTACAAGAATAGCGGAGTCCGCGTGTCGCTTCCCGCCACTGCGGTAAACCTCATTCACACTGATTCGCTGCGAGAACTACAGTGACGAACGTGCTCATTAATTTGAATCGGTAAGGCCTGAGCTTGGTGGGTGGCAGGTGGGGGAGGGCGGGTTGATGTAGGCCTAAGTTGTGACTATGGGGCCAACTGGGTGTACAAGAATGTTGCTCAACGAGTTTTACATTGCACGGAGCGTGATAATTGCAGCAAGTTAAAAGTAGCGAGTATCAGTCTGGATTTTTGTTTGTGGCGGCAGATACGGTTTGCAGACCTACGCGTAGATGTAAAGTGTCAAGATGTATAAAGGAATTTTTCCGTTAACACAACTCCATATTCAATAGGCATAAGTTTACATGTCACGGCCAAAAATTAGGCAACATTAGGCCTAATTACAGGAATACTAAGGGGAGAGGAGGGATTTTACAACCGTATTTCAGGTAAGGGACTGTAATACATACCTGACGCTTCCAAGAATTTTGAATCTAATTGCATACATCATGTTTCATTTAATATTTTTTACGGTTTATACCCTTCAAATTATACATTGCAGGCATTCTATATCTCTTACATTATATGTATATTTTAATTTGTAGGGATAAATGAGATCTGAAAACTGAAATGCTGTTGTAAATTCCCCCCTTGACCCTTCTTTCGTATCTTTGTAATTAAGCCTGAATATGGCGAAACATTTTAGCCGAAACATGTAGCCGCTTTATTACTGAACATAAAGTTGTGTTGACTAAAATATTCATTTGTATCTGATAGCGCAACGTGGAAGTGCCACCTTAAATAAACCAGGTGTGACTATATTGACTGGATCTAGTCCGGGAAAATATCCGGTGCACATGGTAATGAATCTTTGGGTTCGTTGAAGGTTGGGTGAGTTGCTGGTTTCTTACAGAACAGTCAGCTTGTCACCTAACATCGAAATGGAGTAACACACGTCATTCCTTTTCGGGAGGTCTCGGCTTCAATTATCGACCCTAAACCTGTACAAATGGGCCAAAGATTTTGTTTTCTTTTTCTCGGTCTTTCCAGGCAAGACCAGGCTGTTACGTCATAGTAGTTGACCAGCGCTTCCTCCACATTGTTATCATCACATCATTCAATTTTTGTAACAGAAGCTAATGACAGCGTATCCAAGTGGCCGTTATGCTGCTGCTATGCAATACCGGTCAGTTTCTGAAATGTCACAAAATGATCTTCTGGTCAACCAATTTAATGGCGATTTTGGGTTTTAAGTTGGGGGGGGGGGGGGGTGGGGAGGCGCCATCCTGGTCCGCGATAGTTTGGCATGAGTGTGAGTAGCGGTGGGCGAGGGGTAGAACCTGTGAGAGGGGGGGAAGACCAGATCTTTGGTGATGACTGGTTGGCTGGCGAGGAAGGAAAACGGACGCGTTTGGTTGGCGAAGTAACTGCCGCTGTAACCGTGGGGGTCGTCTTGATCTATCGGCACCACAAGCAGCCTGGACGCCGGAGAGCGTGTTGTGGTCACGTGTAGTGAGTGTTGCGAGACAATGGATGTGGTATGATCATTGCAAACCACCCGAGCAGCGGCCGGCGAAACTAAACGTAAGTACAGTGCCGTTCAGTGTGGCTGTGATGGAAGAGGGTGTCGTGGTTTTTCTTCAGAACGACTGAAAGTGTGTTGTGATCGAAATCGACACTTGGCAAACTCATAACAGTAATCCCGTAGATTTGTTAGTGGCTGGGTTGATATGGCCTTCCTAACTCTGACCGAATAACATGAGTGTTACAGAACGAGCTGGCCTTCCAGGCACGAAGTGCAAGGCCGCGGATTACTGCTGCTGCTTCTGAGGCTTTGCATATTTCTTGTCTGTTCCAAGCGATTATCTCTTTAACAATATTCTCAAGCAATATACGAGCGCCGTCGAGTTCCGTATTCACCTACGATTGATGAAAATCGTCCTTTTTTACTGGGTGACTTCAGTAGCTGAAACAGTAGTTATGTTTATCACGGTTTTTCTCGAGTCGTTCCATGTGGTTTCGTATTCACTCTCGAATGTGTCTAGCAAAATTTGGAGCATGGAAATGAAAAGACGGTGCAGTGCCTGTATCGGACGTGTTCTTGGTTCGAATCACGGATTCCGATTGGGCCACGATCATTGCATTCATATGGTTTATTTAATGACACTCAGCTCTTCGAATTATATAGTGTTGAATGCAGGATTATTAGTGAATTGGCAAGGATGTTCATTTTCAGGCGCTGTACTTGCGGTTGTCAAAAGTAACCGAAGAAATCCACGAAATCCTCTCAGACCAGGTGGTCTACCGCAAAGCGCATACGCCCTCAATTGTAAAAATGAATATCGAACTTTCGGTTAACAAACCCCAATTAACCCCATATCGGTATCCTTGTATGCTAACATAACACATAGAATATGACATTGCGACTTGAAGCTGTGTGAACAAAAGTGGCAATAGTAATCAACGCGATAGCTCACGATCAGCGTATGCTGTGTTAGGCCATGGAAGACAATTACTGAGATCTTTGTGTCTCCGCGATGTGACGGAGCGTTGATTGGTAGTTAGGTACAGTCGTTTCGGGACAACCTGTGTCGTATCCAAGGGAGCTGCTTCACCCCTGGAGATGGGACAGCAAGATTGTCGCGAAGGGTACGTGACTAACAATCAACGCTGCGTAACATCCCAGAACAGCGAGGATATCATTTACACCGCGTCGGAAGTCTGAAATCAAACTGGCCATTGGAATGGTGCGTAAGAATAGGTCACGGCTTTGAGCCTTAACAGATGGAGCAAGAATTGCCCGACAGAACTTCGGTAATGCAGGCGGACACGATATGTGCAAATGGGGGAATTTTCATGATCACCAGAGCCACTGTCACCCTTGCAAAGTAGGCCTACCGTGATCCATGGAGTTCGACTATCAAAAAAAAAATACGAACTATACTTTTGACGTGAATTGTTCCATTTTCGCTCTTCTAATTAAACTTTTCAGGTTTTATTGTCGATTCAGATATTCCCGTAATTGGGACGGACGAGGTGCCCACATCTACGCTCGGGTCTTTCAAGAGGTCTCGCCTTCCCTCGCGCACCAAAATGTTTACACCTCTCTCATTTATGCGTCCTAAGTGACCATCCCATCTACCCAACTATATGTTGAAGGACACAAATAATGAAGCTTCTCAGGTAGTTTTGTCCACCTTACTGACACTTCTCGCCCACGTCCAGTTATTCTGCACAGCATGCTTAATTAACACCTTGATCTAAGCGAGTTTCTTATACCCTAAAGATGGGGGCAGCAGGTTCGTTTGAAACGTCTGTGGATTTTTGTCAGCCTATACAGTGTCACGTAACATACAGCCATTCTTCAATCCCTGGTCTTCTAGAGTTTAAAGAACAATTTTGTACAATTAATGTGAGCAACCTGGTTTAGATACTTCGTGATTTTTGTTCAGGATGTTGGTAGTTTTCTGTAAGAAGCGCGTAGGAGAGACAGCTCGCCTGACCGACACTGGGCTCATCCTTCAGCACATCGTAGGGCAGGTAAATCTGTGTCCGAACGAATTGTTACGGAGAGGCTAGCCTTCCCAATCAGTCGCTCACTTCCGGTTTTCCGTTATAACATGCCATGCGCATTTCATCGCTTTCGTTTTTATCATTAAAAATGTAGGCGCGTTCGTGCAACAATTATTGCATTGGAAAAGCAATAAGTATTACATACTCTGAGTATGTCTGTAAATTTAGGTATCCAGCATGCAAGGCTCATGGCCATATTGTCAACTGTGGCCTGTCCGGATCTTAATATTTTACATTACCTCACAAGCGGCACGATTGTCTAAAAGCGTTATTGAACACAAAATGTGTGTTTTGATTTTCTCTACAAATTTTGTCTGTAGCATTTCTTATCCTAATAATAACTGTGCGAGATATGATCAAAAATGTAAACGGTCTGCATGTAAAGTACCTGTTATTCTTGCCAGATTTTAATGAAACTTGAATTTTCTCGACATATTTTCGAAAAATACTCGAATATCAAGTTTCATGATCATCCGTTTAGTGGGAGTCAAGTTCTTACGTGCGGACGGGCAGACATGACGAAGCTAATAGTCGCTTTTAACTACTTTACGAACGCGCCTGTAAGCGTTTGGTAAATAATTCAAATTGTGACAGCACTCGCTGACTCTTCTCCATTGATATGTTGTGTCCTCCATTAGGTCCCAACTTTTCTGCAATATCCTTCACAGGCTCGCCATTATTCTCTTTTGTCTTGAGATAAAATTCCAAATTTGACAATAGTCCAACAGTGTTTTACACCCCTTTTAATTACCGCTATCGATTACATTTCCAGGCTTGTTTGTTTCACTGAACATTGCACTGAATTGTACATCCTGACATTAGAACAGCAGATTTACCATTTAAGTTCTGACACGGCCCGTAGCAATGCTAATAACTACCTCGTAACATGTAGTCTGAAACTGGCGCAGGATGGGGTCCTCTGGCACGATATTGTGAGGACGGTGAACTGAATTACTGTAACAAGGTACTTTCAGAACGAGAAAAGTCTCAACAAGAGCAATTGCGACTGTCTTAGATCTAACATGGCTTTATGGTGTAATGCGAGCGGACGTACCAGAGAAAACTAAATTTTATTTTCATGTCTTATTCAGCCCTGAAAGTGGAGGCAGAATAATCCTCAAAATCGCTGACACCCTCTACATTATTACACAATCTCATAAGCCAGAAGATGACAGCATTAATCTTCACCTTCAAAACACCTCATTTTTAGCAGTGCGTAATGAAACAAAAGTTCATACTAAGGCGGTACATTAAAACATTTCATGGTCTGCATTTTACGCCATGTAAGGTTTTCGTCTTACGATGGCAGTTTCAGAATACCGATAAGTTTGATCTGCCGGACGCCGATATGAGGGAGTTGAATTCATGGGACAATTTTATTTTTTAAAAACTTGGTTGGGGTTGCAGGTTGTAGATGGGATTCATTTGGCTAGGACAGGGAAGAGTGGCTGGCTCTAGTGAACTAACGCCATGGGCCAGAATCCTTGAGTTGCTAACAGGTCCTCAGACAAGAAATTCACTGCATTTTAGGCACACGAAAAGTAATTACCTGCCCCCATCCTCAGTCTGAATCCACTCCAAGCGCCCCTCATCCCGTTTTTTAAAATCATTTTTAATATTATCTTCCATTTCCGTCTAGTGTATCCATGTGGTTTCTTTGATTGAAGTTCCTCACCAAACCCCACTATTCATCTCTCCTCGCTCCAAAACACGCTACATGCCTCGCCCATCTCCGTAGTTTTGATCACCAGAATAATATATAGTGAGGGGTAAAGACAAAGGTAAAAGCAAAAGGAAAAGCAATCGTATTACAGACCTGGACAGGCCCAGAGGTTTCCAGGAGTTTGAGGCTCCCAATTTTCAAGACAATCGACACATGAAAGTGGTAAGTTTGTCAGCCCTACGCACCGGCCGCCTTTACCGCCAGGAAATATTCCTGGTACTCATTTCTATTAGAGGCTGAGTCAACTCCAGGTCCATAGTGCGGCCGGAAGAATTATAACAATGAAAAATTCCAATGACACCATCGGAAATCGAACCCGCGACCTTCCGGCTAGTAACGTAGTGCCTCAACCAACTGCGCCACCGCGTGCACGTAGTAAGGGGTACAGATCATGAAGCTCGTCGTTAGGTACTTTTCTCCCCTCGTCTGTCACCCTTACTTCCTCAGCACCAGGTCGCTTCAATTGCCGGGAATTTCTTGACTGGCTGAGTAACTTGTTTATGATAACAAGTGCACCATTTGGTTAGTATAACTTTCCATTCAATTTGAGTGCAGGAATTTTGGACGTGAAACAAGGACAGAGGGCGCCTGTCGCCAATGTGCAGGAGTGTTATGTATCCTACATTTCTAACTAGTTTCGATATTTGTTGCGGAGAACTGATTGTGAAAGTACGGAGCGTAGTTGCTCCTAGCTGTGACGCATAATGTCAACACCACTGGGTACACAAACAAAGCAACTGATAACAAGATGCTACTGACCATGTACAAACTTCCCACTGCATGCAGGAAAGTACTAGAAGGTTATGGGTAATAAAAAATGCCTGATCTGTATCAACTGAGGAGCAGGCAGTGGCGCATTTGGTTGCGGCATTGCGCTACAGACCGGAAAGTCGCGGGTTCGATTCCAGACAGTGTCACTGGAATGTTTCATTGACACAATGGCCCAGAAGTCGACTCAGCCTCTGACGGAAATGAATACCAAGGATATTTCCTGGGTAGTAAAGGCGGCCGGTGCGTAGGACTGACAAACTTACCGCCTGCATGTGCCGACTGTCTTGAAATCTGGAAGCTTCAAACTCGTGGAACACTCGGCAACTGTCCGGACCTGTACAGGGTTTGCTTTAACATTGCAGCCACTAAGAGATGAAACGTGAATATTTCTGTTCGCAAGACTTCAAACAAAACAGTACATAAACATTCGTTCTCTACCTGCGTATCCGTTATAGAGACGAGACGGTTAATGATCTCGGTGGATATAATCGCTGTTCAGAGATCACAAAAAACGCATTCTGTGAGCAAAATTCTGAGCATTTAATGTTAACGCATATATTACATAGGCCAAGAGTTTCGGAAACGTAGAGACACTGAAGGAAATCATGTATTCTTAACGTCGGCTAGGAATGCTTTACTTATCGAAAGATTTTTGTTCAAGCCATGAAAGCATTTAGAGCATAGGTATAACTCCATTCGTTTTTAACCTGAGCATTATATGGAGATGGTCAGATTCACGCCCCGGCTGCCTTTACTCCTCACCAGGAACATGAAACTGAGTGGGTCCCGGAGCCGGTCTGTAAAGAGAAGAACCTTTCTCTTTACCGATCAAAGAGACTAGTTGCTGTTATTTGTTAAAAAGAGATGCACTTTAACAGTGAAATTCGGCACAGAGGGTTGCAAATCGCTTGCTATCCAGGTGCTTCTTAAAGAATGCCAAGGATGGAAATCAGCTGAGCGCGGGTGGCCCGTAGCGCCGTAACCAGTGAACTCCGGTGAGCAGTTGGATGGGGGGGCCGTGTTTTCTATCCTTTTGGACTCCTTAAAATGTACCTGACTGCTATCTAGCAAGCGATTTGCAGACGTCGACAGGAAGCGAACTGAAATTTTCTGGCTAAAAAAAAAAATTTTACGCCGGTTACGGTGCTTCAGTGGGACAAATTCCTAAATGTCAACGGTGAGTACGTGGAGATCTGGTGTGTACCATCTGCTGCCCTGTACCACGTGCCTATATACATTACCGTCAGAATAAACTAATTGGAGAAACTATTTTACCTTATTTTTTAAAATCTTTTTGGACTGCTTGATATTCGGAAGATGTTTTGAAGGATTTTTCCGAATCGTCGGTACAGAACAACCATTCTACGCTGAGCAAATTCCCAAAAGAGCGCGAGTCAAGCCGCTAGTTATCACCCATAACATTTTCCTTGGGAATGGTTTAGGTAGACCAAAATAATATTTGTTTCTGTATAGCCGATTTTTATTGTTTTAAGTTATTTTCTGGGACATGGTGAATTATGAATACTTTTTTTAAAAACATGACATTGTTTTCTAACATTCCAAGTTAACACGGCGGCGACTTGTCTTACTTTTGACAAGTGGCGCCACGCTGCAGTGTGTTAAAATTGCCCAGATGTTCTATTTCTGATCATTCAACGAATTTTCGTGTTCCCGAACGAAGTAACACCTTCACACAGAAGCTCATTTTGGGAATCCTTTTGAGATTACTGACTGCATCAGGTTCATACCGATTATCTTCAACAGTACGCACATTGTCCGCTAATCTACAGCGAAGAGTGCAATGTGGAATCTCACCCATGCGTGCACACCTCCCGTGCATCTAATCTTTCATTTAATTGCCGGCATAATTTGCGGCAGAGACAAATTTGATGATTCCGTTCTTCAGGCATGACGCCGTACAGACTCGTGTGTGTTTAAGGTTTCACAGGAACGAGCTGCCTCCATTATCAGGGTACATCTCAGAATACAGGAAACCCTCGCCCCCCCCCCCGGCCAAAGAAAACATGAGATCTATAAAATAAATTTGAATTATTAGTGATTCGGAGAATATAGGAGAGGAAAAGGGTGCACTGTAGAGATATAAAGCACGTGATTGTCATATTTACCACCTTCTATAACATTAAAAATTCTCCATTCTATTACAAATATAGGTTATTTACAAGGCTCATGCGCTGTTCAGAACAAACAGCGATGAGGTGATTGCATTGCAACAGCTGGCTCTGGGCTGGACAACTTCCATTTCCGACAACAGCAAGAGATGTTTGTCCCGACTGTTCTGTTCGGGTTGGTTCTGGTGCCCAACAAGCCTCAGATCTATGGGTATCGGGGTTCGTCTCCCAGGTGTAAAGTGACCGGGGCGTGAATCTAACTACTCACTTTCATCTAGTGCTGACATTAATAATACCCTTTCTATGTCTTCAGTCCCTTATTTTTAATTTAAACCGTTTCTCTGTAATGGGAACGTAAAATCGCTGGGCTACTATCAGAATCTGGCGAAAGATCCACTACGAAATTGTTCGTTAAATGTTCTAAACACTGGCTACTGGAATCGCCAAGAGATTCAGTATTATACGATGCTTGTAACGCACGTGCAGTTGCTTAAAGTCTGTGGTACTTGCTATGGTACCAGCTAACCGTAGAGTACCGCGTTAGGACATAAAGATGTGTTTCAACCTTGACACTTCACAATTTGAGGTTGCATCCTTGTGGTCTGATCGTTGCCTATACCAGTTCCCACGGCAGTGAATATTATTGATAGATACCATTTATCAGTTGAGCCAAGTATGCATAATGTAACAGTACAGTACGTACGGAATTGTGCCCACTAACACCAGGTTCTTATACAGTGCGCAGCCCATTGAATCTTAAGAATTGTAAATATTTCACTAGTCTACTTGCACTAACAGTCATGATGCCCCCACTTCTCAGTTCCTCCCACGTCGAACCTTATTAAAAAATATGCCTACTGGCGTTGACTGTGGATTTACAATTTACTGGAGTGATATGACAGACAGGTGCTAATTGTTCGGTAGAAACCGTAGGAATAGAGTAGAAGAGACGCTGGCCGAAGGTGAAGCAGATACAGGGAAAAGCTTTGAGCAGGCAGCTGTTAGATTGCCAATGGTTACAATTAATATTTCGCTCATAGCCACGGTTCCTGTCGTCCTCTTCCATTTTCCCTGCACGGTGCACTCTTCTATCCTGAGTACAGAGGCAGAGGATACGTCCGCAATGTCGGTACCTATCTATGAATCTGTATGGTCTAGCATCCCGAAAGAGCAATTTATGAGTGCTCTCTCTGCCTCCACCGTTGAGATACTTCTTGCCTCTTCTGTTCTGAACTTTTTGGGCTCGTCAGCCATTACCCTAATTGCCGACGACACAATCAGTTTCAGGTCATAATCACTTGTTTCCTCTATCTAGGCAAGAGTTTTATGTATTAACATCGCCATCCGCTGGCAAACAATAAGTTGTCTGCAATAATGACTTCTTGAAGAGAGTAAAGCTGTCCCACTGCATAGCCTTGTGAGTTGTGGAGACATAATTCCACTCATTCTTAACCTCAGTACTAGATGGAGATGAACGGTTGGCCTGACACCCCGGGTGCTCTACCTGCTGGGACTAGACTCTTTATTAGGAAACTCATCACAGGAATACAAGACAACAAAAACCTTTGTGTAGTCTAATGCTTTAGCTGTAGCTTTGACATGAGTGTTCCTTGTCCTTCAGTGACTTCTATTTCTGACCTCATAATGTACACAGTCTCATATGAGTTTGTTGTTGTGCAGGTAATGCTGTCTTCAGCCAGTATTGAGAAACAAGCAGGAACAGTGAACAAAGTTTGGCTACTAGTGACAAGAATGAATAGACGGTCATTGTCCTGATATAAGTTACCACTGACTTTCATTGCAATGAACTACAATTATTATTAATTATTTGTGTCTGAAGGATATAGATATTTTTGTAACATATATGAAGGGGCACCTCGGTGCAAGAACTAGCTATGGCACATAGCAGTGTGCAGCATGATCACCACTGCAAGGATTGTGGACTGTACTTCGACAGCTTCAAGTCTCTGGATGTTCATCTGAACTACCACAAAGAGAATTTGCTCATGAAGTGGGCAACCCAGCCAGATGAGACTAACAATAACAACGCGTCTTCCAATAAGCAAAGGGGCGGCATCACAACAGCGCCAGCAGATTCCAGTAATGGCATGATCAAGCCTGAGCTGGGGCATTCATCGGGTGGTGGTAGTCCACAGCATAACACCTTCAACCATCCACCAACACCCAGCAGCTACAGCAGTGCCCCATCTCCTTATCAAGACTCTTCTGTACAAAGATTCTCTCCAATGGGCTCAACAGTTTACAGTCTAAGTGAAAGGACACCACCCCAGCAGCAAAATGGAATATTGCATCCATTTCATCAGCAATACAGCAATTTCCTGACCCCTAATTCGGAGGGGGGTGGATACTTCATGGATGGCGGTGGCAATTCAGGGTACATTTTAGGCTCAGGTACAGATTTTCCAGCATCTTCCAATGTGGACAATCTCCGATCATCACCAAATTCAGTGTCATCACACTCTCCATCATCATCCATTGGTCCAGTTACATCATCTGGTGGTGGCATCCATCGTTACAATCCATACCACCAGCCATCATCGGGAAGTCAGTTGTATGGATCTGATCGTAACAATGGTGTAACTTCATCTGGACCATCACCAAATTCATACCAGCCAGCAACAACCCCCCAACAATGTGACAAGTGTGGCACTCTGTGCAACAGTAGTTCAGCTTTGTTGGACCACCTGAACACTGCACACCCTCCCATGTCTCCACCATACATGAACAATCAGTTGCATTTCCAACAGGAGGCCATGTTTCGAAACTATCATGGAAATGTAAGTCCTGATATTGCAGTAGGGGGCCAGCAGGAGGCTTCAAAAATCAAAGATGAACCAGCAGCAGAAATTCTGGACCTAGATTCACATAAGGTGCACCAGGTGTATCAACCTGAAGAAGAGGCCACAGCAATAAGACCTACAGCAGGCAATGAGAACTCTGTTAGAGGTACAAATCCTCACTCAGTGTCTGCGATGCTATGGGGCACAGAACCACAGACCAGTGCCAACAATCATGCGTCTTCCACCACACCACCAGAGTTTCGTGGTGTGACATCTACTGAAGGTATCACAGTTCCTCGACAGCAGACCATGACATATCAGAAGGCAGGTGTATACCCACCACACCTTGCACCTGTTCCTGGGCAAATAATGCACCCACACCTACACCACTTAACATCAGTTCCTAACAACATTTCATCTTCTAGTCTTCCCCCACCAGGTCAATTGTCTTCTACATCTCCCCACCAACATAAGAATGGGCCACCCATCCACCAGTCTTCTCAGCAACCAGGAAACCAAACTTGGAAGTCGAATGAGGCTCGTAGACCTAAAACATACAACTGTTCAGCCTGCAACAAATGGTTCACTAGTTCTGGTCATCTTAAGAGACATTACAACACGACACTACATAAGAATGCTGTCAAGCAGAGTGGGGCACCTGACCCAGCCACACAGCCTATTAGCAACCATCACCATCCTGGACGTGCGGCCACAGATGTTGCAACTTCTTCAAGGGGAACACCTTCAAGAGAACATGTGGCACAGCAAAGTCCAGTGCCTTCTGGTTTAGGACCACAGCTGGTAACTATGGTTGAAGACTCTTCCAGAAGTGATGATGCTACAAGCAATAGCAACTTTGGAAGGATTACACCATCAGTGCAACATGGCAATCTGTCACTCCCTGGCAACCAGCAACAAGCAAGGAGTCCCCCAAACCTGATGGCAGGTCCCTCGACAACATTGGAGGCACAGACGGGGGGCCTGCAATTCTTAGCCTCCAGTTACAGCGAGGGGAACCCGCTTCACAACCCTTCCAATTCCGTCCATACCTCTCCAGTGCCAACTCCTCAGATACCACCAGAGGCACTTATGCACCACCAGCTAGAAACCACACAAGCAGCTTCTTCCCAGCACCCTTATATGTTGGGTCAAGTAGTCTCACCACCTTGTCCTCAACCACCACCAACACTTCCTCTCAGCCACCATCTTATCCACCACCCCATCCCACAACATCAACCTCTACACACTTCCCCCCATTCTACACCCCCTATGCTGCAGATGACGAATCTAACAGAGATGTATTCCCCAAACGGGCAGCCCCCCCACATTTCTATGCTGCAAGAACACCAACCAGTGCTGCTAACTTCTATCAACAACCACCCAACTATTACTGGTAATTGTGGCAGCAGTGGTGGTACCATGTCCCCACTAAATATACAGGATGACCAGCAGTTCCTGTTTCCCATAACATCCTCACCTCAGCAGGACAATCAACCATTGCCTAGCTTTGCTGAGATTGGACACCACCCTTTTGCAGCCAACTCGCTCTCTGGCTTCAGTGGATTGAGAGCAGCCACTTTGTTACCAAGCTACAGCATGGCTAACTTAGGACCAACAAGAAAATTGACTGATAATGTGGGGGGGCTCATGAACAGTGACTACCAGCAAATGATGGCATCACTGAAGCTGAGTGATGCATTCAACAATAACTCGTGCTGGGTCAATAACTTCGAAGATCAGAATAGCGTTCTGGATGACACCAGCAGTAACACACTTCACACAGATTCGAATGGAAGTGGGGGTGACGAAAAATTATCATCAAATCTGTCACCGGTCAGAACACCTGATTGCTGCATATCTAACATTAATTATGACAAAACGCTACAGCTGGTAACATCTGCCACAGATGTCAAATGTGAAGATGACATCACCAGCAGTGGCACTGATGAAGTTACTTCCATGACTGTCAATAACAATAACATTAATACCACTACAAATAACAAGAGGATAAGTAATGGCAAGGAATCTAATTTTAAATCAATGTCTATCTCAAGAGGAGACCTTCACAAATGCATTGAGTGTGACAAATTGTTCAACAAAGCATGTTATCTCACACAACATAACAAGAGTTTTCATAATGGAGTTAAGCCATTTAAGTGTGACCGGTGTGGGAAGAGATTCAACACAGAACCTGTGTACAAGCAGCATTTGGGCAAACATGCAGGTGACAAGCCATACAAGTGTGAGTCATGCCCCAAACAGTTCAATCACAAGACGGACCTGCGTCGTCACATGTGTCTGCACACAGGAACCAAACCCTATGAATGTGACGTCTGTGGTAAGGGCTTCATACGCAAAGACCACATGCTGAAGCACTGTGATACACACCGCAGGAAAGCTGGCCACTTCCAGCATAACAATCAGTGAATAGTTGTAACAACAAAGGAGTGAATATGCTACTGTAACTTGTAAACTGACGAAATAGGCATTTTTTTTTATTGACCAGGATATGAAAGTTTAAAAATATTTTTAAACATGCTGAAAGGATTATTTGTACTGTATAATTAAGCTTTACACAAATCTGGGTTGCTTTTGTAATGACTGACAAAAGCTGTCTTTTGGCTACACAAAAACCTGACATAAATTGAATTACACAGATTAGTTTTGTAATCCCACAGGGAAAATTTGCTGTAAATAATTTGGTTAAATCTTAACCCTTTCACTGCTGAGCAATTATTAACCAGCAACATTACCTCCTAAGCTGACCTAATTCTGTCTTTTCCTTAAATATGAACATCAAAAGAAATCAAGCACAAACTGAATGGATTTAATGTGTATTAGCTCTTGCCTTATATTATGAAGATGTCCTTGTGTTGGCCAAGGTCACAGCATATAGAGAGGTTGTGTCCACTGGTGGATATAACAGTTCCTGAATTATTCTACAAAGATTTACAAGTAAACCCATATTCATGGTGAATAGATGTAGTTATCTAGCAGCTCTGAAGGCAGTCTGGATGTTGGTTTGGGAGATGCATATTTTTAATGTTACTGCATTGCAGATGTCTGTAACATAATAGTCTCAGCAGTGTAAAGGATAAGGCAACATTATGGCATTGTTTTCAGCCTTGTTGCATAAAGTTGATTTAAATTTGATTTGGAGGAGATGGATTGTTAAATGCAATATTAGTGAGTTTATATTGAACAAAATGTGAAAGTGTTGAGAGGTTTATGATGATACATATTTATCATATTCCAGTGTACAGTATTTTGAAACAGTTTTGTTGACAGAGCAGTGTGGGTGACATGAGGCCTAATTTCTGATGGAGGGATCACAAGTTTCCAGAATCCCAAGAAATTTATTTGGTTCAAGTTCCAGTTGATTGTAATTGTGTGACTGCATCCTGTTATGTGATATTTGTAATGTTTAATTTGCTTTGCATACTTTCATGGCAACTTTTATACATGGCCATATATAACCTCGAGGTTACGTGACACTACATATCTGAAGATGCTGCAGCTCTTCCTAATCAAGTATTTTTGTGATGTTTTTTTTAAAGACTAGCGAAGGTTTAATGTTGTGTTTACTCCTCAATTTTATGGACTGTGCCTCAGTGAATGAACACTACTGCATTATCCTGAAGTAACATATTAATCTCACCATGGCAGCTAACTTAATTATTTTAGACCTGTATTATTTTTACAAGACTGATTATGTAAGATATTTATATCCAGGGTTACTGAAGCAACTGGCAGTTTTCATGTTCCTGTTGCTATTCTGAATGTATAGGGTCCTTACTTTATCTGGCTTATAACGCTGGTCATTACACAGACCACCTTGTGTGACTGTGTGCAGCCTATTGGTGGCTACCATTTAAATCTGCCATCAGATCGCCACTTTTCAGATCAGTGTATTAAAGTTAATAGCGGCCGCTCTGTCGGTGTAGTTCGCGTGGGGACTAAGGCCACGGAGTGGGTTTTAATTAGCAGTGTTTTAAATTTGGTACTGGCAAGTTGTCTCAATCAATGCATTGCAGCTAATGCTAATTCCGGTTCCTTACCATGTTTCATTGCATGTCCACTTTCTGGTGAACTGTAAATACTGAATGCTCTCTTTCAGATCATCTTCAGTGTGAGAATTGTTATTGTGTACTTTTTTCTTTAACATCCCAACAAGAAAAAATCACAAGGATTCAGATGTGATGAATGAGAGGGTCAAATTCTCCTCTGTATTATTCTGTGGGCAAAACAGTGTGAACAAACACATGGCCTTTATGGTCCTGTATGATATTCATTTCCATTCATTGACAATCCATAACACTATCCAACAAATGAGCAATATTACAATATATAATTTGGAATTAAAACATTAAAGATTGAAAACCTGTTTCCATCCTCTAAGAATCATTTGCAGGGAAAAAAATACATCAATCAGATATGTATAAAATATTAACCATAATTGAGTTAGATTAAAATAAAGCATGATATATCCAAATATCCTAAATTCTACAATAGAAGCAGAAATACAATTCAGTCACTACTGTGTTAATATCCTCTTCATTTTACATCATTTTTCTGTTTCTACTGTGGACTTCATAATATACAGATACGCTTTGTATTATTGTAATCAAACTTAACTATGATTAGTGTTTTACACATATTTGATTGATGTTTTCACCCTGAAAATAATCCTTAATGGATCAAAACATGGAGTTTCAGTGTTTTAGCTGTAAATTTTATACTGCCATAGTGCGCATTTGTTGGACATACATACATGGAGTTTAATTAAAAATCATAACATCATAACACAGAAAGTGTTAGAATGTGTGATATAAGAGCAAGTTTATGGTCTGAAAAATGGGTCACAATTCTAGAATTTCTTTTTACTTGGACATATTAAGAGCCTAAAGTGTATAGTAATCCTCACACTGAGTATTATATGAAATAAAGCATTCATAATATTAAGTCATGTTGTGATATGATTCTTAATTAAATGGTTTGTTGCAATCTGATGGCATAATCTGTAATTAAATAATGAATACATTTAAAATACCATACAATATTTCACTCTCATGCTGAAAGAACTGGCTGTGCAAATACCACAATTTTCTTGCAGATATCTCCAGTCTAGCACCACTTCTCTCTAATGTTACTCAATTAGCACTCCTCTGGAAGTGCTCTTCCACCTAGAATGTAACGTGCTAATTGCAACATTATATGTGCTTTGTGGATTGTGTTCGGAACAGGCACGTTAGAGTACTTCTATCTGAATGTATGATAACACACTGGGAATACGATCAGTATTCAGCACATACAATGTACAGAAATGCAAGATGCAGCATTGATATTTGCATTGCATCTGCAGCCTGGCTTCAGTACTACAGACACATAAAAACTTCTGACAGGTCAGATTTAGGTAGCTTGGTGAGTTAGCCATGCTCCATGTAATAATGCAGGTGAGAGGAAGAGACACTTGATATTTGTCAGATAACTTAAGGACCTTGCAGAATCCGCTATGTGTAAGTTTGCAGGTTGTCACAGCAGGGATTTTTCAGGTTGTGGTCTTCTGTATTTTGACACGTTGTAGGGTGGAATTCATGCTTCAAAGGAGCATGCTATCTCCATCTTCAGGGTTTAAGTATTTGTGCCAAAGTTATCAGTGAAGATCTGCATCAGCTTGGAACTAATTCTTTGAACCCTGAAACGGAGACAGCGTGTTCCTGTGAAATATTGATGTCAGAACCAAGAAGACCAGTCTGCCTAATCCATTATATTGGTGTTATCTTGTTAAAGTTGTACTGATATGTTGAGAGATTCTTTACCTAAGTGTTTTAAAGTATATTTGTTTCTTACGGGTGTGTAAGATATGCTTGGAAGTAGGAGCAGTTTATTCTTCAGTAGGGGGTGATAACATGTACTGCATTCCTCAGAAATTCCAGTCAATTTTGGAATATGTTAGACTGGCCTATATTGGTCTTTTTTTTTTTTTTGTTTCATTTTGGTTAAGGAAGCAAGTTACAGAAGCTGGCACAGCAGGTAAAAATTATATCTCATATCATTATGTACAATTATTCTCTAATTCAGCTTCTGAGATGTTTCTTTAGTCAAAATGACAAGATGGAGAAATTCAATATGTCATTTTTAACAATACCTATCAGACCTTCAGACATCTGGAAAGAACGTTTCCACTGCTTTCTGCATAATGGACAATTGTAGCAGAGTTCAGACCACTTCTGGACAGGCAGCTTGTGCATAACTGGTCAAGCAATCCAAGCATCATCTTTCTACAGTGTGCCAAGCAAAGAAGAGTTGTATCATAATTTATTATGTAAGATAACTATATTTTAGTCTCCTTCCAAAAAATAACGGGTTTTGTCACTGGTTAAAATTACGTTAGTGTTTGTTATAACTACCTCAGCAATAAGTATTAATGTACATATATTATGGACAGTGCGATCCAGTATCGCCATTTGTGTTTTTTTAGGTTATTAAAGAAATCTGCATACAAATAAAACCATGTCTTTTTATTTATTACTTTCCTTGAGCATCAGAGTTTATAAAAGCTAAACTATCTGTTCTATGATCATTTCATTCTGGTTGCAACTATTGGATGCAATTTTTAATAAAAAATATGTTTCAATGATGTACTAATCTAAGGTACGAATTTAGTTTTGAATTCTTATGAAAACTAATGTGTAATTTTTGATAGGCAGTGGTTTGTTATCGTGGTACACATCAATCCACATCCTTTTTTTTTTAAATCTCAAAATAAGATTTATGTAATTTATAAAACACTCATTCTCTGAAACTAAATTTTATGCCTTCCAAGAATTACTTGGAAAAAATTTTGAAATGAATGTTCTAATCCTTTGACAAGTGCTCCCGACCGTCCGCTGGGAACAAACTTGGGTTCAAGATTAGTATTGTGATCCACACTTCAGAACTCAATAATATGTTTTAAATTCAGTGTTGCCTACAAATTATGTCGCTTATTAAAACATAACTAAAGCTTATGAAGTTAGGTAATAAAAAGTCTGTTATTGGTTGGGAGTACATTATTTTTGCGCAAGTACAAGAAAAACAAAATTAAACGAGTTACATTAATGTGAACCTTGATAAAAGGCAAATAGGCAAAGTTGTCCCTATACACGCCAGGCATTATTTGGAGGTGACTAATCAGCCTAACGCTCCGGCTGCTTTACCCAGGGAAAGATCACTGACGTGTTCAGATTACCGTTGTAGGCAAACAGTACATCAGAAATAGGTCTTTTCACTGTCCACTTTGAACTCAAAAACTTTGGAAATGGGGGATGATTTTTTTCAGACAAATGGAGTTTATGGCTCTTAAATACGAATATTTGAAGGACTTTTCGTCTTGGCAGCCACGTAAACTCAGAGTGAAAAGTAAAGGCGTGTAGTAACGGCCAAAATCTACTCACATTTGGCTAAATAGACACGTTCTTTAACGACTTCGTTTTCATAAAATTGACAACTTGATGGAGGCCTTTCGTCAAAATCCAGAATTTTCGGCAAAATTCTGAGTAAGAATCTCCCTATGAAAAATTTACACCTGATTAACGTCATTCGCCGAATCGTCGTGACCCAGAGGTTACTGGTGCACTGTCAGTGGAAAATAAAAAAAAAAAAACGAATTCCACCTCTTTTAGTGCAAAATACTTACACTAATAACGTAGTGCTGGTCGGTCAGTGGTCGGCAAGTGTTAACTAGCCAACCAAACACAACCATACAGATCTGGTATGTTATTATTTTATTATACACTGCAACATGTTTCGGCTGTCCAGATCAGCCATCATCAGGTAGGTGCCGGATACACAGTAAAGAGAGGTCTGATGATGGCTGATCTGGACAGCAGGAACGTGTTGTAGTTTATAATAAAATACCAGTATACTAGATATGTATGGTTGTGTTTGGTCGGCTAATTAACACCTTATCGATAAGAAACACAAAATGGGACGGTGTCACTCAAGACAGATGCTCTTGCTGGTCTGTTAGCTCTGGATAAAGTACACATGCTGTGGTTTGTGCTTCGTCACATGCTGTGTCCGATAAGAACACTCCAGCCTGTCACACCACTTGCTGCAATGCGAAATTGTACTGTACTGTAAGGATCGTAACAATCGTCTCTAGCTAAATGTTGACCTCGTTGGAGATCGCGACCCATAGGTTAAAAAGCATTAGACGATACTAGTGAATCCGACGTTTTCCTTGGGGATACGGTTGTTCGTTTACCGGATCATTACTTTTCATTTTCAATTTTAATAATCAAACAAATACATTTCTTTGTTTTATTCTTCGATATAAATTTTCCATACATTTGTCAATAAAACTTATGTGAATTTAAAAAAAGGCTTTAAATATTCCTGCAGTTGTTTAGTTTGTACTACAGAAAATCTTTTTAAATTTATATAACGCTCTGAAAGCAGCCGTCGGCCCAAATGTCTTGGTCAGTTTTAGATAAATATCTTTCGACTCCAAAATTTTCGCAAATATAACGTAAATCTGGTTGGTTGTTTCCAAAATCTGGAGCAGTCCATTCGCTATTGATAAAACGGGTAGACTGTCAAATCAGGTTTCTGTTTCATGATTTGCACGTGGTCAGAATTCAATTTAGAAGTAAGGCATTTGTGAACCAAGCATCACACTGCAAACCCCTTTCCTTGACTTGTCAGATGCCAGCCACTTCCTGTCAGAACGGAGCGTTATGTGAAGGGTTTGAAACCTCATTTCCCACATACTTGTCTTTTATGTTACTCTTCTGCTCAGTTCAAAAGTTTGGAATCGAACTAGGCCTGTCGAGGATTGCTGATTACATTAGTAGCAAATCACCCTAACAAAGCACAAATCTGAACCTTAAGATAATGGTTCAAAGCAACACATCCAGTGCATATGAAATACGTGCACTTGGAAGTCAATTCAGTTCCTGTGCTTCAGTAAGTAAACGCTTCTGCATGTGTTCAATGCTTAATCTCGTTACTAAAACACCCTGAAAATGTACTGTGCCAGCTATCTTGGTGCAATTCGAAACAATGCACTTATGAACATACTGAATTTTCAGTCACGCGAAAAAAAAAATCAGTATTACTTAGCAAATTCCTCAGAAGTTACTGCATACGCGGTGATGCTACGAGCACGCTTCGATCAGTGACGATGAGAAACACTGTTGATTGGGTTTGTGGGGAACATACTGTTCGACTGTTTGATAAGAGATTACGAGTAATGTGCAGAGTAGTGACTTTTGCGTGAGTCGCTGTTGTCTGACGAATTGGTACTTACCCTTTACGCCCTCTTCCTTTAGAAGGAAAACGTATAGAATTAGGTTGAAATCTTTTTTAGTTGGGAGTCTGTGACGTAATCATTCTAACAAATTTTCAACGCCACTAATACAATAAAAAATATCAAGTTATTAAACTTATATTCTCAAGAAACATTATTGCATTCCAGGTTATAGCAAATCTGAGGTTCCCGCTAGGCACTGCCTCAATTAGTTCCTTTCTTACATAGTAGCAGGAACAGAGTAGTGCACGTTCCGAACTAGAGCGAATACCGGAGGCTGCTGGCGCCGCAAAGAAGGTGATGTTACTGATACACACACCATAAAGACGTGAGAGCATGGAGGTATAGCTCCTCTCATTCTTAACACCGACACCAGTTGGTGGTGCGTGGCCAGACTTGGGTACGTACCCTATGGGGGCTAGGTGGGCTTCAGAATCTGTCTGGGCGCTTTTGTGGAGATAAAACTCCCCTTCCACTTTCTCTCTCTATCTGTACATATACATACAAACATACATGTTAATTCAGATGATTGCAATTCTGCGTTGTGAGTGGCAGGTATCTGTGAATGAACTAACAGATAGCACACTATGCAATGTCAAACAGGTCCTCTGACTTAGAGGACTCTTGCGTTCGCGATAATGAATCTTGTGGTCCTAAAATTGTTTTCTATGGAAATATGCACGTGTAACTTCTTGCTTAATATGAATACTAACAGTAAATTCTTTGTGTTAAAGGGCAAGGTACGAACACGAAATCCATATAAATTTATCTGCAACAATCAATGCGAAAACTTCGGGAATTTCGAAGGATATCCGCTCGAGAAAGGTCCAGTCAAAGCTGCGGTGTATGAAGGCATGAGTGGCAGAGAATCCGTTGAATCATTGAAGCGAAATTGCACGTTCCTAGATGTTGCAAATATTCCTGGCAATCCGACATGCTGAATTATACTTAGCAGATGAAATCTGCATATAAATCTGTTGGTATCTCTCCTACAGCATCTTCCCAGAAGGAACCGTATGTCATGAAATTAGTCCTATACCAACATCTGGCTGCTTCCAGTACGTGGACCTCTAATTACACTTCGTTACAGGAAGACAATAACCGTTCTTCTGCCACGTTTGAAAACGTGAACTTTCGTGTTGTTGTGAGATCAAGATTCGCCGCGCCAGATGGCGCAGATCAACAGGGAGAGGACTCCGATTATCTCCGTGGGAACAGGGGAACAACCCCCTGCAGTTACTGGGGGGTGGGGGGTAAAAATGCATTCAGCTGCATCGGGAAGAGTCTGGGACTCATCTTTTACGTTTTCTTCCACTCACGGTCCCGTCTGGTTTATAATTTATCTGCTTCTTTCACTCCCACAGACGGAACATTACCTTAAGGCAAGTATTAAATTCTACATATTTTTAATTGCTCCATGGTGATTGTACCGGGATAGCGTATTCGGTACAGCGACCCGCTACGGGCTGGACGGTCCGGTTACTTTCACGTAGGTGTCACATAAGTACTACAACGGAAGTTTTTGGTTATAGAACTGAAACAGCCAAGTACTTGTTCCTGTGCTACAACAAGCCATACCAGGGGCGGGTAGGGAAGTAGACTTGCATATAATTCCTAAACTTACACAGGTTATTTATTAACTTTCAGCCTAAGAAATAACAAAGAACCAGCGAATACCGGGAAGTCATATTACTCTTCATCCAGCGATTGGATAATATGTCCCAGGATAATTTTCTCATGACTGAGCTAAACTAGTATAAGGTTTCTGAAATCACAGCGACTTATGTCTCTCTAGTTCGCAAGGTGTTTTAACGTAGTTACACTATTTGCCAAGATTATAGCAACTCTAGATTAATTAAAATAAATACTTGTTACTGGTGTTTGAGTAAATTTGTATATTTCGCTAACGAATCCAGTTTTTACAACAGGTTAGTTTAGGTTGCACTAGATAACATTACGTTGGGCTACACAATTTCATTGCCAGTATATTTTGACTTATTAATTTCCTGCAATATTACAAATGGGACAGACGCACTTACAGACTAACTGTCCGTTGTGGAGCCCACCTAGAAAACCAGCAGCAGCTCAGATAGTATTAAATATCCAATATGTTACGGAAAACTGAATCCATTATCATATACACAACAACCAGCCAATAAACTAGAACCCGATTCAGACACATCCATTCCACCCACAACAACCTTTAGATAAATTTTAATATCATCCTAAGCCTCTTCAGATTTTCTGTCCAATATAATTTACGCATTTTAAATTTACCGATAGGTGACACATGACCTAACCACCTTATTCTCCCTGGTTCCATTGTCTTATCTGGTATTTGGTGACGCATCTAATTACGAATGCAGTTTATCCACCATTTTACTTTCTCTCTTTCTGTCTCTTAGTTTCCAAGACCCCCCTCAGATCTGAGGCTCTAATACCCTATTTATGTTCATTCAATTTAAAAAAATCTCCATGTTTTATGGAACTCTTAGGTTCATTACCTTATTCCGAACAGCCAATGGCCCGTAAGCAGAGTCAGGGACATGCTGAACATAAAACTACAGTTTAATGTGTGTTGGACCGTGCATCATTGTGATAACTGAAGAATAAAAACCAACTAGACGCCACTTATTATTTTATTGTACTTCTTATAGGCTCAACATGTTTCGGGCACTGCTATGCCCATCATCAGGAGCTCGCGACTGTAATGTTGATTACCACATTGGTCGTTGCATTCTTGGTTTGCTGTAGGTTGGAGGTTAGGTGCGGTTAGGCTGGAGTAGTGTTGCTAGGGCGTTACATCACCTTGGCTTTCAGTAATTTCCACGTTGTGTTCTCGTATTTGTAGGTACTTTTTTTTTTGATTAGCGATAATGTTACGTAACATAAAAAACTGCATGTCACCATATAACCTACAAATACAGTCTGTCTTAGTAACTTCACTTTTATACTAACTTACGCTCCCTGAGGATGATCCCACAAGGGGATTGAAACATGTAGGAGAATATGGAATCCATTTTAAATTAGATAATGTGATTTTAATGGTTTTATTTGTATGTGCAATTAGTTGGTTCTAATAAATACTGTTATTACATTGCACGGTAACAAAATGAAATTAATTTGCAATATTATTTCAATGTACTTGTAGATTTTCAGCCTGTTCATAACCTTTTGGTATTCGGACACAAAAATGTGTTTATGGTCATTTACGAAGGGGGACGATAAACTCTGCAATGTAGACTACAAAGCATTATTCTTATGCTAGGACACAGTACTAGTCTTCATGGTGGCTATAACCTCTAAACTTATAACTCCAAATTTCCGGTAGTAAAATCAAAGGGATCAACGCAGCTAACACAAATTTCGCCACATAGACAGGATTGCCAGCCCTTTCAATTCTGTTCACGTAATTACAATTACCTTCCCTATCACAAATTCTTACGGTACTTCAGCTGGATTGTATTCTTTGATTAAAACGTATATCTCTCAAAATTAACAGTTTCGTGCTCAGATGCGACACAAAATAGAAAGCCATACAAGAGGCCCTTAGAAGAAGCTGCAGACGTAGAGACGTGTGAAGGACCTAATTTAAACTCTGGAATTTGAGATTTTGGTAAATAAACGTAATACTTACAAAAGAAGAGAGACAGGAAACCCGTATCAATACTATTAAAAATGGCATTATTTGTCCCCCCTAAAATTTGTCGGGGGAATTTATTTTTCTTTATACTGGTTCATCACGACCCCTGCTTCGTGTAAAATCTTGACGTAAATATAAAAATGTAGAGTAGTTTCTGTGCTTAACTAAGCATCACGCCATGAAAGCACGTGGGGAGTGATGGTATAGCTCCCCACATTATTAATCGCCACAGTAGTCGGAGATGAGTGGTCAGGAAACCAGGCCGGCAAATTTACCTCTGCGGAAAGAACGCCAGGTATTGAAGTCTTCGCTCTTCTGAGATGTTACCCGACCTAGGCTGGTGGTTGGTTGTCGTAGTTATGGGAAGCTTATCGGTCCCAAGATCTTTGAAGGTAGGACCGAAAGATTCTCCCAAAACGTCGGTAACCAACCAACAAACTACGCCGAGGCGGAAGACCGAAAACTCGCAACATCTGGTACGTCGAGAAAAGTGAAAATATTACCCCTGCCGTGAATGGAACTCCGATTCGCTCGTCGATCTGCCCGTAGCACAGTCATTGTATTGTCCGAGTTACCTCGCTTCATGAAAGAGAACTGTAAATCTAACTTTATCTATTTTCGCAATTTTTTTATTTCTTGGTTCCGTTTAACATAGGTTTCATTGCTAAAATTCTGCAGCGCCAAATGATAAGCAAAAGGATAATATCGCGGTACAACTGTAGGGACTGTCCCGAAAAGACTGGATAAACCTAAGAAATACCTCGAAAACTGTATCTATATTCTCAAAACAGTTTGCCGTGCAAAACTTCGGTGTAAAATGTAAAGAATATTGTTCGATACGGTGAATATTTAAGGAAATATAAGATAATGTGCAGTGTGATATTTGTGCAGTATTACATGGGCGTCTGCAGCAAATTGTCATGGACACTAATGGCATACATAGAATCAAAAGGAAGGAACCGGGGAAATGTGTTTACTCCAAATCGAGATCAGCTTCCTACTGTCGGGTCTGTCCCCTTCCTGTATATAACATTACAAGGGGAGGTTCTTCAGGACCAGTTTATCCCCACCCTTGGCTGCTATTATCGTGTGGCGGAGCCGTTGCTCGTCTTTTCACGACCTCTCCCTTACAGGAGAAGAAAGTAGGTCATTACCATGACTGCTGAGGGATGCTGCGTCTTTTATGTGTTGAGAAGTCTCTCACGCTGCATCGCCGCCTCTTTACCTTGTTCTGTTCAGCAGTAACGGGACCTTACCGATCCCTGACCACTGATACTGTCTTGTTTAAAGAGTCAAAATAATGGACGGTCGCCTGGTGAGTAATGACAGAATGACAGACGCACGGTATCAAACTAAGACCACTTGCACTATGCTTGGTTGAACATCGAATGTCACAGACATTAAATGACCATACACCTATCACTGACTCTATGGAATGGTAAATTGTGGGATTTATGGTACCCAAAGATTCTTTACAGAATCCACTACGGTAAGTAGTAGATCCTATCTTAAAGTATCCACTTCAAAAGTTCGAATCGTCTTCCTACAAAATCCGCTGAAATAAGACTCAGCCACATCTCCGCCTTTGTTTCCCCTCAGGCAAGTTACGTGTCTAGTCCTTCTCATTCTTAATTAAATTACTTTAATTATATATATAAAGAATTATTAAGTTTCTCATATTTTCCCTTGTCTGTTAGCTTCTTGCATTTATTCGCATATTTGTGGTCAATTTTGTGACGTCCTGAACAACCAGGGTGACACAGCAGAGAACTGTAAGTTGATCAGTGGGTAATGAAGTCCCACTGACTGTATTCAGGAACGCCAGAATCCGAGCTGAGATCTGAATCCGAGACCTCACGCGTATGAAACATGTGCGTTACTCTTATTACCAATGCACTAAAAGGATCACGTTTCACCCCCCCCCCCAAATTAAACAAATGTAGAACTGTAAAAAATTGATTTTAAATTCTGCTACACGCTATGTACACATTTACATTTTTCGTATTCCACAGTTGGTCAGAATGTAATTCTGTTTCTGTGTTTCATTTTCGTGACGTTACAAATGATATCTAATTAATACTGACCATATACAAACAAAAAGCAGCGTGCATGATAAAATAAAACTGAGCACAGAACGCATTTATATAAAACAGTAATTTTGGCCAGTATCTTTATACTCGTAGGGCTTCAGAGACTTGGTTTTAAAAGGGGGTTGGGGGGGGGGGAGAGAATCGTTAACTGCATTTGGAAGGCGACTGCTGAGAAAAGTTTTGGGGCTAGTTCAAGATGGTGAGATGTGGCGAATAAGAAAAAACAGAAAATTATATGAACTGTTTGAAGAGCCAGACATTACAATAGGGATGAAGGTAGTGACGATGGTGTGCCAAAAATAATGAAAGATTTTAACCCAGAAAGCCCGAAGTAAGGAGGACTGTTGCAGTGAGTGACATGAGAAAGGCCGGGTTAAAAATTTGAGGATAGAAGCTAAGGATGAATTTCGATGGCGGAGGATTCTAAAAGAGGCCAAGACCCACCTAGGGCTGTAGTGCCACTGATGATGACGACGACGATGATGACGATAATATACAACGGATTATTCTTTGGGCTATTACCTTCCTGTAGTGCCTATGGTTAAGAAAGAATGAAGCCACAATCTGCTCCTGCATGTCTTCAGAGCGCGGTGTTTAATTAAACACGGGGGTTGCTTTACTTTCACCTTCCCAATGGAAGCCGCTTATACTAGAGATACAACAGAGCCCGGATTTGAACCCGGTGCATTAGAGAGCATTTGAAAGGATTATACCTGTCGTGACGTCACAAGGGTTTTTTCTCATGGGAATCGCAAACTGAGAGCTGCTGTCTGGGGCAACAATCAGCACCTGGCAGTGTCGTGCAGTGGCACACTGGTCGCTGTGACAGGTCACAGGCATCAGCAGCACGCGGTGACTTGTGCCAGTGCAGCACTGCTTCACGACAGCTGCCCTGACCTGCCTTATGCGAGCATCTGGTGAGATACGTAAACACAGCCTGTAGTGGGGACTGCAGCCAACCTGCCTCTTTTGTTTCTTTGTTTCATTCAGCTAATATGTCATCACTCATTTTTGTTATGATTCAATTAAACCTTCCATTTTCAGCTTCATTTAACAAAAGTTTCTACATTTTTGTTTCTAGGTTCGATGGAAACTGCAATACATCTTCTAATGACAGTTTTCTTCCACTTTGTATTATCTAAGTAAGAAACTAACTTCCTTGCAATGGATGTGATTGGTACAAACTGCTGACATAACTTACTTCACCACAAGCCTAATCACTTCCGCTGAAGATGGAGGTAGCCAGTTCTTACAAAACGTTGGTACAGAAATACAAGACTGTCCGATGTCATAAACCAGAAATACAATATGTGAATCAAAACTAAACCTAAGTACTCAGAAAGTACCATCAGATACAAGACAACCTTATTCAATGTTCAATTTATTACACCCAACAAGTTTCCAGTGGCCGTGAGACTGTTAGGATCAGCCGGGATTAAGAAATACAAACGCTGGTTGCTCGCATTACATCAGACACAGCAAGATGCAGTCACATCACATACACTTATAGGGGGTACACATATTTTCCAAACATCTAGGAGCAACCTCAAATTCTAGGTGCTAGATGGGTAATATAAATAAAGTTTCATACTGAGAAGCCACAAATATTAATTGCCAATATATAGAATTTTTTCCGCACCCGTCCAGGGTCTTTCCCGGGAGCAAGACGGCCGAGGTGTGGCGTTGACCACCCACCCCCATCTAGCGCCGAGTTTGAAGGAAGAGTAGAGCTGTACTTCTACTCCACATCTCGGTCTTCGTGGCCTGTTCGAATGTGAAATTTACCTTTATTTCATAGAACTGGGTCGCGCCAGCAACGTGGTTGTCTTTAACGAGAATATCTATGCCTTTTGTTACATTTTACGATTGCCTCCAACTTTCAGGCTTTTGGCAAATATAAATGTCAATTAGTCCATATCCTTAATACATTGGTACCTCAGTAGTTGTTTGATCTCAAGCCCTTGGTAATGAAGTACATGTCTGAAACATATCCGATGTAATGAACTCACAAATTAAAGAAGATTGTGTTCTAATTGATGGTATGTTGTATTTATGCAACAACACAAAGACAGGTGCTTGAAGGTTCAAATTTCACTGCCGCTTATTTCATCCTGTGGATTCAACCCCGGTAATACCAAAACAAGTTATCGGACACGTTAGCCAGCTGCATCCAAATCCCACCCTCGCGGTCCATCACATTACAAGCATTCCCTTCTCGGTGTTCCAAGTAGGTTCTCAACACAAAACAAAAATGCACATTCCATGTTTCGAATTTTGAGGTCCGCAAGGGCTCACAAACCACAAGATACTCTGCATTGTATCACAACGTCATACATCTCACAACCCTAACACCAGGTCACCTCTATAAACCAAGCAATTCCACTTTTGTACTATCAATCCAAACAAGCGTAGTCTACTACACATTCCTACCCTAACGACACTAATTGACCTTTATAAGTCACACTGTTTCTCCTTATGTAATACCCAAAATAGCTACACGCCTAGCCCGTCATTACCTCTCTCATCTCACTACCTTAACAACACAAGATGATCTGTGCGAATGACACACTTCCACATTATGTCGAGGCGATTCATCCCGTTGTGGTGCAAGCATTATGACAGTAAAACCAACTACGTATTTTGCCCGTTGAACACAACTTATATTTCAGCGGTATAAAACCCAGACACAAGAACACTTTTCGGCTTTCAATAGGCCCTTATCAGGCTGTGTATAAATAAATAGGAAGATACAACTTTACAAATGGTTCTTTCAGCTTTCTTATACACAGACTGATAATGTCTTATTGCAAGTCTAAATATGTATATTTAGCTACATTTACCTTCCTGCTTTCTTATACACAGTCTGATGGAGGTTTATTGAAAGCACATACGTGAACATGCAGCTAGTTGTATCTTCTTCTTTCTTGTAAACAACCTCATGATGGCTTCTGAAAACCGAAACGTGTAAATGTTGTTGGGTTTGATACCACTAAAATGTAAGTCGTGATCGACGGATATAATGACTGGTTGTACTGTTTTAAGTTTTCACGATGTGTAATATCAAACCTAGCCACGCACCGTCCCATCCTGTCTCCTTTGTTTTACTACTTTAAAAACAAGAGTCGAGGCTGTCCCAGTGGCCGCGCGGCCGCTCGCCTGCTGAGATCGTGGGTTCGAATCCCACCGCGGGCATGGATGTTTGTCTGTTGTGAGTGTTGTGTGTTGTCAGGTACAGGTCTCTGCGACGAGCTGATCACTTGTCCAGAGGAATCCTACCGACTGTGGTGCGTCGTTGTGTGTGATCTAGAAACCTCGTGAATGAGGAGACCATGGCCCGCGTTGAGCCGCAGCGCCACAAAAAAAAAAAAAGAAAGCAATAGTCGAGTTAAATAAATCACACAGTTCCCCTTAATATAATATCCATCCCCTCTACGTACCTAGCCCATCCTTCCCTCCTATAACCTACAAACTTTACAAGAGAAGGCGACGTATGCTAATCACACAGTTCCAAGTTATGTAATAAACTAAATTTCTCGTTTCATTTCTCCCAGATCCAAACGTTTCCTTGGCACTTCACTTCCCAGTTCTGCAATCTGCAATCAAGTCAAGTGCTCTGGATTCTAAAGCAGAAACGCACAAACGTGTAAAGAAACACACCGCTTGCATTTTCAAGTTATATATATACATATATATATATATATATGAAGACAGAAGACAAGTGTGATACTAATCTACGGAACTGCACGGTGTCACATTCCAAAAGACTATAATTTTGATATTTTCCATCCTGAGAATCGCCAAAATACTTTAAGTTTATTTATCATGTGCCCTCGATTATCCGGTTTGCCGATTATCTGTGCAATATCGTAAGTCACCAGTGACTAATAACGAAGATAGGAAGAACCGTGATACAGCGCCGAGTGTTCGAAACAAATCCTCAACGCAAACAAAAACAAACAGACCATTTACATAAACAATAAATATAAGCTATGTATATATCATGAATAGAACAAAGAAAGTACAGATGTTTTTTTGTTCGTAGCTCAATGAAGCGTATGTGTTGGAGTATGCGTGTTTCTTAATAAGCCTTGCAACCCCCCCCCCCCTCCCCAATTGCCACGGAATAATCGACAGTAGGCCTACGCTGTATTTCGTAAGGACACGGCAGATCTTCGGCTAAGAACCTGTTGCTCGCAGTTCAACTGCCATCGAACACAAAAGAATGTGGGCAAGTACCGTACGAGGTAAGTACTGTGTCACTCATGTACGGTGTCATGGCTTTATAGGACTGGCTGTTCACATGAGCACGCGGTAGGCAGCTTAGCGCCACACAGCGGCGAATGGCACGACTTCTCAGAAAATGCCGAAGGTCATGCCATTGGCCGAAAGGCAGCATCAAGCAGCCTTCTTACAGAAACTTGAACTAAATTCCTTTGTTTCCGTCACCTGCGCGCTACATGCACTCCCTATCTCAATCCCATCGCTTTTATCTAACTGAAGCCGGTTATTGTTGTATGGTGCTAAAACATTTATGGAATTCCCTTTTTCGGCAGGAGGATATTTTCTAAAATAAACGTTTCTTTTCAACGACGGCACGAGTTCAGTGATGCAATAAGCGTCTATATGCAGGACGATTACTTGTATGAAGAATATACCAGGTTCGAATCTAGGCTGGTTTTCCTCAGTTGCTACAGAAAAATTCCACGAACCTCAAAACAGACCACAAATGTCTCATTCCTCATCCGTGTGAGATCATCATTCACCATAATTATTCGACGCTACAGAGTCTGACCACTCACAGTGTTGTGAGGTAAACACATAAATAAACAAATAATAAATATATCCATTACAAGTCCCTCTGGCAAGAGACTTGGTCTCACGCCATTACTACAATAGAGCAAAATATGTTTTTAGAAGCGTTCGCAAAACTGCGAAAAGCGACTATTACCTTCGTCATTCTTATAAAACCAACTAGATGCACTAGTTTCTCAAATTCATTTTTGGAATAAAACTCTACTTGTTTCGGACAGTTCCTCTGTCCGTCATCAGGAGTTTTTCACTGTACACACAGCAATGGTATATGTCATACAGGTTTGCTGACATATACCATTGCTGTGTGTACAGTGAAAAAACTCCTGATGATGGACAGAGGAACTGTCCGAAACATTTAGAGCTTTATTCCAAAAATAAATTTGAGAAATTAGTGCATCTAGTTGGTTTTATTATAAGAATTTATCATGATGCAGGTTACCTGAATGTCAAAATAGCTTCGTCATGTCTGTCTGTCCGTCTGCACTTTAGAACTCGACTCCCATTGGCCGGATTTTCATGAAATTATTTTTCGAAAATCTGTCGAGGAAATTCAAATTCCATTCAAATCTGACAATCGAAATGGGTACTTTACGTGAAGATCTTAGTACATTTATGACAGTATCTCGTTGGATTGTTCTTAGAACGAGAAATGTTTCAGCCAAAATTCGTAGAGAAAATACAAACACATATTTTGCGTTCAATAATTTTTCCCCCTAAATTCGTGCCTTTGAAGAGATAACATGGAAAAATATTGTAGAGCCGGACAGGCCACAAACAAAAGTATGGAGCATGCAAATTGCATGCTGGTCATCTAAGACCAAAAACACATACTCAGAATATGTTATAATTATTGCATTTCCACTGCAACAGTAGTTGCATGACCGCGCCTCACTGTTCCGTTATACATATACCGTTTATCTTTTTCATTTATCTGTTATGCTCGTTTTGAGCATAAATATTTTATTGCCCTAATACGTCGTTCGGTGGCGCCATTTATAATTTGGTGGTGGTGACAGATTACGGAGAGGCCATGGAATTGTGAATTGATGTGGAGATGCGACAGAGAAGCCCAAGCAATTAACACTACCACCCCCTACATTTGGTTTTAACGTTCTGCGGAACCCCCTTGATTCTCTTTTGTCATGAATTAAATTATTCGATCGGCCCTCAGTCACTTGGGCAGTTAGACAGGCACTTGGCCAGTGGTGGGATGCGCGAGAGCTCAGCTAGTGTAGTGACATTGCCATTGGTTATACGACAGAGCAATTGGTTTCATTTGTCAGGGAGAGGGGGTGGGGGCAGAGATTCTTTTCTCGAAACACCCCAGACCAGCTCTGGAGCCCATCCAGCTTCCTACCCAATAGTTATCAGGGTTATTTCGTGGTTGACAGTGGTCGCAGCGTGAACGTGATCACTTACTTCCAGGTAATCCAGAGTTTAAGAATGTGTGGAGTTTTCCCCCACAGGTTTTTGCACCTTCTAGGCCGGGTAGCGTAGTCGGTATAGCAACTGGCTACGGCCTGGACGGTCCGGGGATCGAATCCCGGTGGGGGCGAGAGTTTCCGCACTTGTCCAGACCGGCCCTGGGGCTCACCCAGCCTCTTTTACAATGGGTACCGGGTCTTTCCCGGGAGTAAAAAGCGGCCGGGGCATTACGCTGACTCCTCAATCCCTTCTAGTGCCGTGGTCAAGAAAGAGTACAGCTATACCTCCACTCCCCCTATGGTCCGTACGGCCTGTACACAGCCTCAGTGCTTGTACAAGGGTGCACTTTACCTTACTTCTTTATTGCACCTTCATGGCGGAATTTTGCTTAATTAAGCACAGGGAGAATTACATCGAAGACGTTTCTGAGATCAGCACATGATTTCGGGAATCGATTGCATGACTGGCTGAAAGAAGACCAGTTTGCAATGCATCAACACCAAAACCTCCTCCTTCTATAAAGTGTACTGAAGCCAACATTAAGCAAATCAAGTCTAAAGAAACAACAACAACAATAGGTTGATCTAGCATGGAACAGGAAATTTTCTTTCTGCTGTCAGAAAGTTGAGTTCTGATCCCTTTAATTAGCGATTCACCAAGCATCATGCGACATCATAATTTCGTGCCCACGGCCTCCTGGAAGACGGCACACTACAACATGGATGGTGCCACTGTGACCATGAAGCCGTTACACGTGTTGGGCTTCAGTCTCTTTCATTCCACGCACGAGATATTTCGTTTAGGATCACTGGTCCTTCTGACATTTCGCTCTGTGCGGGCATCAAAAGAAGGATCGTGTTCCCCCAGTTCTTGATATTTAAAATCAACCAAGTGGTCAAGCATTCCAATAATATAATTTATTCTTGTCACGGAAATTTAGGTTAACTAGTAGCAGATGGTTTAAGAGCAAAATCTACAATCAATAGAGAGGTAGTTTAGTACATATACAGGGCCTTGCTTCAGTCTCTGTGGCGTCCTAAATCAGACTCATCAAAATTATAGTCATTAATAAACAAATGAATGAATGGTTGAATGTGAAAATATTTATTAGAGGAGTCAGAAATGTATAATTAAAACTATGCCTAATGGTGCACAGGGGTCTGCGGTTTCTCAAAATTGTAAATTACAACTTTTATAAGAAAGATATTTTAATAATTGGAAAATAATATTAAGACGACACCGCGGAATGTTCTATATCGAATCTACGTCGCAATTTGACTGGTGATACCACATATGTTTATGTTAAGATCACTGTGTTATCTGGTGAATGCGCAAAGACACTGGTGATTGTACACACTTACCAAACCGCGGAAGAAATTTCGCATAAATGCTTATGGTACAGGTATAATTACCATGTAGCAGTAAACTGTTTTGTATAGGATAGATACGTGTATCATTTATCTGTAAAGTCAGAGGAAGTGTAAACGTTTTTACAGCAGTGTTTCTCAACCGCCGGGCCGCAACCCGGTACCGGGCCCTGGCATCAATTTTACCGGCCCGCGAGAAGTTCTCTTGGAATTTGTCATTTTAATTTTCTACGAATTTTTCATGACTAAATATTTTATAGTGGAAATATTCTGAGGAGAATAATATTCGTGAATGTGTCGAAAAGCTCAGACCCAGATGTTGGCCTGAGGAAACGAAAATATGCTACAAGATTTCATTACTCCAGTGATTGATAATTAATTTAAATGTAATTTTATATTTGTCACCATGCCACACCGTATACATAAGTGTACTAATACTTTTTTATGATTATGCCATAATTAATTATTAATACTTATGTTGTCTTAATGTATGAACTTAAAAAAATATTGGAAAGGTATTTACGAGTAAATATGTTGGGACCGGGCCCTCGTCTTATGACAAAAGAATTTACCGGGCCGCGGTCTCACAAAGGTTGAGAAACACTGTTTTACAGAAACATTAATAACAATTGTAATAACAATTGCACCCTTCAAGATTATGTTCGAGGGAACGCCACGTTGATGATTTTGAGGCAATTAAATTTATAGAGGGAGAGGGAGGTAAATTTATACAGTCATAACATACAGCATGTGCAACAGAATTTATTATTAATTGAATTAAACATAACTCATTCAAGTTAACAGCATAGCGTTAATTACATAACGAGGATGAATACATACATACATTACACATAAGTACGTACTTCCGTACATACACGAACACATAAAAGTACAGAACAACTACACATTCAGAAGCAAAGCGAGGAAATTTTGAGTGCAAATTCAGCACCCCATTGCAATAGTGTCAGGTTCTCATAAAATTCAATTCTTCAATTCACACCAACAAGTACATCAATTAAAAAACAGCTGCATTATAAGTCAACAGGACAACGACAATGATCATGAAAATGGTAATAATAATAATAATAAT
>Ga0131853_10001346_pt1 | contig 44073 bp, 47 predicted proteins | sample TergutLab28metaG_FD_92764 | JGI IMG/M metagenome (GOLD analysis project Ga0131853, IMG submission 92764) | Labiotermes labralis P1 segment gut microbial communities from Petit-Saut dam, French Guiana - Lab288 P1 (version 2) (version 2) | ecosystem: Host-associated > Arthropoda: Insects >... | reverse complement strand
CCTCGGCATTTCCTTCCCCGGGTCCGAAATTCCCACCTTTTGAAAAAATCCGAAAAAGCCCAGGTCACAGACTTAAATCGAAACCGCATTCACTAACCGGTTTGGGGTATCTGCCGGAAATGTCCGATTTGAGCAAGTTTCATGAGAAATTGACAGGTTTCCTGATAATCCGGGCGGTTTCCAGACTTTACCAGCGCTTTACCCGGCCTGATAGGGGTAAGTCCGACCTGCTTTACCTCCGCTTTACCTTGGACTTACCGGCACCGAATCGCGCAGGTCGGACTTACTTCCCTCTGCGTAGCCTATTTACCGGCTCTAATGGACTTTCCAGCGCGCGGCCGGGATTTCTGCCATTCGGTAAGGTCATTCTCATCCCAGTAGACCCGGCCTCTCTTGTCCTTTTTCTCGCCGGGAATTGGTTTATCGTTGCGGGCCCGGAGAAATGCGTTATATGTAAGTCCGAGGAATTCCGCGCCATTCTTGAGGCCTTTAATTGCCTCGTTACTACTAATTGGGGACACATTACCCTGAGTGACCCTACGGGAGTCGTCCTCTGCGACCTCAAACACCATCTGACGTGGGGAAACGTGCTTGTCGGCCCACTCTCGCATGCTAGTACATATCTCGGTCCTGGTAGTACCGTCAGGCACCACGTTCTGCACCCAAGTCTTCTCGTCGTCGGCCACGTAGATCCACCGGCCCGAGCCTTTCTGGGCAACAGGAACCGGATTAGTGCCAATCAGCATGCTCCAATCATTATCCTTGTAGCCGGAAAGTCCACGGAAGCTGAAGTAGCTCCGGGTTCCCTGAATGCCCGTGCTCCTATCATCTAGCCGGATGGCCATGGCGACGACGTGCAGGTTGAATTCACGGCCCATCTGGAGAACTGCCCGGATGTCCTTCCACACCGGGGCGTACCCTCTCGGGCTGACCTCTCGCCAGGCATCCGCAGTCATGTCCGTGAACCGGGGAAGCTCATCGATGAGGAGCAGGGCAGGAGGGAACTCGATGTCGGGATCGTACTTGCGGGCTTCGATACGGTCATCGAGAATACGCCGGAACCCGGCAATGCCCTCCCACATCTCTGTGACGTCCTGGTGATTGGAGAAGTACACGAACCCAGGAATGCCCTCCAGGTGGGCCAGGCTCACGCCCTTCGGGTCGATCGAGACGCACAGGCTCTCGGGGTCCTGGGCAAGCACCTGGAGAATGAGCATTCCCAGGAACGTGGTCTTACCGGCACCCGAGCGAACGGCGAAAGCCCAGTGAGGATCTTCTCCGGCATTCAGGTTCCGGTAGTACGGCTGGCGGAACCGGTCAACTCCGAGGAAGATGTCTCCGGGTTCAGCGTGGAGAATGTAATGCTCGTACTCGCTGAGAAGAACCGTGTCCGGAGGACGCCCTGCAACCCTAATCACAGCACGACGGGGCTGGGAAGCTACCTGCCATTCGACTTCGACGTCCTTGTTCACGTGGTCGGAAAGAAGCCTGCCGAATGCTGCTCGCTTGTTGTCGGACGGGATGTAGTCGCCGGGAAGGTCAACGGTACCGATTACCCCGTTCGTCATGCTGAGAGCTTCCTTCGGAAGGTTGAGAAGCTTGCGGGCACGCGCTGGGGTGATCTGGAACTCCTGAGCGATGGCGCTGATGAGCGGTCCGAGGTTGTCTCTCTCGTGGTGCCCGCGCTTAAACCGGTGCGACATGCTGAGAATAAAGCTGAGGCCCAGAAAGCACCCGAAGGGGATGAGAACGCCGGAGAACACAACGTGGGACTCGAAGCTGGCAATGGCGAAGGCGAGAACGGTTACCAGGGTGCCGAGGCGCCAGAGAACGCGGGGCAGCCGGGCGAGGTGGTTCCACTCCGAGATGTGGGCGTAGTCCCGGTGGTTCTCCCAGGTAGCGTTGTGCAGCCAGGTAGCGTTGGTCTTGTGCTTGCCCCGGAAGTCGGCTCCGCGCACGAAGTGGAAGATCAGCATCTCCCAGCCGATCGCCTTGAGAACCTTCAGCCCGGAGTAACCGGCGAACAGCAGGCCGACCCCCAGGATGATCAGTATCATCGAAACCATCGACGTACCTTCCTCTTGACCCTGCGCTTAACAGCCCTGACCGGGTTCATCTTCCGCAGCGTCTTGCGGACCTTCCTCTTCACGGCTCTCTTCGCCTCGCGCTTCTTCCTCTTCACGGCCTTCTTTGCCTCGTTCTTCAGGTGGGCCGTGAACGTGAGATCGTAGGACTTCTTCGCCCTGTTAACATACTTCTTCTTGAGACCCTTCGGTACAATCAGGGAATCGCTTCGCTTTGGCTTCGGCTGAGGCTTCTCTGCTTTAGGTTTGGCAGCCGATGGCTTCTTAGAGGACTTGACCTTACGGGGTACCCGGGCAGAAGGAATAACAGGAGGGTGGTAGCCCCGGCTGCAAGGGCACCTTCTTCCTCCTTCGGCTATCGACCGGCACATGGTTCCTCCTTACGCATTCTCGAACCGGTTACCCTTCTTCCTGTTGCATTCCTTGTGCACGCACCACAGGTTGGACATGATGGTCTCTCCGCCGTGGGACCAGGGGATCTTGTGGTCTACTTCCATCTCGTCGTCGGGGGTGATGGGCTTGGCGCAGATACCGCAGATACCGTCCGATGCCTGCATGACCCTGTACTTGAGTGACTGCGGGATGCTGTGGGACGTGTACACGCGATTGTCGATCTTGCTCTTGCGCGCTGCCCGGGACCTTCTGTGCGTTCTCAAGTAGTACAGAGAGCACACGGCTGCGGTCAGGGGGATCACCACTTTGAAGTGGTAGCCGCCTGTGTAGATGGAGACCAGCAGGGCTACGGACAGCACGGTCCAGAAACGATTCCTGTTCATAGAAAGCCTAGTATAGGGTAACCTGATCTCGGTTAAATCACCATGGCCTGTAGCTCAGCAGGCAGAGCTGCGGACTGTTAATCCGCCGGTCGCTGGTTCGAGTCCAGCCAGGCCAGCCATGATGATTAGGCTTGCTAGGTATACCAAGCGGCCTGTGCGTCCCAATCACTTAGCTGTGGTAACGTGGCTTTCGACGGCACACACGCACACCACACAAGGAGACTGCCGTGGCTAGGTATGAAATCACTGTCAGGAGCACTTCGCAGAAGGAGCGCCTGGACGAGATTATCGTCGTAGATGCTGACAAGTACTCTCTGGAGAAGACAGGCTCTGGAGACCGGTGGGTTCACTTCTACCGGCACAATGAGACCCGTATCGAGTACCGGGACGAGCACAAGCGTTCACCCGTAAAGCACGTGGGCGAGGACGAACTGATCGACTCCATCCGAAACCCTGATCGTATCCGCAAGCTAGACTAGAGCAGTACCCCGGGATAGCTCAGTGGTCAGAGCGCCGGTCTCATACGCCGGATGTCGCTGGTTCGAACCCATCTCCCGGGACTAAGGGAAGCAGCTCAGGGTGGAACAGTTAGGGGAGCTGTGGGTTCAGGCGTCGGGTTACCTGGGTCGCGGGGCCGGAAGGTTTCGACTGATGATTAGAGCCGCACGTCGGAGGTCATCAGGACAGCGGTTCGATTCCGCTCGGCTCCACCTATCATGGACACATGAGTTTCATTGCAGTAGTAGCGCTGGCCATCGGCCTGTCCGTTGCCTGCGTCCTCATGCTCATAGGGGCTGTAGAGCTGTACATGTGGGTCAAGGTTCGCAGGCACGTTAAGAAGCACATGCACGACTGGGAGCACGAGTACCGGGAACTGGTGGACAGGTACCGGCGCCCGTAGGGAATAAACCGGACTAGCATATTGTTGGCCCCGGTATGAAGCACGTATGGTTCGAGCGGTGGCTGACTACTCACTTCAGCCTCGGTCACGGCGGAGACGAGTACGGCAACTGCACGCTGTACCTGTTCACGCCTCTGGGCGGCGTAGTCTGGAGGTATCCCACCGGTCACCGTCAGACAGAGATCCTCATGCCCGAGGACTGGAACGATGACCGTGAGTGGGCGAGATGGGCTCGCAACTACCTACTGGGAGAGGGCTGGGACGAATGAATGAAGATCCCTGCAACGCCATCGAGATTATCGAGCAGTCCGGCATCGGGCTGGAGTTCTGCCTGGGCAACGTCATCGACTACGCGGTCCGGTCAGCTAACGCTGAAGACAAGATGGACCTGCTGCGCAGTATGGCCTGGTACGCCAACCATGCCGTGGCTATCGCGGAGACCCAGAACCTGGAGCCGAAGCTGTCGTCAGCGATCGTGAAGAACCGGCACCCTGAAGAGTTCACGGTTACCGTTCAGTCGCTGCGCCATGATGAGTTCGAGCCTGTGAGGGAGGCTTATTTCCCTATCGACAGCCGAACTACAATCGCAGAACTGGCTTCACAGGCAGGGAAAGCGCTGTTCGGACTTACCGGCGACTACGACCTGTTCTTCCCGGAAGACGAGGTCGGAGCAGCTATCACGATCGGCGCTCTGCCTGGGTATGATGCAGTCCTGGATTACGCAGACCCCGGCGATACCCTCTACATTAACCGAGTCAGTTAACGGGAGCAGAAGATGAACGACCCGGTAAACCACCCTTCGCACTACACCTCGCACCCGAGCGGCGTGGAAGTCATCCAGATCACTGAGCACATGAACTTCTGCCTGGGCAATGCCGTCAAGTACATCCTGCGGGCCGACCACAAGGGCAACGCTGTTCAGGATCTGGAGAAGGCGGCCTGGTACATCAAGCGGGAGATCGAGCGTCGGGAAACTGCTCTCCTTGATGAAGCTATTGAGGAGACCAGGGAAGAGCGAGGAGACCCTTGGAAAACTCCTGTGCCTGGGTTTCAGCGCTACAACCCGAGCACAGGCGAGTACGAGGGAGATCACGAGTCGGTCTACGACTGGGACTAGTTTAACCAAGGCCCTCGCTCTCGTAGTATTCTGTTAACAGGATCTACGAGAGTGAGGGCTTTTTCGTGACTGCTGCTCCTGACTACAACTTCAAGATTGAATACGAAGAGCCGGGGGAAGTCGCACCTCCGGAAGTCGGGGCAAGATTCATCATCAGCAGCACGAGGGTTACCTTTCCTACTCGGTACCTTTTCGAGAACGGCGCCATCGAGCTGTACGAGGCTCTAGGTAAAGCGCTGGCACAGCACACCGGAGGATAGAGTGGCCGCCTGGATCAATGCCGAACGTGACGGCCGGTGCTCCAACTGCGCCCAGCGGATCAAGACCGGCGAAGAGATCTACATGAAGGGCAAGTCGGCCCTGTGCGAAGAGTGCGGCATGCTGGCGGTCAACACCCGGGAAGCCTGCGGGCCGATCGAATCCTCCGTGCGGTCCCAGATCGAGAAGCTTCCTGACGAGGCTAACGACAACCCCCTTTCGCAGATGATGCTGTTCCTTGCCAGCCAGCTCGACATGGGTGAAGTTTCCACCCGCGACGTGGCGAACCTGACCAAGGAGCTGCGCATGAACATGATCACCCTGACTGAGATGTTCCCGGCCGAAGAGGACGACGACGAGACCGAGACTCTCCGCAAGCGCCGGGAGCGCAGGGCTCGGGAGTCCGGGGGCTTCTAGAAAGATTTTCCGGCCCTCGGGAATGAAGGTCGGACTTACCGTGTTACAGCCACCATGAACAACACGACGATGAGCACGAAGCCCAGCACCGAGTACAGCGTCCGGTCGGGAAAGATCCCTGCCGACTCCTTCATCTACCCGACCGGCCACAGCCGCAAGTGCGAGTGCCAGGGGCTGGGCACTGTCAAGAAAGAGTGGATCGAGAACCGCCCGTACCGGTGCGACTGCGATGCTCACACCCTTGACCTCAGTGTTACCAACCACGCGGCTACCTGCGACGCTCTTCCCTGCCCGTTCGGCGAGCTGTAGTGAAGCTGAGACGCATCGCTCCCGGTGCCTCGGGCTGGGCGGCTATCGCCGTGGTGGTCGTGGTGGCGGAGTACAAGGACTCCCGGACCATGAGCGACTTCTTCTACGACGTTTCCCGGCACAAGGGCACCGGCCTGGCTCTGGGAATCTTCTACCTGTCCCTCGGAGCGCACCTGTTCGGTATCATTCCCCGCAAGTATGATCCGTACCACGTACTAGCCGGAGCAACATTCGCGAAGGGCAGGGAAGGCTACGGATGGCACTCGTGAAGCCGAAGAAGGCATGGACGCCTGAAGAGATCGAGTTCGTCAGGAGCAACCCCGGACTTACCGCTACCGAAGCGGCCGCTGCCCTTGGGCGTCCTCGAAGCTCCGTGTACAATCTCCGGCTGAAGTTCAGGGACGAGGCCCCCAAGGAGCAGTACGCGAAAAAGGCGCCGGGGGACTATGTCGAGATCCTGGCTAAGTACCTGACCGACGACTGGGAATGCCTGGAAAGCTGGTGTCGTTGGAATGGATACGGGTCATACAGGATTCTCGGGGAAGACGACCGTGGCTGGGTAACCCTGCTCTGCACGGCGAAAGGATAGGCAATGGAGTTCATCGTAGTACTGGCCGTCGGGATTCTCGTAGTCTGGGGGATCGTAGCCCTGGTCAGCTCTGTAGACGGTGCAGGCAGGTACAACACCAAGCCGGTCAAGGGGCAGTTCAAGCGCGACTTCAACCGTGCCCTGTACGAGACCAACCTGAACGGCACCATGCGCGACCGGAGTGTCTCGGACGAGGTCAAGTCCCAGGTATGGTTCAGGGACGATCATAAGTGCCAGGACTGCGGTACTGAGAGCCAGCCCGACAACCCGCTGGTATTCGACTTCATCAAGCCGTTCTCCCAGGGGGGCACCAGCGACGTGTGGAACATCCAGCTACTATGCCAGTCGTGCGCGGTCAAGAAGAGGATTAACCTCAATGGGTAAATTCGTGGACATCAAAGAGCTGGAAGATCCGATAGACGACGTTACCGGAGTAGGGCTGAGCTGGGGCCCGGTTCCTGTTACCTGGACTTACTACTGGCATCTGTACGACGGTGCCAAGCACGTCAACGGCGGCCTTGCGACAACATATGAAGACGCAGTCAAAAAAGCGGACCACTACTGGAAGCAGTACAAGTGGCCGAGAACCCCGAGGGAGAACCCGTGACCGAGATCCGATTCCAGAACCACAGCGATGTAGAACTTGTGCAGTTCACCGGCTCTGACGAAATGGTGGTGCAGTCTGCCCGGGTATCCCTGACGGGAGGTAAGTCCGAGCAGCTCAAGGAAGCCACGAAGACCGGCATGATCCGTCACATGATGGATAACCGGCACGGGAGCGTGTTCGAGCACAACCTGTTCACCTTCCGCGTCCACACCCCGATCTTCGTTGCCCGGGAGTTCATGCGGCACCGCATGTTCAGCTACAACGAGCTGTCAGGACGATACGCCACTGCTGAGCCTGTGTTCTACGTTCCCGATCCGTTCCGGAAGCTAAGGCAGCAGGGCAAGGCTTCGGCTTACGATCTGGTGGACGGACCGCGCCCGCAGAAGGACTTCGAGTTCGTTAGAGATGAACTGAAAGCCGGATCGTCGGCTGCGTTCGAGCAGTACGAAGCCATGCTGGAGGCAAGCATCGCCCGGGAAGTCGCCCGCATGGTGCTGCCGGTCAACTTGTTCACCTCGTTCTACGCCACCTGCAACGCCCGGTCCATGATGAGCTTCCTGTCCCTGCGAGTGGACTCCGAGCAGAATTCCGTGGAAACGCACCCTCTTGCTGAAATCCAGGAAGTGGCGTGCCTTATGGAGGACTGGTTCGAGGAGAAAATGCCGGAGACGCACAGAGCCTTTTACAGGAATGGTCGTGTAGCCCCGTAGCACTGCCTGTAATACTCTACAATTCAATATGTGACGCATGAAGATGTAGTTGATGCTGTGGCCCTGGCTCTTTGCCTGTCGGATGACCGTAAGTCAGATGAAGAGAGTTACAGGGCTATGGCTATTTCTGCGTTCAAGACAATCCAGCAACTTAGGCTTACGGTGGCCCTGGATGACTGAGATCACCTACGGCGAGCAGATGCCCAGGGTGTGGACTGTCCCTTCCAGGCACGTTACCCCTGAAGAAGGCTGCCTGAAGTGCGAAAAGGGCCAGCAGGAGTACCCAGGCCACGGCTGCGGAGAATTCCAGGCTATGGACACTATCGAATGGTGCAGAAGTGTAGGCTTCACGCTGGACCCATGGCAGGAATGGTTCCTTGCCCAGTCCCTGGGGTGCTCTCCCGACGGCCGGTGGGCAGCAATGGAAAACGCTCTTATCGTTTCCAGGCAGAACGGAAAGGGCGCCATTCTCGAAGCCCGGGAATTGGCGGGCATTTATCTTCTGGGCGAGGGCAAGATCATTCACACAGCCCATGAATTCAAGACTTCCATCGAGCATTTCCGCCGCTGCCGCCAGGTTATCGAGAACGATCCCGGCCTTTCCCGTCGTGTGCAGAGGATCGCTGCTTCCCACGGTGACGAGGCGATCGTACTCAAGAAAGAACCGACGATGATCATGGGAGCCGACGGCAAGTACGTGTTCAAGAAGGCCGAGCGAGAACTTCGCTTCCTGGCGCGAAGCCGTGGGTCCGGTCGTGGTTTCTCCGCTGACTGCCTGGTGTACGACGAGGCGATGATCCTGTCCGAGGATCAAGTGGGTGCGTCTATGCCTACTATGTCGGCCCGTGCTAACCCCCAGATCTTCTACACAGCGTCGTCTGGCCTTGAGGACAGCTTCCAGCTCGGGGCAGTACGCCAGCGTATGCTCAAGCCCAGAGGGGACGACGCTCTGTTCGGGGCCGAGTGGTCTATCAATGGCCACACCGACGAATGCCCTCGGGACGAAATACGCGGCCGGGACACCAACTACTACATCATCTGCGACCGGCACGACGACCGGGACGACCCGAAATCCTGGGCCAAGGCCAACCCCGCTATGGGGTACCGGATCAACGAGCGCTTCACCCGCATGGAACTCATGGGCATGCCCCCGGATCAGTTCGATGTAGAGCGGCTCGGGCTAGGCAAGTGGCCTACTGATGACGAAGCGTGGTCGGTAGTATCCGAGCCTCTCTGGGAACGCCTGTCCACTACACAGGAAGACACCGGCTTCCCGACCAAGCCCATGTCCTTCGGAATCGATATCGATGAGGACGGAAAGTCAGCCACCATCTGCGTAGCCTGGGAACACTCCTCGGGACGCCCTGTGCTGGAGATTCCCCGCAACGGAATGCAGAACGGAACCGACTGGATTATCCCGTGGCTGAAGGATCGCTACTCCAAGTACCAGCCGTGCGCTATCGCGGTCCCCAAGGCAAGCCCTGCCGGTTCCCTGATCGAGGACGGGAAGAAGCTGTGGCGCGAGAAGTTCCTTGCCGTCGGTCCGGGAGACGAGTCTGCCGCGTTCGCTTTCTTCGTGCAGCAGGCTAAGGAAGAGCAGTTCTGGCACTTCGGCAAGGAAGGCGCTCCTGCTCTGTGGCACTCGATCGGAAAAGCCGATACTCGGGACGTCGGAGACGGCGGCAAATCCTGGTCACGGCGGGACAGCGAAAGCGACATTACCCCGGCAACTGCTGCTACCCTGGCTTTGTATGCTCTTAACAAAATGAAGCGCTCGTATGACCCAATGAGAAGCATAGGCTAGGATAGTTGCTATGACCGTAATGGAGTTCTCGGACAGCCTGGGTGAAAAGGTATCCCAAACGGCTAAAGACTACCCCCCGCAGAAGCTTGTCGTGATGGCGTTCCTGGGGTTCTTCACGCTGCTGGGAATTGTCCTGGGTTTTCTGTGGAAGATTCCTGTTGGGGCGTTCATCGCTTTCCTGTACGGTCTTCAGAAGTCCGGGGCCTACTCGCCTAAGGCGAAGAACTCTTTTCTGTCGTAATCTTGTATAAGACTTTGTTGACCGTGCACGGAAAGGTGATCAGTGGGCTATCTCGATAACCTCCGTGCTTTCGGAGAAGAACAGCGAACCATTGCCGGGGCACCCTGGCAGCCGTGGAACAACCCGTTCTGGAAATTCAGTCAGGGAGGTCCGGCTCACCCTTCTCGTCAGATCAACGGGGTCGATGACGCTCTCGGGCTTCCTGCTCTCTACGCCGGTTCCAAGCTTCTAGCCGATGGTGTAGCTTCGCTTCCTATCAAGGTGTACCAGAAGTATAACCAGGGCGGTTACGGCAAGCACAAGCTCTACGAGGGTCCGAGCTTCTTCGACAAGCCCTCCATAGTCGGATCTCAGTACGACTGGCTGTTCACCTGCATAACTTCCCTCGTACTCCACGGTAATGCCTGGGGCTTCATCACCGGCCGCGACGGCTACGGCCTGCCTACCGGGATCGAGTGGATTCCCCCGGAGGACGTAGTCGTTGAGGAATCCTACGAGCGAAAGTCGGCCAACCCGCTTGATGCCCGGGTGTACGTGCGCGGAGTCGAAGTTGACTGGCGCAGGGAGCTGTTCCACGTCCGGGCCTTCACCCTTCCGGGTCGCCTGGAAGCCGTATCACCCCTGCGCGCCTTCGCCCTGACCTTCACCTCTGGCCGGGAAGCGATGCAGTACGGGTACGACTGGTACCAGAGCGGCGGATTCCCTCCGGGCACATTCCAGAACGCCGAGATCGAGATCGACTCCGATCAGGCTGCTGAGATCCGCAAGTCCCTGGTCACCAGCCTGCGGCGCCGGGAACCTCTCGTCTACGGGCGTGACTGGGACTACAAGCCGGTTACCGTGCCGCCGTCCGAAGCTCAGTTCATCGACGCTATCCAGCTTAACGCCACCCAGATCGCGGCTATCCTCAACGTTCCCCCGGACCGTATCGGAGGCAGCAAGGGCGACAGCCTTACCTACTCCACGGCCGAGCAGTCCACCCTCCAGATCATCGAGGCCCTGCGCCCGTGGCTTGTCCGGCTTGAGCAGGCTTTCTTCGACGTGCTGCCCCGCAACCGGTTCGCCCGGTTCTACACGGACGCACTGCTGAAGACCGACCTCGAATCCCGGATGAACATCTACCAGATCCAGCGGAACATCGGCATCAGGACCGCCGACGAGATCCGCGAGCTGGAAGACCTCCCGCCGCTGCCGGGCGGTATCGGCTCCGAGGCCATGCCGCTGACGCTGATGAACGCGCTCGGTACCCGTGCCGGGGCGATTCCGAAGTCCATCATGAAGGCTGTCGTGCTGGAGATGGACCTGGCTGCCGAACGTCTCTTCCAGCTCGAAAGCACGAACGTTCCGGTCAAGCTCGTCACCCCTCCCGCACCCAAGCCCGCTGCACCCGCAAAGCCTGCCGGTTCCTCCTCCAAGGGCACGAACTCCACTGCTACGTCAGGACGAGCGTCTGTCCCGGGTGACGGAGACGGCGACGGTATCCCCAACGAGGGCTCAGGCAACTCTATCCAGGGGGCGAAGGGGGCTGCTGGCGGCGCTATCAGGGAAGAGGACATTCCTCCGGGCTCTACCAGCAAGATGGTTCCAACGCCTATAGGAATGCCTCTCGCGGCACCGCCGTTCACCCAGGACCCTGCCAGCTACCTAGCCTCCATGATCACCATGCAGCGGGACATGAGCCTTCCCGAGGAGACCCGTAACGCTGCTGCCCAGACTTACCTGCGCGTGATCGAGAAGGCCATGGGCGATAATGCCGACGAGGTTAAGCGCTGGCTTTCCGGTCAGGCACCCATGATGCGGAACCCGGTAATTCCTGTTGAAGAGCAGGAGCCGGAAGACGGCGAAACAGAAGAAGGTAGCGCCGGATAATGCACGACCGTATTCTTAGTAGTAGACGTATAACGAAAGGTTCTCTCTGATGGGCGAAGTGCGGGATTTCACTCCGCTGGAGCTGAGGTTTGTCCCCGAGGCTCCTGAATTCCGCATGGCCGGAAACAGCGGGCACATCACGGGCTATGCTGCTAGCTTCAACAAGCTTTCCCGGCGCCTTGGCGGATTCCACGAGCGTATTGCCAGCGATGCTTTCAACGAATCCCGTGATGCGGGCTGGCCCAACGTTGTCTGCCGCTACAACCACAAGCCGGAATTCGTTCTTGGCACTACCCAGGCCGGAACCTGCACGATCAATGTGGACGAACGCGGAATGCACTACGACGTCGATCCGCCCAAGTCTCGCGGCGATGTCCTGGAGCTTGTTCAGCGCGGAGACGTCCGGTACAGCTCTTTCGCCTTCCGGTCCAACCCGGAGAACGGCGACGAATGGACCGAAGACCGGGAAAACGGTTACCCGCTGCGTATTCTTCACAATGTTGAAGTAATCGACGTGGCACCGGTCATCGACCCCGCCTACTTCGACACCACCGCTTCTGCCCGGAACATGGCAGGAGTCGTGGAGTCGCTTTCGCGTCACATGCACGCGGACCCTGAAGAAGTTCGCTCAATGCTCGAAGAGGGCAGCATCAAGCGATTCTTCAAGCGTACTGATCGTCCCTCTGAACAGAGGGAGACGGCGGAGACTTCCGCCAGCGCCACCGACACTACCGAGGAGGATCTGGTGGAAGCTACTGAAGCGCCCAAGGACGAGGACCGGAAGAACGTGGACGTCGCTGAAGACGACGCTGGTGTTCCGGAGACCGACGCCGAGGACACTGCCGAGGACAACGAGGACACGGACGAGCGCAAGGCCCTGACTGCCAAGTCCCGGGACGACCTGAAGGATAGCGACTTCGCGTACATCGACAGCGACGGCAACCGGCACCTGCCCATCCACGACAAGACTCACGTCCAGAAGGCCCTCCAGCTAGGACCCCAGACTTCCTACTGGTCTAAGGCCAAGAGCAAGGTTCTCGCTGCTGCCAAGAAGCACGGGATCAAGTCCGAAGAGCAGAACAGCCTCATCATCGAGGGCTTCGAGACCCGCGCCGCCAAGGCGAACTTCGAAGACCTGGACACCTGCGAGTGCGGCTCCAAGAACCAGTTCGGACGTCACTGCACTGACTGCGGCAAGTCCATGCGAGAGATGAAGTCGTCCGACAAGTTCTGCTCCAACTGCGGTTCCAAGATCAAGCCGGGGATGTCCCACACCGGTGACATGGCGCGCAGCAACGAAGAGCCCGAGGACGCGGAGACCCGCGACGCCGAAGGCGCAGAGACCGCTGAGGAAAGCCGCTCGGTTGTCCTCCCGGTGGACATGCTGGCTCGCAACGCGGCTGCCGATGCCCGGCTCGCGGAAATGCGACGGCTCCTGGAAGACTAAGCTCCTACTGAAAGAATGGCTCCTGGGTAACTAGGGGCCTTTCTTTTTTGCACATTTGTTTACGTTCTGCTTTAATTGAAATCGTAGAACTACTGTGGCCGTGAATGCCCAAGCGCATCCGGAGCCGGGGTCTGCATTAGCTTTTCCTATCGAGGAGACTAACGTGGCATCGGATGTCGCTAAGGCCCTTTTCGACCAGGAGCAGGGTCTGCACCACGAGATTCAGAATCTCACGCAGACTGCGACCGGCGAGAAGCGGCAGTTCAACGCGGACGAAGAGATCCGCTGGAATAACCTGCACGACGAGCTGGACAAGGTCAACGGCCGCCTCCGTCAGATTCTGGACGACGAGAAGCGCGCCCGCGAGACCGAGTCGGCTTACAACGACTTCGCCGGTCGCAAGGCTTCTGGCCCGGTTGGCGGCGGTAACTCTGCTTTTGCCAACGAGCTTCGTTCCTGGGCTGCTGGTGAGCAGAAGATCCTGGAGCTGGGCGCGTGGAACCGTCCACAGAGCCCCCTGTACCGGGCCGAGCTTGAGCAGCGTGCGGTCGGCAACAGCTACCTGGCGGGTGCTAACGGCGTTCCCAACGGCTCCTTCACCAACCAGACCAATGCCGGTATCGTGCCGATCGACTTCTACAGCCAGCTTCAGCAGTACCTGGTTGAGGTCTCCGGTGTCATGCAGACTGGCCCGACCGTCCTGAACACCCAGGGTGGCGAGCCGATGCAGATTCCGGTTGTCGCCCAGCACACCGGGTACACCAGCACCAACGTCCCGAACTCCAACCTGGTGAATGTTTCCCAGGGTGGTACCCTTGCCGAGTCGGACCCGAGCTTCGCGCAGGCCATGCTGTCCGCGTACAAGTTCGGTGACCTGATCAAGGTCTCTCGCGAAATGATCGATGACTCCGGCGTCAACCTGCTGGCCTACCTGGCTCAGTCGGCTGGCCGCGCGGTCGGTAACCAGCTCGGTTCGGTCATCCTCAACGGCGGCTCCGGCATCACCAACGGCATCCTGCCGATGGTCAAGTCGTTCGTCTCCGGTTCCTCCACCACGGGGAACCCGGGCACCGGCCAGGTCGCGGGGGGTCCTTCCTACGCCAACCTGATCGACATGGAGTACGCGGTCATTGCTCCCTACCGTCAGTCCAAGTCCTGCTACTGGCTGGCTGCGGACAAGACGCTGGGCGCGCTGCGCAAGCTCACCGACAACAACGGCCGAGCCATCTGGGAACCGAGCACCGTTCTGGGTGCTCCGGACCTCCTGCTGGGCAAGCCGCTGGTTGCGGACCCGTTCATGCCTGCTGTCAACACCAACGCTTCCGCTGCGACGGCGGCCAACGGTGCGAACATGTCCATCCTGTTCGGTGACTTCTCGCAGTACTTCATCCGCTTCGTCGGCGGCGTGCGGTTCGAGCGGTCTGACGACTTCCTGTTCAACCAGGATCTGGTTGCCTTCCGCACGGTTCTCCGCGCTGACGGTACCCTGCCCCTGGCGGTCGCGGCTCCGAACGCTCCTCAGCCGATCGTCGGCTTCCAGGCATAGTTCTAGCTAGTAGACTACGACTTCTTCTCTGCTACAATGCAGAGAAGAAGTCGTTTCTATTTAAGGGCTAATCATGTGCTGCTGGTCGTTTCCGCAATCTTTGCTATCAGGGGCTACCGTGTCTGGCGGAGAAGCCCATAATAACTCTCAAGGCGGTAACGCCCCCGGAACTCCCGTAACTTCAGACTCGTTGGACTATACGAGGGTAGTGTCAGATCATTTTGTTGTGGTTAACATCGACACTTCCGTAGGCATAGGCGGAACAATTACCACTGATATACAAGGATCGCTAGATTCCGTTACCTGGTACACTTTCGGGGAGTTGTCCGGAACTTCTACAGGAAGCTTTTCAACTCCGGCCCGCTATGTGCGAGCTGTAGTAACTGGAACTACTTTCCCTGACCGTGACGGTAGCGACGGTATGTTTTCTGGCGCTATTTCAATTTACTCCATAGCAAGGTGAGTCGTTATGCCAGTCGTCAGATTCCTCAGTACGTTCCACATCCACAACGATGCTGGCTTTCAAGGAGCTGAAGGAGAGACCCGGGAAGTCAGCGACGAAATGGCTGCGGGTCTTGTGAGATTCCACCTTGCCGAGATAATCGACGCCGGGGAAGACCGTATCGCCACCAAGCCTGAAGAGGCCGTGGACACGGAAACCCAGGTTATCGAATCGGAATCCGATGAAGAGCCGAGCCGCCCGTACGGGAATGCCCCAAAGTCCAAGTGGGTTGACTGGGCAGTTCACTGCGGTGCCGATCGTGAAGACGCCGAATCCAAGACAAAAGCAGTGCTTATGTCGGAATATGGCGAGCGCCTATAATCAGGCGTACACTTATCTAGTAGGACTACTTTTAGGAGACTTCATGGCTTCCAATCCCGGTCGGTCGCCGCGCCCGGCTCGCACGTCCGCCAAGGGGCGTAGCGGTGTCAGCCAGGGTGGGGACTCGACTCTCCAGAACGGCCAGACCAATTCGGTTATCGACGGCCTGACCATGACCAACACGCACACCGGTGCTCCGGGCTCTGCGGGCGGTCACGGTTCTTCCGACGTCACCACGCAGAACGGTCAGCTCGGTTCTTCCCTGCCTGACGGTACCGGCTCCAACCTGTTCAGCACTGGCGCCCCGGGTTCTGCTGGCAACCACGCCCACGGCGGCGGAGAGTCGGTTACCTACACCGACGCTTTCGCTCTCCAGGGCTACGGCAACGACTCCGCGCAGATGACTAGCCCCAACGCCACCTCCGGCCCGAACGACTCCACCACCTTCAGCGGCAACGGCTTCACCGGCCCGTCGCTTCCCGGTCTGGAGAACAACCGGCTGACTGACACTGGCGCTGGCAAGGGCTCTGGCCGGGTTCGTCACCCGTAAGGAGTTCTCGTGACCAAGGCATTCGAGGACAACAGCGGGAACGCGTTCACCAGCAACTCTGCTACGGACCTGTCGAGCCTGGCCAAGGGCTGCATGGTGTTCGGTTCGATGAGCGGCGGCAACATGGACACCGACAAGGCTCCCGGCACTGCACCTGGCAGTAACTCCGAGCAGTCGGACGCGATCAAGTCCGGGCATCTTACCGATCCGCTGGACGTTCCCGTGAAGAACTACCGGAAGGACGAGGTCTAATGGGCGAGCCTACTCAGCATCGCGTCGGAACTCACGGCGACGTCAACGTGACCAGCCCGTCTCACCCCAACGGCGGCTACGACGCTACGGACTCCCGGCGTGATTCGGGTGCTCCGCAGGGCTGGTCTTCGGTGGACAGCCACGCTGGCGCTACCTCGGACACGGACTTCACTTCTGTGACGAGCCGGTTCCCTGACGGGGATGGCTGGAAGCAAACCTGATATGAGCGGCGCCAAGCCGATGCCCTGTAACGAGACTATCTCGGTGCAGGGCATCACCATTTCATGTAACATGCGTCATTACTTCCCCCATCGTGGCGTGCATCATTACGCGGACGATAAGGTCAGCTTTTTCTGGGAGAACACTACTCCCGTTAGGGTAGACTCTCACCCGTGGAACTTTTGGCAACGCATGACGGCGGCTCTGGTTGCGGCTACTACAGAATGCTCACGCCTCTCAAAGAACTAGGCCGCACCGGGGAATTCAACGTCACTTTCCGCAGCGGAAGTGAAACAAATACGATGGAGAATCCTGACCCGCCTCTAGCTGCTGAGGACTTTGAGGACAAGGACGTCATGATCGTCCAGCGGGTTAATTCCTGGCTCGGGCTTGACTGGTGGCGCCGTCAGTCTAAGCCCGGAAAGCTCACCGTGTATGAGCTGGACGATGACATCTGGAATCTCACTCCGGATAACCGGTCGGCCTTCGAGTGCTACCGGGACGATCCTTCGCTGTGCGAGGCTGTTGACCGGTACATGCGGGACTCAAAGCTCGTGACGGCCTCCAGCGAGCACCTGGCCAGTCTAGTAGTAGAGCGTGTTCCTGCAGCCAACGTCACCGTCCTCCCCAACTACGTACCTGACTGGGTGCTTGATCTTCCGAGGGATAACCAGGACAGGCGCATGCGCATCGGGTGGTTCGGCGGAAGCTCTCACGCCCGGGACATCGAAGTTTGCGCTGCTAAACCTGTACGTACATTCCTTCAGCGTAATCCTCAATGGGACTTGTACTTGGGCGGTATGGACTTCTCGCGAAACTTCAAGACCCCGCTGGACCGTACCTACTTCACGGGCTGGCTGAACATCTGCGACGAAGAACGCCTGTACTTCCGGAGCCTGGACTACGACATCGGCATCTGCCCTCTGGTGGACACGAAGTTCAACCGCTCCAAGACACCGATCAAGGCCCTGGAGATGATGAGCCGAGGAATTCCGGTGGTTGCGAGCAATGTCGAGCCGTACGAGAAGTTCATCGACCACGGCGTAAACGGCTTCCTGGTTAAGCAGGAGCATGAATGGTCAAAGTATTTGGGGCTTCTCGCGAATGATGATAGTTTTCGGGAAGAGATGAGCCGAAACGCCAGGGCAAAGGCCGCTGAGAACGTTATCAGCAAGAATGCCTGGCGCTGGGCTGAAGCTTACAAGAATGCCCTGGAGGCATAATGACCGTGGGTCCTTACGAGCAGCGCGGCGGTGCCTGCGACGATGAGTGGGAGTACGCCGAGTACCCCCTGGACTGGGACGACGAAGACGAGGATGAAGAGGACGACTCCGAGTGACTGCCGCTAGCAAGCATATTCAGGATGTTGTCAGGCACGTCGCTGAAGTCGAGCACGCTTTTCTGCTTCACGGTGACCGGCATGACCCTGTTACCCTTCCCTGGATGCCTTTCCAGGCGGCTGACTTCGTCGCTATCATGTACGAGGTCATGGCGGAGACCGGCGGGGATGAGTTCCTGGACATCGGCTGCGGTCCGGGCACCAAGATGGCTCTCGCGAGCGATATTTTCGGGCTGAACACGTCCGGTATCGACATCGACCGTCAGATGGTGGAGCAGGCCAGGAGCGAGGGGCTTCACGCCTACACCTGGGATGCTCTTGAGTTCTACGACTACCGGAGCTACGACATCCTGTGGATGTACAGGCCGTTCCGTGATCCTGAGCACCAGGACAGGCTTGAGAAGCTGGTGTTCGAGAGTATGAAGCCTGGTGCGATCCTTGCTGGTGGTGCCTGGGAGAATCACCCGCCCGCCTCGTGGACTCCGATCATCGATGACTGGGAGCTGCGGCGAGGCGCCTGGGTTAAGAGTTGACCGGAATAGTTAGAGCACGAAAACGTTTACATCGCTATGACCGATCCTCGCATGAGTTTTGACGACTTCTTCCTCCAGCTTGCCCGGACTTACTCGACTAGGGCCGACTGTACGCGAAGGCGAGTTGGAGCAGTCATCGTCAACGCGGATAACAGGGCTGTCGGTCTCGGGTACAACGGGGCCGAGCCTGGAGAGCCTGGGTGCCTGTCCGCTAGCGCCTGTCCTAGGGGTCAGCACTACCCCGTCGTTAACACCCGCAGTACCAGCCTCCAGGACTTCAGAATCTGCGCCTGCGGGTCATCCTGGCCCTGCGAGTATTCAGTCGCTCCTGGGTCTTCCTACGAACCCGGGAGCAAGGGCTTCTGCATCGGGATTCACTCAGAAGATAACGCTAAGCGGGACGCTGAGGGCAAGGGGATCAGCATAGCCGGACTCCGCATGTTCTGCACTGACGAACCATGCTATAAGTGCGTTAAACTTCTAAGTGACGCAGGACTTGCGAGTATCAAATGGCCCGATGGAGAGATGGTTTTCAGTGGCTAGAGTTGTAAGCGTGGACGATGACCTGCTTGCCCCCGGCACGGTCGGACTTACCCCTATCGGGGGCAACACCGGCAAGGTCATCAGATTCGGGCAGTGGATCGTCAGCCATCCGTTCGCGCGGTGGTTCTCCAAGGACACGCAGCCTGATTACCAGCACGCATTCGTGTACCTGGGAGACGGCAAGCTGATCGAGGCTGAGCCCGGCGGTGCGCGGATCAACGATATTTCCGAGTACGCGAACGCTGAAGTCTACTGGTGTGTCAACCTGGCCCATCAGTACACGCTTGAGCAGCTTGAGAACGTAGCGGAGGAAGCCGAGAAGTTCGCCGGTACTCCGTACTCGTTCCTGGACTACTTCGCTATCGCTGCGAGGCGCCTGCACATCCCTGTTCCCGGGCTTCGGGCGTACCTGAACTCTACAGGACATGTCATCTGCAGCCAGCTTGCGACCATGGCCTACCTTCGTGCCGGTCTGGCTATCTACCCCAAGTCTCTGTGGCCGGGGTACGTTGACCCGATGGACCTGTACTACCTGGACCAGAAGTTCGCAAGCCCCGCCGCAAGCTAACCCCCGGTTACACTCTAGTCATGGACCGTTTCACCTACGACGTTGAAAGCACCGTGCTCAGTACGGATGTTCTCAACGCCTATGCCGAAACGGTCCGTTTTCTTGCGCACGCCCAGCTCCAGCACGAACTCAGCGAAAAGCTGGCAAGGAACAAAAGCAAACTAGGAAGCTGCGATCAGGACCGGTTTCAGCGCAGAGCCCGGCAGATGTGGCGGACAGAAGTACGAGCGTGAATGTCCATTACGATTTTCCTCACTATGAGCTGAGTGCGGTAGAAGGCATCCTCAGCCGGATCGACACCCCGAGCGAAGTCCACTTTACCGGCGGGTCTTTCAGCGGGCAGGCCGACATGTTCACCAGGGGCGACAGCGAATCCATGGTTGCCAGCTCCATACGGGAATTCTGGTTCCTGGTCAATACTTACGGAACACCTCATGGAGCGGTAACTTAGATCTGTAAACATCGTCTCTCAGCAGGAGGTGGTCGCATGATCGAGATGCGGATGTCTAGCTGGGAGGTGATCTAGCGTCTCGATCGAAACCCTTACTAAGATTCCTTCTTGGTAAGGGTTTCGTGGTTTCCGGTGGCTGTCGTAAGGTATTGTTGCCGTCGTGACAGATCAACGAGAACGTTGCGCACGCTGGATGCCCCGGGCCGGAAAGAACTGCGCGCTGCCAGCCAGCCACACAGGCCGTTGCAGGACCGAGGAGTCGGCAAGCTCCCACAATTTGAGAACAGCCGAACGTCAGCGCAGGATAGCGGCTTCCCGCAGGGTTGCGATTAACGAGTGGAAGATGGAGCGAGGCTGTGAGAAATGCGGGTACCGGTCTAACGCCGTGGCACTTGATCTTGACCACCTGGAGCCTGAAACCAAGGTCGGGGATATTTCGGCACTTCTGCGATATGCTGCCTGGGAAGTCGTAGTAGCCGAGCTGGCGAAATGCCGGGTGCTGTGCGCGAACTGCCATAGGGTGCATACCTTCACGCGAGCACCCGCGTAGCATAAACTACAGGTATGGCTGCACCCACTTATAACGTAGTTACGGTAACTGGTCAGGTAATCTACACGAATAGCGTAGGCGACCCGGTTACCGCTACGCTTACCTGTCTTGCTCCATACTTCGATAACTCTAATGGCGTACTGGTGAACCCGCAGGCTATTACGGCTAGCGCAGACGACACGGGCGTATTCTCTTTGCCCGGAATTATCGATCCTACGCCAGACGGTTCCGGACTTGCCTGGTCGCTCGTAGTGAAGGACTCCAGCAGCACACTGTATACACAGCACGTTCAGATCGGTAATGCTGGCGGGGCTTCGCAGAACTGGCTTACTCTCGGAACAGCGCAGGTAAACCCTGTAGTAACTACTTATCTTCCGAAATCTGGAGGGGCGATGACAGGGCAACTTGCTCCTTCGGTTTCCGTCCTTACAGATGCAGCCAATATTTCAGTAAACGCTGCGCTCGGCAACGACTTCAGAGTAACGCTAGGCGGAAACCGAACAGTGTCTGCGCCTTCTAACCCGCTAGACGGCCAGTCGTCGGTGTTCGAGGTAATCCAAGACTCAACCGGTTCCCGGACACTTACTTGGGCTTCCGGAACGGGGGGCTTCGATTTCGGCAGTTCAGCCGCGCCTACGTTGTCTACGGCAGCAGGAAGCAGAGACCTCGTTACATTCAGGTATTCGAGCAGCAAGAACGCATGGATGTTCACAGGGGCAGGGCTGGGATACTGATGGATTCAGTGTGGAATGGTTACGTTCCGGCTTCTCCTTCCTACGGAGCTGGCGTGGACGGCTACCCCTTCGGACTAGTGGTAACACTATCTAGTAACCAGCCTCTTCGTGAGATACGGTACTATTCTGCTCCTGGCGAGACTTCACTCCCGACACGCTGTGGTATCTTCGACGTAGCAACAAAAACTATCATAAGCGGTACAGACAATACTTCTCCTACATGGTCGGGAACAGTCGGATCTGGGTGGGTGTCATGTGCTTACGACGGCAGTATAACTTTGGACACTCGGGCTGACGGCTATTGCGTTGCCATTCTCTGGCCGTCCGGGTACAAAGGCTATCGAGAAGTCGCCTTTCCTGTTACAAACGGCTCTCTGACAGCTCCTCTGGCAGACGCTAACGGACTAGCCAACGCCCCTTTCGGAACATACTGGTCATACCCTACGCAGTCTGGCGTAGGTCACAATGGCAACGGCTACGACTGGTTCGTGGATGTGGGGGTCGGAGCTGTACCGTTCTCGCCTTCCTATGTGTCCACCGAATCCGGGTCTTCTGTGCAGGATTGGGAAGTTGATACGCCGTTGAACCAGCCGCCGACGCTGAACACCGGTACCGGCATTCGCATTCTTACCCCCGATTCACCAGATACGGCGTACCCGCCCTCGTTCCTATACACATTGCCCGTCAACAACGGCTTCCACGATGCCTCGTACGGTAACGGGCTGGACACAATCCTAGAAGCTGGCCTGCATAACACCTACAACTGCACCGTAATTGAACCGTCCTTCGGTATATCGCCCTGGTACGCGGACAACCCTGACAACACAGGAGCGCAGCTCGATACGTTCATGCAGAATCTAGCGGAGTGGACTGCTACATCGACGTTCGCACACGGAGGAGAGAAACACTACCTACTCGGATTTTCGAAGTCGGGAATTGGCGGGCAGTCTCTCCAGTTCCGGCACCCCGATTTGTTCTACAAGACAGCCTCGTGGGACTTCCCTGCTATGATGACAGACTATGACGGAACCGACGCTACATACGGCTCTCAGGTAGGCGGAGACCCGGCAGATTCATACGGAACCTCGTCAAACTTCACATCGAACTACGAGCTATCCCCAGCAAACCTAGCAGCCTGGATATCAGGAAAAGACTTTACGACGACGAACAGGCTATGGGTCGGAGGCTATTATGCTTTTCAGGCAGACGTGGACGCATATAAACCTGTTTTGGACTCGCTCGGAATTCTCTACGACGGCTCGTGGGCATCTAACGACTCCAGCCACGCCTGGCACACGGACTGGGTTTCAGCCGCAATGGCCTCGATGTACGGTACTGCGCCTACGGAAACCTCGGGTGCCACAATGTCCGCAGGCATTATCTAGTAGTATTTAACCGGAGGTTATAGTGAGCGCAGCGGTATACTTCAACAATCCGGCAGTAGCTGTTCCCCTGTCGCCAGCTAAATTCACGGTGCAAGGGTCTGCTCAGCCGGTAGACCCGGCGATGATTACCTGCGTTCTGACTGATCCTTCTGGCAATATCACTACCTACATCTTTTCCAATGGTACCGGCGTCAACCAGATCACCAAGAGCAGCACAGGCAACTACAGCCTGTCGGTAGCAGGGCTCACCTCTGAGGGGCTCTACACCTACACCTGGATCGGCACCGGAAACGGCGTTCAGCAGGTCACTCCCGGTACTTTCAGGCTGATGCCGATGACCGACTCCGGAATCGGGATGACAGGCTGGTACACGGGCATGGAAGAGCTGAAATCCAGGCTCACCATCAACCCGAACGATACCAGCTCGGACTACGAGATCCAGCTCGCCATTCAGAACGCCAGCAACTGGGTCACCAGCTACTGCGGCCAGCCCTTCTACCAGATCACCGAAGCCCGTACTTTCCTGCCCAGGAGCATCTGGGAACTCGACATCGACCCCATGGTTTCAGACCCGGCTGTCATCTCCTCGAACCTGTCCGTGGACCTGGACTACGACGGCGACGGCGTCTACGAAACCCACTGGACCCTGGGCGAGAACTTCGTTCTCAAGTACGGTCACGGCAACGACACCTACAACATGAACTCCTCGGGTATTCCTCAGCCGTACAGGCGCATCCAGGCTCTCATGAACGCCAAGAACGGCCCCGGGATGTTCCCCTTCCCCTACCCGAACCTGCACATGGATCAGGTCAAGGTGACGGCTACGTGGGGCTGGAACACCGTGCCGCCGAACGTCTCCCAGGCTACGCTTATGCTCGCGGTGGACCTGTTCAAGAGCAAGGACGCTCCTTTCGGCTTCGCCGGTACCGCAGACATCGGACTGGTTAAAGTGCAGAGCAACCCCTGGGTGACTGAACTACTGCGCCCGTTCATCCTGTTTACAAGAAAAGCCGGTGTGTAATGCTCATTTACTCCTGGCTTATTCACAACCACCTGTGGCCTGCCGTTGTCTCGTGGTTCGTCGGCATCCTGCTTGGCGCTATGTTCTCCTGGATTCCCTTCAAGAAGCATCTGCGCAAGCAGAACGACATCGCTGACAAGCTCGACACCAAGACACCTGGCGGAATGAGGGACATCGCGCTGCTGCTGGCTGCTCTTCAGGACGGCAGCAAGGAGAAGGTGACAGATCTTGGCGGCGAAGGGGAAGGCAGCTAAGAAGACTGCTCACGGAAAGGCCGGAAGGCAGTCCACGAAAGTCAAGTCGAAGGCCAAGGGCCTCCATCTCAGCTCAGCCCAGTGGAAAGCGTACACGAAAGCGTACAACTCCGTATCTTCCCGTATGTACGCCAAAGCTACACTGGTACGCGCTGCCAAGCGCTTCAGGTCTTACCGGCTTCAAGCAGCCCACGGTCAGCAGGCTCAGCTCCGGCGCATTAACGCGAGCACTCAGAAGGCTGCTGTTGCTGCCTACGCTACCAAGCAGTCCTACCGGCAGTCTGTGAGTGGTCACCAGAACGCAGCTCTGCGCAGACGTGTCTACAACGACATGTACAAGCACTACAACGACCTCGGACGATTCCAGTTTGCCCAGGCGGGGCAGAAGAAGTGGGCTCACCGGGCAGTCATGCGCACGGTCGATACCTCACAGGCTGTCAGTCATGAGCAGAAGCTGAGGGCCGCTGCCGCTCGTGCCGCTCTCAAGGCCGCAAGGCAGCACAAGAAGCCGAAACCCTACAAGAAGGGAAAGTACGGTCCTCCTCTACCCAAGTCCGTTACCTCTAACATCAAGGCAACGGCTCAGGCGGCTGCTCTCAAGGCGGCAAAGGCCACTCCTGCGGGGACGTCATCCAAGGCCAATAAGGTCACGAAGAAATCTGCACGAGGCCGGGGAAGGCCCAAGGGTTCGACAGTAGCCAACGGTGCGGCCAAGAAGGGCCAGGGCGCCCAGAAGAAGGCTCAGCAGAAAGCCCAGAAGGCAGCTCTCACTAAGGCATCGGCTTCCGCAAAGGCACCGGTAGCCGCTCACAAGACCCGCGCGGCAGCAGCCCCGTTCTGCGGTACCCGCTGGCTGGATTCGAAAGAACCGGCGTGCGTGGCAGTCGCGGTATCCAATCAGATACGCCACCAGACCGGCATCGAGCTTACTATCGCACAACTTGATACTATTATCGCCGTAACAGGTAATGACGTCAGTATCGGAGTCGCCCTGTCGCTCCTCGAACAGCACTTCACCGAGGGGAACCTAAGACTTACCGGTTTCGGGCCATCGGATTCCAGAAACGGTACTATAGTGGGCTATGACTCCAGATACGGAAGCCACGCGGCACTGTCCCTGAACAAATGGTCGGTGGCTAGCTGGGGTTCCCGGAGGTTCCGCCTGTCAGTTGAGGAATCATGGTGGGCCCGCTGGGAAGTCATTGCCGATGATATTCACGAGGAGAATAATGGCAAGCCTGGTAGAAGCTAGGAACGCTCTGGCCGCTCAGATTCAGAACTACGTTCAGCCGGTTATCCCCACGGTTCTCTCCGACCCCATGGACCAGGTGCCGAATGTCCCGGCGGCTATGGTGTTCCCGGGAAAACCGGTAGCCAAGTACGGTATTACCCTTGGCGAGGCCGGAGTTATGGGCGGCCGGATGATGGCCGCTACCGAATTCAACCTTCAGGTGCTCGTTCTCGTGTCCCAGGGTTCCACTATCGAGCGCGTGCAGACCAACCTGGACTCCTGGCTCGGTTTCGAGAACTTCCCGGGCAATGTAAGCATCCCGGCAGCAGTTGCTCTCGATCCGACGCTGGGCATGGCCGTGGACTACTGTGAAGCTAGCATTGTCAGTTCTTACGGTCCTATCGAGTACAACGGAACCACCTACTTCGGCGCGAGGATCGACTTTTCACTCTCCTGCCAGTGATATCCTTCTCTTCGTTCCCTATACGAGGAGGTGGTTTGCCCGTGCGGATTCTTCTGGTCCACCCGGGGCCTTTAGCCCGACTTCAGTGTTGCCGACGTTTATCACGGCTGGGAAAAGGCTCTTAGGGCACAGGGCCATGAAGTCCGGTCTTACTCGACCAACGATCGCCTCATGTTCTATGCGCAGGCGCACCTTCCCGTTATTCACGGAGAGCACTACCAGAATCAGCCGACGTGTCCTGAATGCGGTCAGCACGAGTTCAAGCCAGCCCTTAACACTGATCAGGCGAGGACCCTGGCGCTGAAGGGTCTGTTCGAAGACGTCTATCTTCAGTGGCCTGACGTGATTTTCTTCGTGTCGGGATTCTGGATCACCAAGGACATGCTGAGGGTTCTCCGGTCCCGTGGTCATAAGACCGTAATCCTGCACACCGAGTCCCCGTATCAGGACCGAGAGCAGATCGACCGGGGGCAGTACGCGGACATCAACCTGCTGAATGACCCGACTAACCTGGATGAATGGCGCAGCGTACTTCCGAACACCTGGTACATGCCGCATGCCTATGACAGGGACGTGCATTACCCGGCGACTCTGCCGCGAGCCTATGAGTCTGATTTCAGCTTCATAGGAACCGGTTTCCAGTCGCGGCGAGACTTCTTCGGCAAGCTGGACCTTGAGGGGCTTGAGGTTACCCTGGGCGGTCCCAACTGGGGCAAGGCGCTGGAAGAGCCGGAGAACAGCCACATCGTCTCGTGGGTGGGCCATGACCCGGAAGAGTCCGTGGACAACACCGAAGCGGCGCGTCTTTACCGGATGTCCAAGGTCGGTATCAACTTCTACAGGAGAGAAGGCGAGAAGGACTACAACGGCACCGGCTGGGCAATGGGTCCTCGTGAAATTGAGATGGCCGCCTGCGAGCTGTTCTTCATTCGCGACTCGCGTCCGGAATCTGATGAAGTGTTCGGGCACATTCTCCCGTCCTACAGCACCCCCGAAGAAGCCTCGGAACTGATTCAGTGGTGGGCTACGCACGATAAGGAACGAGAGCACGCTGCCCAGGTCGCCCGGCAGGCAATCGAAGACCGCACCTTCGACAATAACGCCCGTCAGTTCATGCGTTACCTGGAATCGCTTTAGGATTGGCTAACAGGCGCATGCTCCTCTAATATAGGATGTAGAGGCCGTTATTCAGGAGACTGCGCCTCGTAAGCAATTACCGCGAGGAGATTCCAAATGGCACGTGTACACGGTCGGAACGGCATCGTGTATGTGGGAACCGAACCGGCTCCCGCTGCGGCTTCCCAGGCCATGTTCATTTCGGACTGGTCGATGAACTTCACTGTCGCCAAGGTGGACGTTACCGCAATGGGTGACCCCAACCTGATCTGGGTGTCCGGCCTTCCCGACGCTTCCGGCGACTTTTCGGGCTTCATGGACATGGCTACTGCCCAGACCTACGTTGCGGCGGTTGACGGCCAGCCCCGTAACTTCTACCTGTACCCGTCGGCTCTCGGCGCCAACGGACAGCCCAACGAGTACTTCTTCGGCACCATTCTCCCGGACTTCTCGGTTGCCGGTGGTGTTGCTTCCGCCGTCACGCTGAAGAGCACCTGGAACGCTGCCAGCCCGGTCCGTCGTTACTCTGCGGTGGGCGCGGCCAGCTAACCCTGGTTAGTGCTTGAATAACTCCTGAGTACGGGTAAGCTGTATTTCGCTAGACACACTTATCCCGTACTTAGGAGTTTTTCGTGCCCGAGTCTTACGAATTCGAGCTTGACGACAACGACGGCATCACTGAGGAAGAACTCTCTGATGTCCAGCTTCGCGTTTCCGACCCCGACGCCCTTTCCGAGGCTGCCGAGAATATCTCGAAGGAAGATGACGGCAAGTACCAGGAATTCCGGGACGAGAAGTTCAAGCTGGCCAACGCCATTTCCTTCCTGACCCTTTCCGAGTGGGCTGCCGCTTCCGAGTACGGTGCCGCTTCTACGTCGGGTATGGCCGCCATCTACCACATTCTCCAGGACGTGCTGGCGGACGACGAAGAATTCAACCGGTTCCGCAACCACCTCCGCAAGACCAAGGCCGGTTCCATCGAGGAAGACGCGAACGACCTGCTCAACTTCGTCAATGCTTCGGTGGAGATGTTCACGGCCCGCCCTACCGAGCAGCCCGGACCCTCACGGGGTGGGCCCTCCCGAGGATCGGGTACATCGACGGGTCGCTCCTCCGGAAAACGGGGTCAGGCGCGGAAGCGCTAAACTGCCGACAGCTACTCAACGTCGCGTACTCCATGATTTTCGATGAAATGATGGAGTCACGCCGTCTTGCAGAGGCTAACGGTGCCAAATTCGAGGTAACCCTCGAAGAGCAGATCGAAGAGTTCGAAATGCGTATCGGCATGACGTTCGACTCCACTGCTGCTGCCCTGGAAGCCCATAAGGCGTACCTGGAAGAACGCGGTATCGAGTGGAACGACACTCCTGTCAGCCAGATTCCAGAGCTAGCGGATAGAATGGAAGACGGAGGGCTCGGAGAGTATATGGGAGGCTCGCGTGGCCGTTGAGTGGGAGCATATCGACTGGGACAATGCCAGTCTTGAATGGCTCCTCAACTCACCTGATGGCCCCGTGGGTCAGATGCTCGAAGAGCTGGGCATGAAAGCTACCGAAGTAGCTAAAGTAGCCGCTCCCATTCAGAAGCCTCAGAACTGGTCCTGGGGGCGCAACTCTACCTCTTACCAGCCTCGGTCATTCGGGTACCTAAAGGACAGCGTTAATTACCATATGGGGTATACGAAGATGGGTCATCAGCTATTCTCCGGGGTTAACGCTGCCTACGGGCCTACCCTTTTCCTGGAAAAGCCCGCGCGCCAGCAGCACCGAAGCTATCCGTTCCTGACAGAAGCGCTTTGGTCGGTTAACATTTAGGGACGACGTTTTCAGGAGGATGCAGTGGCCGAACGGCTTATCGGAGAAGCCTATATCTCCATCCTGCCTGAAGGTGCGGGTTTTCGTGCCAAGGTTGACAGTATCGTCAACACGACCATCAGGAGCATTAAGCCTGAAATCCCTGTCGGCGCTGACACTAAGCGTGCCGTAGGAGAAGTAGAAGCCTTCAAGAAGCTCATCCAGCAGATGCGGCCCACTATTGAGCCGGGTATAGGTGTTGTCGCATTCCAGGCCGACAAGGAAGTTATCCTCAAGGGGCTCCAAGAGATTCAGAAGCGAGCCTCCAGTATTCTCCTTACCGGTGACGACACTCAGCTAGCCTCCAAGATCTTCAAGCTACGCGGAGAAGCGTCGGATCTAGCCAATAAACTGGACGAACTCAACTGCAACATTAACTCCGATAAGGCGATGGCGCAGCTTTACTCTCTGCGAAGCCAGCTAGAAGACCTCCAGGACAAGTCCAGCCACCTTGACATCGACTTTGACGAGAAAGCTGCTACCACCCACCTGGCAACGCTCCAGGCGTACCTTGAAAAGCTGCACGCCGAAGCTGACAGCATCTCGGTAGACGCGGACGACAAGCAGGCACTAGCTGCGTTCGCCGCGCTCAACGTCCGGGCTCAGAAGCTACGGCACGAACTCAACAACATTCCCATCAGTGCTGACATGGCTCCGATCGAGGCTAAGATTCTCGCCCTGGATGCCGCGTTCTCCAAGCTGGGTGGAAAGAACGCCGGTCCTGTTACTCCTGGGGTGGACAACCAGGGTCTTGTCGCCGCTGAAATGGCAGCAGTAAAGCTGGCTAGCGATCTTGAAAAACTAAGCGAAGTTTCCAGGAAACTGGCTCTTCCGGACTCTGCCGCCAAGGCATTCGCTACAGCGCTGGAAGAGGTGCGCGTACAGGCCGAGCAGGTAAACAATCATCCTATTGCTACGGCCGGGGATATTGCCGCTGTAAGCGGTCTGTCGGCAAAGGTTAACACACTAAAGACTTCCGTAAGCGGCCTCGCAACAGCAGAAGTTGCGTCAGCAGCAGCCACTAAGACCACGGCAGGTTCCTGGTTCAGCCTGGGCGGCATCGCCAACAACATAGCTAAGGTCCACATTCCTGAATTCGCTGCCGCCCTGCACGAGGGTACGGCTGCCGGGGAGTCTCTGGCGGGTTCCCTGGGCGGACCCCTGATCACTGCTTTCATGCAGCTTCAGCCGCCTATGATCCGTACAGCCTCGGGTGTTCACATGGTGCTAGAAGCGGCGATTGAGCTGTCCGCTGTGTGGGCCCCGGCTATCATTGCCATGACGGCGTTCGGTATCGCTGCCGCGCCCATCGCCATGAAGGTGGCCACCCAGGTTAAGAACATGTACACCGTTGTCCAGGCCACGGGACAGCAGTTCAAGTACCTGGGCACGCAGGCGAGCAGCCTGGAAGACAAGATCAAGCCCGCCGTGTACACCGCGATGGGCACTGCTCTGGAAGCTCTGCAGGGCAAGTCCGGGACTCTGGGCAGTACCCTCGCCGTGGTGGGCCGCGTGGTAGACCGCATGGTCACCAGCTTCGTCATGTGGTTCCGAAGCCTGAATGGCAACGGCAGTCTCATGAAGAACGGGGCACGGGATGCTGAGAAGCTCGCAGAAGCGTTTGCAGCCCTGGGAAGCATCATCCACACGTTCCTTCAGGCAACCCCGGGTATTGCTGAAGTACTGCTGAACATCGGCACGGGCTTCCTCCAGGTGACGGCTTCGGTCATGAAGGTTCTGGAGCCTGTACTGAAGGTGTTCCTGCTGTTCCACGGCATCGAGTTCTACGTCGGAACCGCTGTCACCCTGCTGGCCGTCCTGGCTTCTAAGTTCAAACTGGTGGCGCAGGCGTTCATGGACACGGGGGCTATCAGTACAGGCACTAAGGCCATCGAGGCAGCCGGTACGGCTTCGGCTGCTGCGGCTGTCGAAGCTGAGGCTAGCGGAGGCAAGTGGCAGTACTTCGGTACCGCTATGGGCAACCTGACTAATGTGTTCAAGGATACCTTCACCCTTTTCAAGGCAGGCGAGGGCCCTCTGGAAAAGCTGGGGGCCGGTCTGGGTGTAGCCGCTAAGGAAGGGGGCGGCCTAGAGCGAACCGGTTCCGGTCTTCTGGGACTGGTCAACCCGTGGGTGCTCGGTATCGCAGCCGTTGCCGCTGTCACGTTCCTTCTGGTTAAGTACCTGGGCGAGGAAAAGGACGCCCAGCAGAGGGTTTACGAGCAGACCGAAAAGGCTATCTCCCAGGCAACGTCGTTCGCAGCAGCTCAGGCGGCCACCTACAAGGGCATCGCTCAGATGACCGTGGTTCTCCAGGGGTACGACACGAAGCTCCGGAGCATGGGCGGGTCCACGACAACGTCCGTAAAGGCTCTTAAAGACCTCAGCGGCGCAGCAGGTAACGGCGCCAGCCCCATGCAGGTATTCGCTCAGAAGGCGCAGGACGCCAAGAACTCGATTGTCGAGCTGGACAATCAGGCGGCTACCCAGGCTGTCCGGTGGGACGTCATCACCAAGGCTTACGGCGGCGCCAGTGCCGCTATGACGCTGATTCACGAGTCCGGTGTCAAGGTAGGCGACCTGCTGGGAGACAACACCAAGAAGGCACAGGCCGCCGCCCTCCAGCTCCAGGGCACGGCGGAAGCCTACGGGCTCATGGGTACCCAGGCCGGGACTGCTGGCATGCACCTGGACGCCCTCAATCTGGCCCAGTCCCAGACTCTCACCGCCACGCAGAAACTTACGTCAGCGGAGCAGCAGTTCGTCAGCTCGATCACCGCCGGGGACACCAACCTTCAGGCTTACCTGTCGGGCATGGGCACCCTCAAGGACTCCCTGGACAAGGGGTCGGCTGCCGGTGTCAAGTACACGACTTCTGCGGGAAAGCTTACTGAGAAGCAGATCGTCCTCAAGTCGGCCCTGAACGGAACCACTACGTCGGCCCTGGCCAACCGGCAAGCATTCGCCTCGAACGTCAACGCTGCCGAGACCCTGTACACCTCCCTCCAGACGATGGCAGCAGAGGCCGGGAACGGCTCCAAGCAGATTAACCAGCTCAGCACTGCCGGTCGGGCTATGGTGGCACAGCTCGTCCCGATGGCGAAGGGGTCCAAGAGTGCTCAGGCTGAGGTTTACGCTCTCGCCCAGACGGCAGGCTACACCGGCAACAACTCGCTGGCTGCAATGACCAAGTGGGCCGGGAACGCTACTGGTGCGTCAAAGCGCCTGGACGGGGCTACCACGGGACTTCAGGAGAGCGCCGCCGGTCTCAACAGTGACCTCAAGAAGGTGGATCAGTCTCTCCAGTCCTACTCAAACTCGGCACTTATCAACGCTATCGCCCAGACCACGCACCTCAAGTCTTCCATCAACGGGCTCGTATCGTCCTTCATCAACAGCCACCGGACTATCAACGGCGAGGTGCTTGGGGACGCCGTCCAGCTTTACAACAAGTACATCAAGGCCGGTATGGGCGCCGGGCAGGCTAAGGGCCAGGTTGACCAGCTCATGAAGTCCCTGGGCGCCTCCAACTCCCAGATAGCCCGGGTCAACGTGTCGCTGGACGCGAACGCGCATAAGTCTGACGGTCTCCGGTCGGCTATGGTCAAGCTGGCCAACGACGGAGTGGGCGTCACGAAGAATCAGATGCAGCAACTGTGGGCTACTGCGAACGCGCAGAAGCTCGATGCTCTCGCGAACAAGGCAGGCACTACCCGGGCGCAGTTCACCAAGCTGGCTATCAACGGCCTGGGCATGACCCGTCAGGCTGCTATTGACCTGTGGAACGAGTTCAACCAGCAGAAGCTGGACATGCTGGCCCTGAAGACCGACAACACGAAGAATTCCTTCATCAAGTTCGCGGAAAACGGGCTCGGACTCACCAAGAAGAACGCCAATGACCTGTGGGGTGTGTTCCGGGCTCAGCAGCTCGACATGCTTTCCGGTAAGGCGGGGCGAACCAAGACTCAGTTCGAGCAGCTTACCGGTAAGCTCGGTCTTTCACGGAAGGCTGCTGATGACCTGTGGGCGTCCCTGAAGAAGCTTCCGAACACCAAGAATATCGTCGTTAACGAGAAGATTACCGGCGGCGGCAAGATCTCCATCAGCGCGGGTGCCTACAACGCGGCAATGAAGACTGGAGTCCTGACCTCATCCGGGGCTAAGCAGCAGGCAGCGTCCAACAGCCTTCTGTCCGGGCACGCCCGGGGCGGTGTTATTCCCGGAACGTCGTCCAGTGTCACCCACGACAATCACATAGTGTCCGTCAAGTCCGGTGAGCTGATCATCCCCAGCCAGCACGCGGCCAAGTACGGGGCAATGGCAAAGAGGGACGGAATCCCCGGGTTCGCTGCGGGCGGTGTTGTCGGCGGAACCCAGGCCGTCAGCATGAACAACAACCTTATGCCTAACACGCAGAACACTGCCAACAAGGTCATCATGGAGGCTACCCAGAGCCTGGTGTCCTCGTTTATGAGTGCTCAGGCAGCGGCAGGCGGGGGCGCGATGTCCGTTCCTGCCAAGTCCGGGTCTGCCGCTGCCGCTCAGGCTTACGCGCGCAGCCAGCTTGGCCGGTTCGGGTGGGGTGCCGGTCAGATGCCCGCTCTTATCGCCCTGTGGAACCAGGAATCCGGCTGGAATGCTAACGCCGTAAACCCGGGCTCTGGCGCCTACGGTATTCCACAGGCTCTCGGTCACGGGCACCCCTATAACCTCGGGGACTACGCCAACCAGATCCAGTGGGGCCTTAACTACATTAAGCAGCGCTACGGCTCCCCTATGGCCGCTGAAGCCCATGAGCTGTCCAATCACTGGTACGAGAACGGCACCCGGGCAGCGGCCAAGGGGATGGCTCTCGTAGGTGAACGCGGCCCTGAGCTGGTTAACTTCGGCGGCGGCGAGAAGGTCTACAACGCCCAGCAGACCAGGAACTTCGCGAACAATTCCCCGTACTCGTACGCAGCCAGCGCGGTGCAGAACGGCAATCCCGTGCAGAACAGCGGCAGCGACATGATCACTCAGCAGCTACTGATCGAGAACAACAAGCTTCTTGCCCAGCAGAACAAGCTTATTCAGGCACAGCCCCAGAACTTCGGACGGGCGCTTAACGGCAATGTGTCCCGGGGAATGTACCGATAAACGACCACAAAGGTTGTAGACTGATCCCTGTCGGCAATAAAGAGGAGCAGTAAGTGGCTTATAACGGCTCAGGCATCAACCCGTATGCGATGTCCGTAGTTGGCGACGGAACACATACGCCTTCTGCCGTTTCAGAGCAGGTTCCTGTTCAGCCCGGTACGTCGTACTCCTTCACGGTTACCGCGTCCTATGCCTCTACTTACGCTTCCGGAATGGCCCTTTCCGTTACCTGGTACACGAGCACTGGAAGCCCGATCTCTTCCGTGAACGCCAGCCAGGGATCGATGACCGGCGGCAGGCAGTACACGATCTCCACAGCATCGACCGTTGCTCCTACGGGTACCAGCGTAACGGCCGCCTCGTACGCGCTCCTGACCATCACGTCCAGCGGAACACCGAACCCGAATAATCCACTGCTGGTGGCCCAGGCCGAATTCAATGACGCCACAGGTTATTCCGTTAACGTGAACTACGCGTTTTCCTGGAGCTTCAACCCGTGGCAGCCGTCAGGCACCAATGCCTCTCTGAACTGGGTCGGAAGCACCCTTATCCCCGGGGACTTCGACTCTCTCGTCATCGACAACCAGATCGAGCTGATGGGCGGTCCGGGCGGAGTCCAGTGCAATAACCAGCTATTCCTTGACGCTTTCGGACAGGGTCCTACTTTCCGGCTGTTCGCCCCCAGTTCGACTAACTCTGCCGGTTTCGGCTATTCGGTTTCCTATGACCTGAACGCACCGCAGCCTACCCAGGACGTCGTGGAGTCTATGCTTCTCGACGGGGAAAGGCCGTTCGGCTCCCGGGCCAGCAACCGTACGCTCACCCTTCCCGTCTTCATTCAGGCATCCCCGGCAGGCAGCGTTCAGCAGGTCCAGGCTGCTATGGAATGGCTGATGTCCATTGTCGATCAGCAGACTTTCGAGATAAAGTGGACTCCGGCTGACACCGGCCTGTCCATGCTGTTCGACTGCTTCCGGGCACTGCCGACTGACATCACCTACGGCTTCAACTACAACGCCGGTAACGGAAACGACCCCTCGCAGGGCCGGACCAACGCCAAGATGGCGTCCCTTCAGCTTCAGATCCAGGCTCTTCCGTACGCTCGCAGCGATGTTGACGGCATCCAGACCCTGTCGTTCACCAACCCTCTCGTAGGCAAGATCCCTTCCCAGACTCCGAACATCCTGGACGAATTCCTGCCGAGCACGTACCAGATCAACCCCGTGTTCCTGGGTTCGCAGAGCGCTACCGTAGGGTCTACCAGCACCACCATGACAGTTACCGATCATTCTCTGTGGTGGTCGGGCATCGCGGTGGCCGTAGCGGTCGGAAACTCAACCTCGGACACGGTCACGGTAAACGACAGCCAGGGGAACACCTACAAGCAGATCTCCTCTACGCTGAGCGCAAGCCCTGGCGTCGTAAGGCAGACCATCTTCGCCGCCGTGAACGCGGTTCCTCTTACCGCCAACGTGGACACGATTACCGTCACCAGCAGCGCGGCGGGCACCTGGTCAGTCATGGCGGCAAGCGTCCCCGGCATTAACCAGACAGATCAGAACGGGCCCGCCACCAACGCCGGAAACAGCGCTTCACCCACTATCACGTCCTCGATCCCGGTTAACGGAACTGGCTCGATCCTCGCGTTCTTCGCGGACAACAACAGCTCGGCTACTACCGTGGCATCCGGCTGGTCGAACGTGGGAGGCATCACCACTACCACCGGTGCCGTCCGGCAGGACATGTTCGTCGCCAACATGCAGGGAACCGTAGCCCTCACCGCCAACGGGTCTCTGTCCTCTTCCACGCCCTGGGTGTCGTCCACGCTGTCTTTCAATGCTACTCCCGGGCGCCGCTGGGGCTGGGACAACTACACCGCCCTTCCGGTCAGCACCGGGAACAGCATTCACTACCAGGCACCTCGCCCTATCCGGTCTCCCTACCCCCCGGCTGTGTACGCTGCGCCCTTCTACACGGCGTCCTCCGGGTACACCACCAAGGGGCCGGTCAGCATGGTCGGACTTCCCTCTCTCAGTTTCAACTTCGGTCAGGCTTACGACACCCAGTGGCCCAAGAGTGCTAACTACGTGTCTAACGTCACCTTCAACTGGACGCTGTACGACAGCTCAGGACGGACCCTCAACTTCTCCAAGACTATTAACAAGTGCAAGTGGGGCTCCAGCCCGTCCGCCCCGAAGTGGACCCAGGTCAACATACCCATTCCTCAGGGCAACAAGTCGTTCTCCTACAACACCGTTACCTCCTACAAGGTTTCCGTCACCAACTGGTCAGGCTCCGGCGGCAGCGGTTACGTTCGCATGCACTGCTGGCTTTCCCTGCTGACCGCCAACCCCCAGACCATCGCCACGGCATCGAGCCCCCGGGGCATGGTCTACAACTGCTTCGGCCTCCCTGGTACCGCCCGCAGTCCTATCTCGGTCCACTGCCAGCTACCGGCAAGCGCTCCTCAGGTTCAGGAGATCACCAAGTCGGGCACCTGGACCGTACCGGCGGGCGTTTACCAGCTAGCCGTAGAGGCATGGGGAGGCGGCGGCGCGGGAGCGTCTGTCAGCGGCAACCAGAACGGAGCTGGCGGCGGAGGCGCGGAGTACGCGGCCGAGCCGACTCTTAACGTGAAGCCCGGCACCAAAATTCCCGTCACCGTCGGAAACGGCGGCCTAGCCGCTCAGCTAACCCCGACTGTCGTGCAGTTCAAGAACAACGGGCTTTCCCACTGGACCTGCCCGGCTAACGTGTCCCAGGCTAAGGTCGAAGTGTGGGGTGGCGGCGCTGCGGGCGGTGCGGGTGCCGGTGGCGGTGGCGGCGGTGAGTATGCTGCCCATAACACTTACTCGGTTACGCCAGGTACGACTTACAACTGCTCGGTGGGCGCGGGAGGCAAGCCCAACTCCGGAAAGAGCACCGCTCAGAACGCTTCCCGAGGCGGAGGCATGTCGTACTTCGGGCCTCCCGGGCACAAGCCCAATGTCGGGGACTCCCTTGTTCTTACCGCCCACGGCGGTGTTTCCTCGCTGACCGGCGGTACCAACGGCGCCTGGGGCGGGGGCAACCCCGGAGGAGCCCAGATCTCCACGGCCCCTGTTCACCACGCAGGCGGCACCGGAGGCTCTTCCAAGGGGTCTGCGGGTGGCGGCGGCGGTGCAGGAGGTAACGCGTCCTCCAACGGGAACAACGGCGGCGACTCTCCTCGCTCTTCCAACCTTGGAACCTACCGGCAGGGCGGGTCTGGCGGCTCGGGTTCCGGGGGAGCGGGCAACGGCGGCGCTGGTGCTAATTCCCCGGGTTACCCGTCGGCAGGAGCCCAGCCCGGAGGCGGCGGAGGCGGCGGTTACACACAGGGCACCAACAAGCTGGGTGCTGCCGGTGGCGCCGGGATGATCCAGATCACCTACAGCATCAACAACGGTGTCCAGGTGAACGGGTCTGCCACCACCTTCGGAACCTCTGCTACCGTCGGAACCCCTGTCGTAGCACACGGCGGAACCTCAGCCGGGGCTAACACATCGGCAGGCGCAGGCGCTGGCAGCGGAAGCACCAACACCGTGCACTTCAACGGCGGCAAGGGCGCGGTATCCGACAACAACGGCAACTACATCGTTCCGCCCCAGTCTTCGCAGATGACCAGCCTGGCTTCCGTGTCGTTCAACGCCGCTTCCGGAACTGCGACTTCCAGCGGCTCTGTGCCCTCGGGCATCTCCCTGGTGTTCATCTCCGCAGCTTCCGGTGACGCGACAAAACTGAACGTGTCCGACAGTGCCGGTAACCAGTACAGCCTCGTGACCCAGCAGCAGGTAGGAGGGGCAGGAACGGCAGTTCTCAGCGCCTGGGCAGCGACCATTACGGGAGCCATCAGCAGCGGGACCGTCCTCACCGTAACGGCACCTTCGGCCGTACAGTACGGAGTCATGTGGAGCGGTACCGTGAACGCCCTGGAAGTGCTGTACTCGAACTTCAGCACTAGCAGCGGGTCTTCCACGCTGCCGTCCGTAACCTTCGGCACTGCTGACACTACTACAGCCGCCATCGAGGTGGGCGCGCTGATGAACTCGGGCAACCAGACGTTCCTCTCGGCTTTCAGCCCGTGGAACGTGGTGAACACAGGAGGCAACACCGCAGGCAGCCAGGTCATGGTGGCCCGGTCCATGACAGATATCTCCGTGGGCACGCCGGACACTCTTACCAGCGGAAGTCTTGCTACTTCCAGCCCGTGGGCTGCGATTGCCGTGCCTCTCGTACTGCGCAATCAGGCGTACACGGCGATCTGCCTCCGAACCGGGTCCTTCCCGGCCAACACGTCTACATCCTTCAGTCCGTGGTCAGCTACAGGCGCCTACGGAATGCTCGTTGCCGTGGTCTTCAAGCCCGCTTCTTCCACCCTGACGATAGGAGGCAGCCCGTCTATTACCTGGGTAAACAGGGGCAGTGTTAATGCAGGATCATCCCCTTTGAACGTGTATACGACGTCGGGCACCGCCCTGACCACTTCCTCTACTTTTACCCTGACGGACTCGGTCAGCCAGACTCACGAAGCAGCCTTCTTCTGGCTTCCGTTCGCGTCCGGTATCGACAGCACTACTCCGGCAACCTCCAGCGGGTCCAGCACAGCGCCCAGCATCACCAGCGGTACCAACAGCAGCCCGAACGACTTCGCCATGACGTTCTTCGCCAACAACGGCAGCAGTATCACCATGAGCACTCCCCCGGCTAACCCCTGGGTAAACTTCGGTCCGACTACATCTACCACCGGATCAATCGAGGTGTACGGGGAGCTAAGCAAGGGGACAGGCACGTTCAGCGCAACCGGTACCTACGCGGCATCTCAGACATGGGCAGCGGTCGCCCTGGGGTTCGTCGCTAACGTCGCCAACGCGAACGTCGGTGGTTCCGGCGGAGGTTCCTCGGCAGGGCCTCTGGGCGCCGGGCTGGACGCTGCTGACACCCTAGGCGCTCCGGGTACTACAGGAGGAGGCAAGGGCGGCAACGGTGCCCTGGTGCTCGACTCCTCGGGTGTTACGGCTTCCCTGCCGGGCGGAGGCGGCGGCGGTGCCCTGTCCAGCAATGCCACTCCTGACGGCGGAGGCAACGGCGGTGCCGGAATGGCCCGGATTACCTGGCAGCCCCCTCTCACCGCGTTCAACAACCTGATCGTTCACAGGCCCGGAGACGGCGCACCTCAGACTCTAAGCCCGGTAAGCCCGATTCCTCCGGGAGACACCCCGACCAACATCGAGTACCCGGTAGTGTCCAATATTCCCGGGACGAACGCTACTTTCAACGGGACTTACTCCGTGCTCCTGGCCAACTACCTGTGGGACGGAAACGGCCAGACTTCCCGGCAGATCTCGGTCACCGTCACCCAGTACGAGTACGTTAACGGTCCCGGGTATTCGATGCAGGTAACCCGAACCATTACCCCGGCCGTGGACTGCAATAACGGAATGGTCATAATGGGCGAGGTAACACTACCCGTCAAGGATTACGACCAGGCTAACGACGAAACGTACTTCACGTTCTCCGTCCACGACACGAATGCTAACGACCGGTTCCAGGACATTGTGTTCCTGGACACCACCGGCCAGACCGTGTTCATCAACATTCCGCCGGGCTTCAACGGCTTCGGGCAGTACGTGAACTACTTCATCGATGAAGCCACCAGTGACCGGGACCTCGGCAAAATCCTCGGGACTGCCGTTGACCGCAAGCACAGCATTAGCGTAATGGATTCCACGTTTGTTAGCGGAGGCCCCCTTTACGTGAAGTCCGGTGATAACATTCTGATGACCTATTCGATTACCGGTGCCCCTAACATTGACGTCGTGTACTCGCCCAGGTGGTACACCAGCAGGATGCAGTAAGGAAAGCCGTGACAGTAACTCCTCCTGACCCTAAGCTGACTGGCACCACCGCTTCCAAGGCGCAGACTACCGAGGGCCGACTCAACGCTTTCATTCCGGGAATTGCCTCTGACGAATCGCCGGTAACCGTTTACCTTCCGATCGCCAGCGGGGGCCCGGGGAACCAGCTTGCCGTGAACGGCGGGGTGACCCCTGGAGGCTCCTGGACCTGCCCGGCCGGGGTGGAGGAGATCCAGGTCGAGTGCTACGGAGGCGGCGGAGGCGGCGGAGGCGGCAATGCTTCTTCCGGCGGAGGCGGCGGGGGCGGCGGAGAGTACGCCTGCGAGCCTGACTACCCTGTCATACCTGGTCAGACTTACAGTTACACAGTCGGCTCGGCGGGAGCATACGCGGTATCCGGGCAGTCCGGCGGCACCGGAGGCAACACGGTGTTCGACCCGCAGGGCCTGGGTCTTCCCGGAGGCGTGGTAGCTAACGGAGGTACTGGAGGAGACCAGCTCGGGCAGGGTCAGGGTGGTACCGGGGGTACGGGGAGCAGTGCGACCGTAGCGTTCAGCGGAGGAAACGGCGGCACTAACCTCTCCGGCGTCAACTCCGACAACCCCCAGCAGATGGGCATCACCGGACTGCTGGCCTGGTGGAAGCTGGACGGGCTCAGCCCTGGAAAAACCGTTCCCCCGCCCGTGTATGACACGATGGGAAAAATCGGCGGCACTATCTCCGTGCAGAACGGGTATATGCTGGGAACTCCCCAGGTTAGCGCTCCTCCGCAGGCTCCTGCTGCCGTATGGGGCGGAGGCACTCCCCCGGCTAGCAGCACTCCTGTCGCGGCCGGTAACAAAACCTGCCTGTGGTTCGACTATACAGGTTCCACTCAGGTCGGCTACGTGTCGGCAAACACGGGCGGGATCTTCTCCGGTTCCGGTAGCTCGTTCAGTAATATGACCGTGTCCTGCTGGGTGCTCGGAGACGGAACCGGTGTCTGGGGCGGTACTACCGCGTCCACCATCGTTGCCAACTGCGACTACATCGACAACAACACCGGGTACGCTCTCTATTTCACCCCGGACGGGTCAGTCAACGCCTACCTGCACCCGCCGAACGACAGCACTGCCTCGCACTCTTACATAGTCAGCTACAACTCAGGAAATTCGGCACTATGGTCCGGTTCTTGGCACCAGGTGGTGCTGACCTACAAGGCCGGGTCCATGATCCTGTACGTTGACGGAGTTCAGCAAGCCTCGACCACTACGGGAACCTACACATCTGTCGTCGGCGGGCACTACAACACGACCCTGGGTGTTGCTCCCTACAACAACTGGGAATGGTACAAGGGCTGGATGTCCAACGTCTGGTGGGCTACCAGTGCTGCCACGGCTTCCCAGATCGCGCAGGCGTACGGTTCGGTACCGGCTTCAGGAGGGTCCGGCGGAGGGGCTTCAGGAGGGTCCAGCGGCAACGGGTCCAACGGGACGAACGCGACTTCTTCTACCGGAGCTAACGGCGGAGGTTCCAACGGCGCCTCTCAGCCGGGCATCAACTCGGGTTCCAGTCCGGGCGGCCTGGGCGGCAACTCCGGGTCTATGGGTTACCCTGCGCCGGGCGTAGCTCCTTTCTCCAGCGGCGGCGGAGGTAACGGCAAGAACTCTCTGGCTAGCGTGCAGACAGCCGTGTACGTGTCCCCGCAAAGTGCGACTTACGCTGGCAGTGACGCTACGGGAGGGTTCGCGGGACAGCAGGTAATCCCCGCAGCTAACCCCGCTGTGGTTACCCAGGGCGGAAACGTCAGTACCGGCGGAGAATTCCAGGGTACGCAGAACGCGGTCATGATGCTCCCGGCAGGCATCTTCAACACTCTCGGCGGGGCCTCCATCCAGAGCATTACCCTTACGCTCCAGGTGGAGGGCGGAGGCCAGAACGGTACCGGAACCCTGCTCATCGGAGTGGCGTCTGCCAGCGGGAGCACGATACCCGCCTCCTTCGACGGAACGGGGACAATAAGCCTCCTGGCAGTGCCCGTGGACACCAGCCAGCCTAACGTGGTCTCCATCGACCTCAGCAGCACTAACCTGAGCGCCTACCTGACGTCTCCCGGGGCTTACATGCTGGTTCTGGGGGAAGGACTTAACCCCACCTATTCCTCCTACACCCAGCCCACGGCTCCTGCCTACAACGTCCAGGTAGTGGGTGCGGGAGGGGTTGCCAGTGGATTCAGCCAGGACCCCACGCTTACCGTCACCTACACATCAAGCGCGGTTAACAGCAGCGGACCCGGACTTCCGGGCTACATCGCTATTACTTACGTGACCACCAGCGGTACCCCAGTGGCGTCAGTGCAGCCCAGCTCTTACACGGACGACGAGGGCAACCAGTTCGCTTCCGGGTTCACGGGGCCTATTACCGCGTTCGACCCAACGATAACCACACCGGGTAATTATGTGGCGGAGGGCTGGAAAACTCTCGGTACCATCACCCCCAACCTGACAAATGCCCGGTTCAGGATGCTGCCGGACGGCAATGTTCAGGTGGACATCCGGGGTAACTGGACACCCAGCATTCCCGCAGGAAACTACCCCTACCCTGTAACTCTTCCTGTTCCGTACCGGCCGATATCGCAGGTAACAATAGGCTTCACCGCGACCTCTAACAATACGGTAGACGGAAGAATCATCATTAGCCCCTCCGGGTCAATTTCGTTCAACGTGTACAACAATCTTAGTTCGGGGCTTACTATATCCGTGCCGCCCATTATCTACCCGACTAGCTGATAGAATTCTCTCGTACCCGATTAAGGAGCCATAATGTCAGCCGGAACTGCACCGACCCTCGCCCAGGTGAACAACCAGGCCACCCAGATCGTCCTCAACGCGCGCAACTCGCTTCAGTCCCTCCTGTACTTCGATATGTACCTCCAGACCATCGGGCAGGACGGGCTCGTAGCTCTCGGAATGTCCGCAGACGACGCTACCACCCTGCTCACCGTGTACGCTAACCTCGCGGCTGTCGCCAACATGTGCAACGGGGGTGCGTACAACGGGCCTGCGCTGCCCTACAACTTTCTCACTTCAACTGCCGAACTCTGGAATGGGCAGTAACCTCACCCTTCACGCCCTGCTAGAACACCACCGGAAGGTAAATCGTGCCATTTGAGAAGCGGGACGCCACCCAGATCGCAACTTTTGCGCCTCCTCTTCCTCAGCGTGCCTTCTGGATCTCGGACTACGGGTCTACTGACGAGCTGACAGGGTTCGCCGGTTCCGCAGTGGACGGCGTCAGGTACGGGTACGTAACCATCAACACGAACCAGTTCTCCACGGGCAACGGGAAAAGCACCCCGCCCATGCAGACAGGGGAAGCCTTCCAGATCTGGACGTCCAAGGCCGGTAACGGGTTCCTTCCTACCGGTGCCGTGGCAATGTACTCTTCCGACGGTGCCGTTGACCTGTTCAAGGTGAGGGACATCACCAACGGGGTAGCGGGCGGAGCAGCCTCAACCATTCAGGTTAAGTTCGCCAAGCTCATGTACGTGGTCGGGACGAGGCAGAACGCGGCTAACTCCTGGACCGTGTACTACTCCGAGCCCGTGGACAACCTGATCGACACCCGGCAGGACGGCGTTGTCACCATCCCGCTGCCCTACAACGGCAAATGGCTCGGACAGGTAGGTCACGTCGCCGGGGTCAATTACGGGTTTTCCCTCCCGGGAGGGCCTGACCAGCTCACCTGCACCCTCCAGGTACCCCCGGACTACCGCACTGACGCCATGAACCCGGGCCGCGTACTCCAGGCTTTCAGGGGAGGCTCCTGCGTGTGGGAAGGTACCACCACGGAACCTCAGGCAGCGGCCACCGGCTGGACTATCACGGCTAACGGCGTCGGAACCTACGGCACGAACTTCGGCAGCTACTACGACAAGTGGAATGCCGACGATCCTGTTAACAAGGCTATCGGTCGCGGGCTGCGGTGGAAGAACCCGGGCATCGGGTCACCCTCGGGCATCTACCTGGGAGCTGCTCAGGACCCGGGCTCGATGACAGTCACGGACTTCCTCAACCTGATCTGTACCGGGGGTGGACTTACGTGGAACCTCGTGCCGAGCGCCGGTATCGGGTTCCCTGCCCCTGCCTGGATGCTCCAGGTCGTGCCTTTTCCGACTGACATATCAGGCAATCCGCTCATTACAGGCAGCACGCCCGCCAAGGCCAACTCGAAATGGCTCAGCTACTGGCGCCGGGCTGACATCCTCGCCACAGCACCCCGCATTCCTCCAGACCTGTACCTGATAAACACGTCACCGATTTCCCGCACGATCTCCAACGACTACAACACGGTAATCCTCCGGTACCAGATCAGTGCTGACATCGCTGCGACGTCGAAGAAGAAAGCACAGGCTGCACGGTACGGGACCACGGTGGCCGACATTCCGTCATCAGTAGCGGCTCACGGGCGCCTGGAGTACTACCTCGACATCACCAACGCCGGGACCATGACCGAGGCCGCT
>Ga0131853_10001344_pt1 | contig 44079 bp, 29 predicted proteins | sample TergutLab28metaG_FD_92764 | JGI IMG/M metagenome (GOLD analysis project Ga0131853, IMG submission 92764) | Labiotermes labralis P1 segment gut microbial communities from Petit-Saut dam, French Guiana - Lab288 P1 (version 2) (version 2) | ecosystem: Host-associated > Arthropoda: Insects >... | reverse complement strand
GTGGCGGACGCTTGTGAGTGCGGTAATGAACCTTCGGGTTCCATGAAATGCGGGTAATTTCTTGACTAGCTGCAAACCAGTTAGCTTCTCAAGAAGGACTCTGCACCATGGAGTAAGTAAGTACAAGGGTAGACCTCCCTCAAAAGAAAAAGATTTCAGAACGACATCAAAGGTAAAGTAACAGCCCTATTAAATGGAGCTCACCTCGGCGCCTTCCATGAATATTCTATGCAAATTTTAGACAGATGTTTCACCCAAAGACGATTACTATAGGGAAATAAAACAATTTTCTTCTCTTCCAATGTGTATCTGTTCTTATATACAGAGTCCCGTAACTATGTTTGATATCATACAACTGTAGTTGTTGCTGGCTGTGAAATATCCAAAATATCAGGAAGGTATTTAATGAAGTTCAATAAACAAACAAAACAAAACTTTAGCTGGAATCCCAGAGGATCCGAAATTTCCTGTTTCAGAAAGATATCCGTTTAATACAAGCACTTCTACATAAAATATTAATGACAAAGCATGAATTCAGTGTGCTTGTTTACGTATCAGCGAAATAAAAAAGAAACGAAGTTCGTCCTGTTACAGCAACAGGATCAGTTAAGCATTTTCAGCCATCTCTTTTTGCACACCTTCCTTTTTCTAACATAGTTTAATAATTATGCTTTCATGTAACCTGCGTGTACACTGTTATGTCGTTAATAGGAGTGTTCTTTCCTTCCTAAATTCCGAAAAACGCAAAACAGAACCAAGAGAAAACAACAAACACCTCAGCAGACAACGGTCAGTTCAATTACTATCCTCCTCAACATCTCCCGGGTTAATTTCAGTTTCCAGAAGTAAAGTTGCATTGTTTTCTACCGGACATTCTCAGCAGAGACGCGTTGCAACACAGCACTGCTTCCGCCTGAGACACAGTTTATTGTATGTGGTTTCGCAATGTTCTGAAGATCAGAATCTTACACACCAATGGAGGTCGCGTGGTTATGAAAGAAAACAGCAACTGCATGGTGCTGTACTGTAAACAGACGAAGAAAACTTTATGGCACATTGGATCGAAACCACAAATACTTGTGCTAACATTCTCGGAAATCTTTAAATCAGTAACCTGCAATGTACACGGCAGTTAGGATTTAAACTACGACGCGCCATTAACAATCTATTTTTGTGCCGAATGTTACAGGATGTTGCCATTCGTATGAATATTGACTAGTGACCACTGCCTAGTCAAATTACTGCCCCATCAGAACACACTTCGCAAGTTCATTCTTTAATACCAAATAAATTAGCGGGAGTGAATAAACCTCCGGTGACCAACGTATATTTCAGAGTAGAAACATCCCACGAAGGAAACCGATTATATGACAAGTGCAAGGATCCTCAGTTTTCAATACATATTTCGTGCGGTACTGTGGATGATTTAAAAAATCACCCTTCCCCATCTACCACCACGGCTTACAGGCATGTACTGTGTGGACTTACCGGTTAATGAGCTATGCACGAACTTCAATGACACCTCTTACAATCAAGAGAAGAATGTGGTTTCTGTATGAAGGTGTACCCCCCACATTTCAGCAGTACTGCAGCACATCATTCAAGATGAACAATGTAGTATGACGGTCTAGCGCAGAGACCATATTGCTCACCAAAACTTAATCCTTCAGATATCTACCTGTCGGTAAAGTAAAGTGATCCCGTTACAGGCCCGGTGTGGCCCAGAGGGTGGGTACAGGTATAGCTCTACTCTTCCATGACCGCGGCACTAGAAGGGGGTGAGTGGTCAGCAGCACGCCCTGACCGCACTTAACCCCCGGGAAAGACCCGGTACCCATTTTACAGGAGGCTGGGAGGGCCGCAGGGTCGGTCTGAACGGGCGGAAAATTTCGTCCCCACCGGGATTCGATCCCGGAACGTCCAGCCCGTAGTCAGTCGCTATACCGACTGAGCTACCGGGCCTACATCTACCTGTGGGACATATTGAAAACTAAGGTTTACCGTGCAGTGGTCAACCAGTGGAAAAGCTGTAGGACTGTGTAAGGGCGGCAGCAGTTGGAAGAATGTACAAAGGTCATGAGTGCACCTTGTTGCAGAGTGTACTGAAAACAAGGTGAATCATATTCAACAGCTGATAACGGTGCAAGTGCTGCACAATGAAAGAGGCTTTTGTATTGACACTTATTCTATCTCTCTACACGCTCTGACAACATCTCATATCTGACAGTAACTCAGCCTTTACATCCTAGAATAATTACAACTTTCTAGTTCTTTTTATAACAGGGTATCACTACATACCATTTGACACACAGTACACCTACTTCTAGACCAAAATATTAACCAGTGTTACTAAGGAATATTTATCCACTTAACCGAACATTAATTTAGAAAACTTAAAAATGTTTAATCCTTACTAAAACTAGAATCACATTTTGCGACAAGTGCAGAACATGGGGTGAGTTACATTACCTTAATAACTATGGCTGAAGCGGTAGCCCTTCAGAAGCTTCTCCATTATAACATCCAGAATATGACATGTACTTTATACCATGTGAAACTGATTTCTAAATCCGCAATAAAGATTTTAGTGTGGGTACACCCACACTCATTATTCCATAATTTAGTCCAAGCAACTGGCTGACCTAAACACAATTTATTTATGCAAAAACACTATAAATTTTTCCAAAATTTTGTGGTGTCCTTTTTTGCAATCTGTGATCAGGAACAAGCAGTAAAATTTACTCTACAACGTTATATAAAACTACAGATCATGCGCTGTCATTTCTGCATAAACTGCAGCTCCCAACCTCAGGTAATGTAAACTGATTTAAATAATGCAGCTCATTAAGTTTAAACGCAAGATAACAGAAATTCACCACAGCAGTTATGATCAAACTGCCATTTAGTATCAATAAATCTACAATATTTATGCTGTGGTGTTCAGCAGAAATATTCACACTTAAAGGTTACACAGAAGTGGAGTTAACAGGTACAGTACATCTTAATAAATACAAGTTAGAAAAAAAAACTGTCTGTTGTCACCTACACTGGTACTGAATGGCTTAAATATGTGCCATATAATGGCCAACCTTTTGACATATCTGACAACCAGGTGACCGTGCACTGTGATAAATTCTTATAATAAAACCAACTAGATGCACTAATTTCTCAAATTCATTTTTGGAATAAAACTCTACATGTTTCAGACAGTTCCTCTGTCCATCATTGGTTTTTCACTGCACACACAGCAATGGTGTATGTCATACACCTTGTGAGCAGGATCAGGACGGAACTCCTTCCGTCCTGATCCTGCTCGCAAGCTGTCACCAAACCTGTATGACATATACCAATGCTGTGTGTACACTGAAAAACTCCTAATGATGGACAGAGGAACTGTTCGAAACATGTAGAATTTTATTCCAAAAATAAATCTGAGAAATTAGTGCATCTAGTTGGTTTTATTGTAAGAACTTCTGACATATGTTACGTTGTAATGAAAATATGTTAAATAGGTAGAGTAATGAAACACTTGACAGCATTTTACTCATTGGAGGAATACTTTACTTGGTATTCCAATAGAGATCTTGGCTCATTGTAATCAATTTAAAAGTAAACATCTAAATAATCTTACATGTGATATAACTCAATACCATTCTATATCATTACTTTTAATTTGAATTCTTAACTCTTAGGTACAGCTATACAAATACACATATTTCTAGATGTAGTGACAGATTTCACTTCCAGTTGGTCTTTAAATTGTGTATTGTTATTTATTGTATTATATTGAGTGGATGTCCATATATTATAAGTTATGTTGTAATACATAAATAGTAATATGTAATTCATGTGTCCAACGTTGCATGTGTGACTGAAAGGATGAACAAATAAACCGAACCAAACCAAAGCAATGCATTTTTTCAAAATACACCTGACAGCTTTCCAACAGATGGTATCCTTCAATAGTTGCTCTACAACAATGTTGTTCTCATAACGAATATCAACACAAAAGCAAATATAAAACAAATAGTCAAGCATTATTCTGAAGTAGTTCTTGTTAATAAAGAGCTTGGCATTAATTATAGCCATATATCAACATTACTGCTGTGCAATGCATCAATACTCGGCAAGCAGCTAGTACAAAATGTTAGGGGATGGCTAATATGTGTGCTGCTGTGATCTCGGTCATTTTGTGTGCAGCCAAAGAGCACAGAAGGTCATTTAAATACATCCATAGACAAATGTCATATTTCATCCTTCAGTAATGCAACACTGCAGCCTACACATACCCCACCACATCACTGTTGTAAGTTTTCCATACAGCTAGTAGTACAGTATAAATAGCACTCCTACTACACTGTCTGAAGTCAGGGTGCCTGCGTCAAGCCAAACAGCAGTATGATCAGCTGTCAACAAGCAAACAACCCAAAAATAATGGTGTATTTAACTGAGTGGGAGAAGACAAAATTGGTTTCTGCAGGATAGCAGAAACATCCTAAACCTCCCATTAATAATAATGGACTACACAGATTCCAAACTGTTGTCCAAGATAAACAGCACAAACAAGAATACCTGGTTTCTGAACACTGTCCAATATCTGGTCATCTAAAAAGAACAAAAAATTTCAGACCTGATCTGTTCCCATCCTCAGCTGACATGATGGGTAGGCACATACTCAGCTGGGTTCGATATAAACAAAAATTCTCAAACACTGAACAACTGGTGTCTGTAAACTACCTCTATATATATATATGACACAGATCATGTTTTGTCAACAGAAAGTGTCAGAAAATATTTGATGTCTTGTGGGAATACCCATGAAGACCTAAAATTAAGACAGAAAAATACATTGAAAATAACCACACTAAATCTAACCAAGAACCCAACACACAAACACTGATACAGAAGAAACTACAAATCTATATGACATATATTATCTGCCTCCATGAAAGAAAAACACAACCTGCAAACGAAATGAAGAAACATAAACATAAAGAAACTATCCAGTATCTCCTTGCCTTTACTCAACAATCTCCCTACTGCTCAGCAGAATCCATGCAGGCAAAATTTCATATCAGCCCACCTATCTTTGAAATAGCACCCATATGGATTACACTGCTCAGCACATACAAGGTAGGCCATATATATCCCACCCCCTCCCGAGTCTGAGTAATGTCACACAAAAGATGTAGTTAGGAAGCAATATACACAACGGGGAAAGATCAAGTTATGAACTTTCACAACTCACTGACATGTATCTTCCATTCAAATGGCACAACACCTTCCAAGCAATCATTTGATTCTTCAACTCCATTGCTGCCACTATGCTGCTGTAATTACCCACACCTCTTACAATGATGATTAATATAACAACAATCATGATGTCACACAGTCCTTCCCTCTCAATACATTCCTTTTCCAGTTCTTTAACAAGTCACTGCATTGGCTGTCAATCCTCCCCCACTCCTCCCCTTTTTTCCCCCACACCACAACTTTCCTTTACATGGCCATCTAACATCTTCCGTCCTACAGACATTATTTTGTGATGCAACACAGCCTTTCACTGTAGACCACATACATTCAATGGGATTTAATGCTGGTGATGTGATAACATAATGCAGTGGGCCTAGCAGCTTCCACAACAAAACTTTCATGTTACTGGGCTTGGAACTTTTCATAAAGCTGTATAATGGTGCAATGAGCATGTCATCACTGAAGGGAATTCTTTCTCATTTTAACATTCATTAATTTGTGTATGGTGGTGTGCTGACTTCAGCAGTGTAATTCCACATTGTGGTACAGTGCATTGTACAGCACTGTAATGTTGTAAGTAAAAAAGTTGGTATCATTTAGCTTTCTTTCACAACCCATAAGTTATCCTTGTCATCTGGTGATGAGTATCAGACCACTTCATTCATTCATTCATTCATTCATGTATTACTTACAAACAATACCATAGCTCACTGAAGCTTACTAAACTGTAATAATTAGCTATTAAGAGGCAAAATATTACACACCATTATGCAACACATATTTCACTGTGTTTCACTTGGGCCAATTGATGTTCCCAAACAATAAACATGAAGAAAGAAGTGTCTGATGTGCCAATGCAGAAGCACATACACAAAAATGAACTAAAGTCTGTAACCATTTCCCAGGCTCATACATAATTTGCACATGTAATAAAAAGGCTAATGGAACCTCATATATTCATTATGCCAATTCTTAATTTCTTCTGTGGATTCCATTTTCCAGTCATGAAGGATGTCAACAATAGATGGGGAATATACATCAGATTAATTCCGAGTTTCTTCCAAATCTGTTTGTGGGTTGGGTTTTTGGATTGGTTTGATGGCATTATGTTCAACTTCTTCTCCTGTTATAGTTTCAGGTCTTTGCTGGTATTGCAGCAATTTTTACTGAATATTTTCCAATATCTCCCATCAACAAAACCTGATACCAAGAACATACAGAAGCCAGTTAACAGACACATTTTAGCCAGTGAGTGAGAACAGCCCTTATATCAAGCCGCACTCAGCAGGCTCACAATCTTGTCTCCTGAGGATGCAACGAAATCCAGTTTCTGAAATACTGTCTTCTGTTTGGAATACCAAATGGTGGACAAAAGCTCTGTACAAAAAACTGTAATCCTAAGTGCCATCAGAACCCTTCAGCATTGAAAGAACACAAAAGTATGCACAGCATATCACACACACACACACACACACACAATCGAAAATGTAAGTGCAGGGTCACAGTCATAATCATTCCAGCAGCAGAAATTAGTAAACCCTTCATGTTTCTTATACACATTTTGGTGGTGGTTTAATGTGCTTTCCAGGTTTTATACTTATAAGATAGCAAACAGTTTTCACAAAATAAATATCAATCTTACACTAATACTGTGCATGATGTCCCACTTAATATGGCTGCTGCAATGAATCAAACACAGAAGTTATGCACAGCCTTGGACATAGTCAACTGAATAACAAAACATACACAAATAAGAAGCTCATACATTAGGACCTCACACAGCTGACTTTCTATTTGTACATTCTCAGATACAGTGAAACTCCATTAATGCAATAATAATTATGACATTTTTATATTTGTGGAAACTTCTGTCAGCCAAAACAAATTCAACAAAATACACACTTCTGATTTGTTTGTATTCAGTACCACCATATGAATGTGCTTTAAAAAAGTTAAAATGAATATTTAGCACACATATTTGCAATCAAGCTTGAATTTGAATTAGATACATTCCAAACAACTAACACTTGCAAAAGGCTCTGCCTGAAAAATTTCATGACAGGCATGCACATGATGCTAATTATAAAACATACTATTTGCACAACTTGATATTCCTTTCACATAACCTTTAACTCACTATAACTACAAAAAATAAATTAAAGTAACAAGTCAGCAGTAAAAATAATGTACACAGGATCACAACAGGAAATGGCATCCTCCAGGGAAGGACCTGTTTCAATAACAACACTTGAAAATCAGTGGATGCTGTTCTTCACAAAACTGGAATATCTAGCTGAAAGTCTTGCAGCATTACTCTCATAAACCCTTTGCACCTACTTTCACCGATTTTCCCATACTCTCAACTGTTAAACTGCATCAAACACATTTTACCTTTTAATGTACCATATATATATATATTGCTAAGGTATGCACTTTTGCCACCTAACAGAGAAAAGATGAACTATATTTTCAATTCTGGTAGCTCATACATTTTTGTTAAAATGAAGGCTATATTTATCTGATGAAATGTGCACAATGCCTTCTACTTCTGACTTCTAGAAGCCACATGCATCAACATGAGAGAAATCTGAAGCAAAAGCAATGATATCAAAGATACCAAATTTAGTGCAAGTTACAATGACAATGGTGCTAGTCACACTGACTTTGACAGGGTATCTAATAGAGCTAAAGATGACAAAGAAAGTGAAGACAGAGAGGCACAGTAAGAAATTACAGTAGGCATGAACATTGAACAGATGTAAGATTTTAGAAATTTCCTTTACACTGTTCTGCACAAAGAACCACAGATGACAACACACTGCTAACAATGGTAACTGAAACCAACATATACAAGGGAGAGAGTAAAAGCATGCACTCCACTTGAGCAGCAATCTATCTGGAATTTGTGGAGTGATGTGACACGAAATATATGTTTAGCCACAGACATAAGAACCAGGAATACTAGTTACAAGAATTCTCTGAAGATGTATTTTCCTATACCAAATTTCTCCTAATACTGTCAGTGCCCATGTGACTCCATCAGCTCCGTGACGTGAAAGGTCCCAGACCTCAAGGGAACAAACAAACATATGGTCAATTATACAGATGGGAAGCTTGGAAGAGTGATTCTGTCAAGCAGACATACTGCAACAAACAGGAGTACAGTAAGCTTCAAAAGAAGTATAATATGCATGTTCTGGTAAACAGATAATTCTATTTATTCATAGATAGTAAGGGACAGGCATTTCATCTCTGCACTGCATAATCATGCCAGCTTTCCTCCATAGCCAACGATTCTTATAGTGTTGATTTCTTGTAAAAGAATACATCACAAACTGGAGAATATGATAAAATTCAAATATGAACATTCACGCAGGACAAACATCATGTATGTGACCATAACTTTTTATACAGTGACATAAAAAATTCTGAATAATTATTACATGTTCATGATCCATCACCAAATGACATTAAGGCCTTTGCTCTTGTATGGTGTTACACAGCATAGGCTGACAACTGGTTACCAACATTTTAGGTCAGCCTATCAGTCACACCTTCAAGGTCACACAGTCCGCGTAACATGCCAGATGACCAAAAACCTTAACCACATGGTGACAGAAGCCTGAAATCTTGAATTATATTACATTTTAGTTATCTGTCAAGGAGCAATCTATCATACTGTTTGGTGCTCCTGCAGGTTTATTAATAAAACTGTGCACAGAAGGGAACCTACTTGCATATAGCCACAATGCAACATAACTTTGTATCACTTTGTCTCATGTGGATTTTGACCTCCTACATGGGAATCCACAACCGCACAAAATCCTGGCCTCACGACAGCGACCACACAGATCACGCATATCTAACGACAGTGTTGATACTCAGTCTTAATCCCCCTCATATGAGACATGAGGTATTAACAGCATTAGAAAGTGATTCTACAAATGTGGAAATGTGCAAACAGAAAGTGTAAATTTATGAAGCCCTCTATAGTGATAAGTGAACCAAGATAGTGTCCTCACAAATCTGTGCTACCAATCAGGTGATATAATAGTGATACACAGAAGAAAGCCCGCACGACTCATGGCAGGGAAGAGAAGACCTTGGAATCGTAATACTGAGTGAGTAATATCTTGCTACCATTTCAGAGAGCAACCTTGTGATAGGGCAACCTAAGCACACCTTCTTCAGCCCTTCCTGTATTCACAGACAGCAGCCCTACACCACCGCGATCCACGGGTAGCAGATAACAAGTAGCAGTTCACGGATCACCAGCGAGATCGACTCCCACCACTCCACAAAGACCGTCCTCACTACGTGAGCAGAAGCAACTGCCAGAAAAGGACTCCACTCCAACTCAGTGCAAACACACATCTCTTTGAATAACTATTAAAACGTGTTGATGCGAACACCACACATCACATAAAACTGATACAGGAACAATACTAAGGTTATGACAGGACTATTGTACTCAGTAACTTAGCATGCTAAATCCTAGGCATACCCTATATTGTAATCATGTTTGTACTTATACTATATCCCTAGCATAAGAGTTGTACTTATATTCCCTAGCACAATAGTACCCACTTGGAAAAAAGGGCACTATAAACTACTAATGGTAGTCCGCCTGAAAAAAACCCGGGGCCATGGTACCCATTGTTATAATGAGATCTCAACCTGCCTCCCTCCCCCTAACTCCCTAAGAATGCTCCACACATTCCTGTATAACTGATCCGAAAGTCCAGTCACAACCTGAAGATGGCCCACATATAGGGCCGAAACATGTCATTGTTATAATCCTCCTGTAATATTAGAGGCAAATATAGTTGTGCTCGACTTAAGTATTAATACACCAAGCTCCTTACTAAGGCAATATGTGCTTTGGTCTGTAAATGAGGTGTGTGACCTCTGCAGTGTAGATAACAACAGTGATGCAATTTCAGTTCCCTCACACACAGATTTACATGAAAGTTCATCAGAAAGTGAATTCTGCAGATATTCTGAAAATGAGGATAAATTTGTTGGAGGTGTGACCATCCAGAATGTCACACAGGACCCAGGGCCACTGATCATACACCACCCAAAAATCAGGCGAAGCATCAACACAATTAACACAGTGTGTCAATGCCCAATAAGAGGAAGTGCATCTAGAGAAAAAGGCTGTTTCATCTAAAAGGGCTGATTATCCTTCAAAAAGAGGTGAGAACACAGCTGAATATATTCAAAATATTAGTTTATTTCCTGCATTGTAACACCAAGTTCTCTATTCTCATGCTATAGTAAACCAACTAGAGGCAGCTCAAAAGGCCCCACCTCAATTTTTCATGTGCACTTACACTACACCTGTGTTAAACTTTATTATCCAACATGACCATATGCCGGTTTCTAAAAAGTACTGGTGAACTGCTTAGCACACTACATTCTGATCTGCATGTGGAAATTTCGATGTTCATACTTAGTAAGAAGAACTCTAGCTGGCACAAGATACGCTTGAATTTTAAATTCATCAGTTGAAGGTTAAGTGCTTTGCACATCTTTAGGGGGATTGGAATGTCATTTATATACCAACAGATATTACACAAGCTTCATTCCTTGACAAGAGTGACTGAAAGTGAAAGACCATTCAGACGGTACACTCAAAAACAATGAAGATAACACACTGGTATAACAAAGTTTACGCTGATGCCCAATACTTTTCACAAACTGCACATCAACTAGCATAACCAAGATGAAGGTGCTGCATTAGGATAAGTGACAAAACCCCTTTTATTCTGTGATTATGCATATAATACATGTGCTGTAGCCTTGGCTGTTGACACAACTTGAAGAGGAAATGTGCAAGTTGTAGCACAAAATGTTATAGTTTCTGGAAATGAATGTGGTGAACTGGTCACTAATTTTTAACCTCCAGTAAAAGAACACAACCTGAAACTGCTGACACACCTGACATACAGAAAACAATTATCAAAGCAGCTGATTGGTGATATGAAGGGGGTGCAACAATATGATTACACAACTTTCTGTTAAAACAATTTTAACTGCACCATTACAACATGCAGCAATCAACTAACATATTTGTTTTATCCTCCAAAAACAGTCACCTTGCCTATTCATGCATCTGTCCCAAGGCATATGAGATTATACATAACCTTGAAGCAAAAGTCAGGGCTCAAACCCAACAGCCAGTGATACACTTCACACTGAACATCCACATTTGTCACACCACCTTCCAGAAACGTGATACTTTAATAGATACAAATAAATGGAAGTTGTTGTGGGCCAAGTCTGAGTTGTTGAGTGGACTCTCCAAATACCTGCATTGCAAAAAATTGGTTTCCCTTACTTTTTGGACATACGTAGCATACAAAAGCTCCTGAAAGACATTCATTTGGCAAGCTTACACCACTCTGCCTTTCTATGCAATGGGATTATCTATAACCTATCTTGATATACACTGTGGTCTAAGTGGTACATTAAAGACTGCAACTTAAACCATTGTGCCTATTCACAGACCGTGGTGATGTGATATGATATAAGTACTTTCCTCATTTTTCTTCACACTTTGCCTTTCATTGGCTTGTACATGAAGCCAGATAGTGCAGTCACCACTGTCCACCAGTGAAGAATAAATGAATGGCTATTTCATCCCATCATGAAAAATGTCCAAAACATACAAAGAACTGTGTAGTATGCAATGATAAGAAGAACAAGAAAGGAAGAGGAGGAACACCACACTTCTGAGAAACATGACTGTGTTCTCCAGGACTGCATCCATGGGAGTGTTTCAAAATATTACCACTTTAAAAAGAAGTACAAGAATACTGTAAGTGGACTATAACTGAAAAAGTTTAGATACTGAAATAAACAGACTGTGCATGAATCAAAAAGAGTACATGCTTATCATACCTCAGAGCATTTCTGCGGGATAAAACTCAGTCTATCAGTAAGATGACTGTCTGCATACTGTACTACACATTCACTATGTAAGTAAAAAATTGCCCCACATTCTCATGTGTATTGCAAAGTTTACTACAAATAGCAAATGGCCTAAATGCATTAAATAATTTGAGCTGGTTGACTGGCAGTAAATAGGAAGAAGTGAGTGCAAAGGGCTATAAGCAACAAGGTCCCTAATTTGGTTAATGGATACACGGACACAAACAGCAGTCATAACAGAACAGCTGATTCTGTCTTTGAAAACATTAAAGACAAACAGAACATAAGAAGTCAGCACCTAAAATAAAGTGTTCTGAAGCTTAATCCATTCACTGACTATGAAGTTACCCACATATATTTTCTTTGGCCCCAAGTGACTAGCACTCTATGTTACTGAAAAGTAGCACATCTTTCAGACAGTACCAAATGTTATCACAAGATTTTATGCAACTAAAAGATAATTTATTAAAAAAAAAAAATACTTGTCAGTATATTTTCTACACAAATTATAAATAGTAAGTGAATGGATTAAAATATTCATAATTAGATAATTCCAAGGAAAACCAAAATGAAGAAAAAAAAATCAGCTGTAACACACAAATTAGCCCATGTTCTTATGTATTTACACACTAGTAATAGTACTAATTGAAGTACTTAAGGAAGTGGTGGTGGTGGTTATGATTATGATGGCCACAGAATCTTTTAAATAAATGCTTCAGGCACTAATAAATTATAGGGGAAATTTCTTCTTCAAAGAAACTCAAACTCTTCACATTCAAATGCACCATCATATTCAACTTCCACGTCACTACATCTGACAGTATCATCAGAAATACTAAATCTGTTGAATGTCATTACATCTCTACTTCGTCCTTCACAGAACACAAACATGGGATATTCTGCTTCATGAGATGACCCCAGAATCTGAAATATCAGAGTTCAACACTTAGTCAGATTTCTCAGCAAAAGTAAATGAAGCATGACAATGAGTTACTACACAAATCTATAACATATTCAGAGTATTTCAGAAACAGGCAATCTGCACATACAATGACTGCTCCTTCTGGAATGTGATGACAATGTAACACGACAGAATGTACTGAAGAACTAAAGAACCTTGTTACCTCCAACAACACAATATATGGGTAAGCTGCACATCAAAAATACCAGGTGAACCAGGGCAACCAGGGCTGAACTGTGGCTGGGTCAAGTGAAAGTGGGATAGACGAAGACAGCAGAGAAACAAAGTGGAAACAAACAAAGTAATCTTTCTTAGTGGATTGAATGGGAGAGCTAAGAGGGAAAGAGGGAGACAGAGTGAAGGGAGAAAAATGGAGAATTAGAATAAATTATAAAACAAATGGAAAAGAAATAAAACTACCACTAGGGAGCAGAAAGCCAGGAAAGCAAGAAGAGTATGTGTAGGGCAGAGAGGGGCTGGTGGACCAACCACAGAACAATAAATTCGGGACAGCCAGTAAAAGGAAAATTTATGGCCAGAAGGAACCATTAAGTGCAAAAGCACAGTCTGAACACTATGTAGTATTAATACGAAAATCAAGACAGTACTAAAATAAATACAAGTACATTAATGAAAACTTACTAGAAGTAAAAATTAAAAATAATGGAAACAAGTAGGTGGGAAGGAAGAAATGTAGGAAGGCCCTGATGAGGCTGCTGTCCATATCCAGAAAATAGCAATGCATATTGGTACAGCACAGCACAATGAGAACCAAAACTTGCAGTCCATGGAGACGTCTTTCAGGAAGTACAGGAATGATTACCAAGAAGACGTCAGCCAACCCTTCCTTAGTTTATTAATTTCCTTATATTTTTATTTTCCACCTGCATTTTAACAGCAACTCGCCTGTGGTGGGTTCACTAGCATCTTGTCTCGCCTTCACTTACTCTTCTTGCTTTCCTGCCTTTCTACCTCCCAAAGGAAGGGCAGTGGGGGCCAGCGCAGAATGGTTGTTATTAATTCTCAGCAGGTGATGGGGCATTTCTATCCTGCTCCATGAACGATGACATCATGCTATGGCTTAATCATTTGGTTCCTGCCATTTCAGCAGCACTGTTTGTCTAGCAAAGTGGATGTTGTGTTGTAGCAGCTTTTGCATGAATGAATACATTTTGCAATGTAAGCTTTTGCTGTCTGCTTTACACTGTCCCAGGATGTCTCTAATCACTGCCTGATAAGTATTTTTAGTGGTCTATTTCAATGTAAGTGAACATGATAAGCATATATCAACTTCCACTTCTGAATTCTGTTTTTGTTTAATGATGTCATTAGTGGCAGATATGAACAAGTTCAAAACTACCCTTTCATATCAGTTCACCTTATTTGTTCATTTCTGTAGATGGGACAACAACATGTAACATTTACATATGTAAAATATTTAGATGGTGAACGTAAAGTTTTATGCTTCAAATGTTCATTTAAATGTCCAAAATAAGAGATACTGGTCATGAAATAATCCAACCACAGAGGTCAAACAATTCATTTGGCATGCAGTACCAGCAATATCTAGAGAATAAATCTGATATTTAAAAGTTCAACAGATGTCAAGCATGTCTAAAAGTTAAATGAGTTAATTTCTAACACTTGCTCTAACTTGTTACATTACATGGTCCAGACTGTTAACCTTTAGACGACTAATGTCAACTACAGTTGACGTACCGCGCCACTAACCTCCAAAGTTGCATTTTATATATTTATTCAACAAATATAGGTACTGAATATTTTAAACATGGTATAAACTCTCCATTTTTTTCTCTTCAAAATGCAGTTTGTTTCATAATTCTAACGTATTTGGTTCTTGTATTATTCACATTTTATATACAGGATATGCTAAAATTAAAAAAAATAATTTCGGCGCCAAAAGGTTAATATAGATTCCATAAAAGGGTGTGTAGAAGATGCAAGTGGGTTCTGTGTTAAGTAGGTCACCCTGTATAAATTATAGTAATTAAGTCCAGCAACTGGATCATGTGGCAACAGAGAATACACAACCTGTTTTAAATGACCATAGTTTCGGTAACTTACTAAATAAGTTCTCTTGCTCCTTGTGATACTGCTGTTTCTTATGAAAGGTGACTTTACAAACAATGTGAATGTACAAACCAACCTCAGATTTAATACAACACTTCTTCTGTTATAACTAAATGTTGATTATGGTTTCCTGCCAATTAACACATACTCTTACAGAACAATGAAGATATTGCACAGTGTTTCTATGAGGACTTTGAACTCAGGGACCAAAAATCTTTTCTGCATGTTTTCAGATCAGAGGACACATCGCAGGAGAGACAGAACAAAAACCAAATCTGCTTTCTCACCTGCCGAACACTCTGCATAAACTTGTAGAAGTCATCTCGGGTCCTGCAATAGAAGCCAATGCAACATGAAGGATCAAGTCTGGACAGGTTCATCTTCCGTGGAGATCTGCAGTGAAAACTTGAAAGAGGAAAATCTGGTTCCCATACATTTACCACTTCTTGACAGTAATGAGGATCTAGGTGGATAAGATTGTCATCTGAAACACAGTAATAATTCCAGTGAAATAAACTTCTTATCACATACCTTTCCACTATATCTTGCAGGAGTTTTTGGTTTCCCTGATGTGTAACAATGGTTTCAAATTCACAGAACTGCCGCACCAATTCAAGCTACTTGTCCATGGATTTTGTACAATCTCTGCTACTTTCATGTTTGTCTATGACAATACTTATGTATTTAAAATCAAAACATGCTCTTAATACAACAGAGATTCTAAACCCGAAAGGCTTCAATTTATGGCACCATACGTCAAAATTCGGAAGAATGATATCAAGTGGTGTGGAACACACAATGTTGTAATACACTTCACTCTTCCACAACAACTAACACAGATTTATGATGCAACCCTTCACTCTGTGCTTTGATAGCTTCAGTAAGTACCCTCCATAATTACAGTTACTTTTTTTAAAGCATTCTTTGTAATTTTAAGGTACATAAGCACTAAACATTTTTACTTTTTAGCACTTAAAAATCTACTCCTTATTAATTACACAACCCCATTTCTTAAAAATGAAAAGTTTCCATTGTTTATTAATTTTACCTGAATCTCAACCCTCAAAATCCACTTGCATCAAAAACGTACTACCATTTGCAGTATACTGAAGCAACTTACCTTGAAAGCCCACAAAATAAAGTGCATGTTTTGGACGGCCACCAATAATTCCAATGCAGTTTTCAAAAGTCAGTAAAGTTGTTAAACTTGACCCATAAACAGAATTCATCTTTTCTGCACCAAGCCTAATAGGTACTAAAAGAATCAGAGCCTTCCAAGAAGGCAAGGAATGTACTGAATTTGCTGTACTGTGGGGTTGTGACTGTGAAATATCACAGAGGTCCACAATGTCTTGGATATAAACTGAAACAGAGCAACAAATAAAAACAAGAATTAGAAATGTAAACAAAAAACCTAATAATAAGAAATATCACATCAACGTTCTACACAGTCAGCATATGATGAATCAACTATTGAGTTGCTCTCCAGGTGCACCAACAATGGACTTGATGCTGACATGAACTTACACTATACACAACTTTTCTCAGTACTTTTACTGATCAATGAAACACATCACTGTAATTATATATTTGCTACATGTCAAAAATACTTATGCAGCAACATATTTTGAATGTTAAATATGATGCCCTCACTTTATCACAGACAAATAATGTTTTACAGGAATTATAAACTTATCCATGAACAGAATTTTGCAAGTATTCTCTGTTGGTTGATATTCTGAGCAAACAGATGGACTTAAAATGACATACAACTGTTCATTGAAATAATGTTGTCCTGATTTTGTAAAGAAATAAAAACAAGATGATCAGACTTAAAAGAGCTACAAAAAATGTACGCTACTTTGGGTAACCATCACTGAGCATTAACAGATAAAAACTCTTTTGTTGCACTGCATGAAGCCATACAGTGGGTCACAAATGACCACACACCCTGTTATTTCAATCTACTCTCTCTGTTCTCCGAGTGTAGGTATATAAAGAGTAATTGGTATTCAGCATCAAATGTAAATTAACTTTACCACCTGGCCTTCAAAACCCAATGTAGCCACTGACAGCTGGAGTTATTTTCATTTTAAATGTCCATGTCTGCATCTCAGCAATGCAATGTTTTCCCTTTCGTTAAATTTAATGAGACAGTGTTTTCCCATTTGGCAGTTAAAGGTTAATTTATACAGGCCTAATAAATGCTCTTTTCAAAATCAGCCCCTTCAAAACATCTGTAAAGTCAAGTCCAAGAGCTCTAATCCAAACCGAGCACGCTGATCCAAACACGCATTTGTCATGAAGATATTACAACAATATATGGAACTGCTCAAATTGACTTATATGTATCATTAGATACACCTGAGCAAACTTCATTCTGTGTGCCTTGAATTCAAACTTCACTACGGGCTGTACTTCACCACCTTTGCTGTTTAAACTTTTGGCGCCAGAATTATTTTTTTAATTTTAGCACACCCTGTATACAAAATGTGAATAATACAGGAACCAAATGCGTTAGAATTATGAAACAAACTGAATTTTGAAGAGAAAAAAACGGAGAGTATATACCATGTTTAAAATATTCGGTACCTATATTTGTTGAATAAATACATAGAATGCAACTTTGGAGGTTAGTGGTGCGGTACGTCAACTATAGTTGACGTTAGGCATCTAAAGGTTAAGCAATATAAACTGGTAAGTTTCAACCTGTCCATCAGGGATGTTAAGAACTTCCACACCGATACAGTCGACATCATTACTTCTTGGCACAAAATGCATTAGTAATGCACAGAATATCAAGAAGCATGAAGAAATATGAGCTTTATAACAGAAGGTGTGTCAGTCACACAATACATCATCTTTCCTATAATGCCAAGTTATTCTCTAGCTCAAATGTATGCCTCGCATACAGGGCAGGTCATTGTCAATGCATCAGAAAAATATTTCTGTTAACCAAGAGCGTTCATTTGCAACACTTCTATCAAGTACATATGTCATGGAAAGTATAATACCAAACTTTTTTAAAATAATATTCCAGCTCAACAGACAATACAAAAGGATAATAAATAGTGGAAAAATACTGAATCACAGGTTCAGTGCTGGATGAAAAAAAAATAACAAAAACCCATATTTTTCTTTGACAATGCCATGATTTGCATTAAGTATTAATGTAAACAGCCAACGTAACAGCTGTTGGTGCTCCAGAACTCCAAGTCACTTCATGAGGTTTCCTTTGCATCACCTCAAAGTGCAGTAAATGTGCACACATTACAGGGCCACTGTTTTTCAGAGAAATAAACCCAACAATTAGAGCAAACTAATCTTCAACCATTATTCAGGGAATCAAGGTAAAATGAGAAAATGTAGGACAATCCACATTTTTCACAAGAAAACAAAGACAACAGTCACAAAGAAACTGCAATTATTTCAGTACATGGACTCGGTTGGAAGGTCTGAAACTGAAACACTCTTCTAAGACAAAAGGTAAGCTAAACTGCAGAGGATATATGGACTACAAACTCAGACAGGCAGCCTCCATACAAAGCAACTATGCAACCAAACTTTCCCTCACAAGCTGCACTGTTTTATGGTTGTGTAAAAGTTCATTGTATATGTGGTTTCCATGGGAAACAGACTGTGATTTGGTGCTTCTTCAAAGAAAAATTAATATAATAAAACTAAAACCTAAAACAACAACCCCCCCCCCCCATTTCCATTAGGACAGTCAGACCATTTATCCTTTTCCCTCCCCCACCCTCAAATTGTATAAAAAGAAGAATAAAGAATGAATGCCTGACATTCACAACATTTCAAAAAATGGGCAATTATAGTAAATTAAAAAAAGGATGTGTTGTCATGTTTAAAATGTAAACCAAATAATCCATAACCAAATAACTGTCGGCCATGTACATATGACATCAAACAATAAAGTTCCATGACTTGAGCTATAACAAGAGATACACATGAAATACAAGGAAAGTTATTTTATTTTCATTCGAAGTAACCTCCCTTGACTGCAACACTTTCACACCTTTCTAAAAGTTACATAAACATCATCAATGGCATCCCAGGTAACCGCATATAATTTGGTGGCTCTGTTCTTCCTAGCACCCTCAATGTACTGAAATCTTCATCTGAGGGTAATTTTCACTTCAGGCAACATGAAAATGTTGCTCACATTAAGTGGCTGATCTCTGAAAAACCGCAAATTGCCACAAAACATCTCATTATCATGAAAGAATCAACATGAACATTGTGCAAAACTAACTGCTTTCTTTTTGGCATCAGCTCTGATAACCATTCTGACAAATGTATGCAGAATTCACTGTTTACTGGTTCTCCTTCCATGACAAATATTTTGTGGAACACACTCGGTTTAATAAAGAAGGGATCAACATACTTTCAGGCCTCAAATTTTATGAGTATAATTTGTGGGGCTCACTGATAATTCCATCAGTCACTCCATGATCTGACGTTTTGTTTCATGACTACTGAAATATCAGGGACTCATTCATTTCCTGTACTTATACAACTGAGGAAGTGTGCACTGTTCTGACAGGTCTCAGTAAAGTTGTCTCAAGCTGTGACTCCCTGCTCCTTTGGCTCATCCTTGACACTGTGTGCCAATAACTTTCTGCAGCTCTTCCTGTTTCCCATATTTTCATGAAGAACCTGACAAATTTTCTCCTGGTTAATGTGCAGGTGATTCTCCATCAGTTTTGGGGGTCACTCAATGCTCCCTGGCCAATAGTTCACAAACTTACATAACCGTTTCTACATTCTGTACAGCTGATGACCACCCATTCCTTGGATCATCTTCAAGGACTCATGTCCTTCTCTGAATCTTTTAAATCATACAAAAGGCATTTGTGTAAGACATCTGTATGAGATATAGCATCACATCCATTAACAGTTTCAAGCACTTTTTGTGTGTTTCTGTAGCTGTTTTCCCATGCCTTAAACAAATCTTAAAATTTGTTTGCTGCTCCATGACAAACAGAAACACAACTTATGTGTGGGGCTACTGCACATGAATTAATGGAGTGAGAGCTTTCTTTTCACTAATCCCAGTGGTAAGAAACCATCTACAAATGGTCTATGCACTATACTGCATGGGTGCAACAGCATCAATCCCAGAACTTTATTGTTTGATCTCGCATATTTCTATCAAGTACGAGGTACCTGCACAATCCTGAGCAACATAAACACAAAGATGCTCAAATTCTTTGTTATCCTTTGTAGCCAGTTCTACAGCTTGCCTAAAAAAAAAACAAGAAAAATATTATTCAACAATTATTCAGTCATAACCAAATTAATGAGATGGATCAATGAAGATGCAGCTGTGTTCTCAAAAGTTGTCTGGTGACCTTTTTCACAGCAAAATCTTCTAACAATATCCTGAAGTTCCCATTCATTCAATTTGTCTCTAACACAGGGTAATGAAAACTTGAGGGTTGTTTGACCGTGCATCTTCCTCATGAAATAATGTGGAATGCCAACTTGATGCAACAAGGTAATTTTACTGATATATTCTTAGCTCGACATGTTACAGGTATATACACCCGCCCATCATCAGAAGCATTAGATGTTGAGTTGCAGCATATGGTTTTCTGCACCAAGTGTTTGGAAGGGTGGTGGTCTTGAGAGCTGCTGCGTGGGTCTCAAGACCACCACCCATCCAAAAACTCGGTGCAGAAAACCTTATGCTGCAACTCAACATCTAATGCTCCTGATGATGGGCGTATGTGCCCGAAACATGTCGAGCTAAGAATATATCAATAAAATTACCTTGTTACATCATGTTGGCATTCCACATTATTTCACAGGGTAATGAAATGACACTCTCAGTTTGCACACAGTAATCTCAATTGTCCGTTTATACATATGTGCCTTTGACATGGTATGGCACATGTGGCATACTTGTTACATGTGTCGTGTCATAATGATCAGAGTGACCGTGTTTTTGAACCCTGTTAGTGTGCGAGACCAGTTGTCATAAGACTCGTAACACAGCATCGTGACAATATGTCTCTGTCACCCACTGTTATGTTAATGCTGTTAAGTGACATTGGAATTCAGATCCAAAACAATGTTAATGCATTTTAACAAAACTTAAAACACTGGAAACAACCTCATGGTGCACATGCAACCTACAAAGTGAAAAACAATATGTTTAATGGAGAATGTTGTGACTGTGTAATTGTTTTGCTTTATTTCAGTACTATGAATTAACTGTGTGAAACAGTTACAGACAGGGTGTCAGTTAATCGCATTTTGGTATACATTCTACCAACCAGTCAACTGACTTCTGGGCCATTTTGTACATTTTGTGTTCACTGCATGTAAGTACAGTTATCATCCTATACAGCAATTAATTATTGAGCCTGTGAATAGCATGACTACTATTAAAAAAAAAAAGCATAAATATAGGCTAATGTAAATTCAAGTACAGTTGCACATAATAAACCGGTAAATGCTACTGCAAATATCTCATCAAAAGAAAATCTTGGCATTTCTTCATCAGGCATGAATATTGTTACATCACATCAAGGTGCAATACTCAGGCTGCATTACACAACTGAACTAGATAATGATCAAACCAGCAAAATAGGGAGTGGTAGAATTAGCATTTATGGAATGAATCAGGCAACAAAAGGCCCCACTGCTACCAGTTGTGCTTGAATATATGCTGTCCTGTGTCCAAGAATGCATCATCATTACCGTACACAGTAAAACTTAAAGTGTGCTTTGATGGTGAGGTGACAAATCATTCAACACAGAATTACACAATATTAACATGTTTTCTAGCTTACTATTTCAAGATGTTTTCCCATTTCATAAGCCTAATCTGTTTGATCATTCCAAAAACATCTTAAAAGGGTTTCACTGTACTACATCACTTCTTCTTGATTTGAATCAAAACTACCAAATACCACCCAGCAGCAGTACAAATAGTTGCCACTGTGCCAGAAACACGGCCAAAGACACAGATCTTCTCCACTTTCAGAACTGAATTCAATATATGCTCCTCCTCAGTCACTAAGTCATGCCACATACAGTAGACTCCAGTTGAAATGTAATGGCACATGGTGATGCATGGAAGGAGCAGTGAAGAGGAAACTGGCGAATGGAGTGTGTACCCAGTACCCTTCACACTACCTCGGAACATGGTGTATCCAGCATTACTACCAACAATAAAAGCTGATGCGCACACCTCGGCTGCCAGTAGTCGACTGAACTGAAGCCCCATCCGATTTAATGGACTCATCCGTTTTGCTGGAAGACGAAATCTGGTTTCTGCGCATGTGCCATCACATTTCAACTGGCCTCTGCTACTCAGCAAATCCAAATGTTTCTTACACAAATTTACAGGAAATACATTAAATCTACATGCCAGTACTTAGAAGCCAAAAAACAAGCTTCAAATTTGTGCAAGCTGCAACCTGTTCACCATAGAATATACACGCACTGTTTTACATCTGGGTCCAATCTGCATGGAAGTAAATGCATAGCTAGCAGTTAGTCATCATCCACGATTAACCCTTTAAACTCAGAGTTAAATCCCAAATGTAAGTCCCAGCTCGCCGAATTATTCTGCCGGGTATTTAAATTTTATGTATGGTTTTCAAAAAACTTGAATATTTTGAGAACTAAGTGGGATAAATGTGTGAAACAAAAAGCATTTTGTGAGAAAGGAAACAGACACTGCTCAGTGTGCCTTCAAATGCTGTAATATCCTTACAGGGTAATGGAGAAGAATTGTTTCTGAAAAAACTTGTAAATATCCATGTTCTTTTACTTACATTGTGGTCGAGGCTTCAACTGTTTGTACGGAGGATGGACAAATAGATGTTTTATAAGTTGATCTTTGTGTGATAATCCTGAAAACAGTTTCGGTCAACACAAAGCGCTACGTCACACGACACATCTGAATATCACCGTTCGCTTCACGCCCCCCGCTGAACAAACGCGACATCGGCGTTTCAAGTGATTGCGGCCAGGCCAGTGCTATCGTGACTTGTGTCCAGTCTTCAGGTGTTAGTAGAAGCTTGGGCTGGTCTCCCTACGGGCATGAATGGTTGTGGCTCATGCCCAGCCCACGCCAGCACCTCTCTGATAAGGGGGCGCAATAAGGGCGTGCACTACATGCCTTCAGGGTTTAGGGGGCAATGTCCACTGAGAGGGTTGTGGCTGTTGACCCGCCACATTACCAAACCATCCTCATCTTCAGAGCTGCTGGCGGAATAATCTGGACTTAGAGGCTGTGAAAGACCGTCGTGAAGGTGGGCATGGCTCCTCTTCGTCCCCTGACTCTTGTGATGTGTAATATTTATCCTCGTCGCTGTCCGAACCCATTACAATATCTTGTATTTCTTTTATAAACAGCACACAAGCCCGTTTCACACACAAAACATCGCAATGTTGCATTTTCAACAAAACTTCCGCACAGCTAACGCATCAAAGCAGCAGAATCTCTGCTGAAAGAAGTCAAACTTCTTCAGGCTACTTGCTGGTATAATGCATGATCAGGTATAATGTTCCCTTTCCCCAACCCAAGAACCATTACTCAGCTGCCTGTTTGTAATACCCAAAAGTTTTATTACCAAAACATTCCAGTCTATTTACTAAATGCAAGACATAACTAACCGCACAGTACGTTTTCAAGACTTATGACATGCATTCATGGCTAATTAGGGACTCTTTGGTAGTTGACTAAGTGTTTACACACAAATATGACACAGGACTGCTTTCATGATTCATTCAGTGTTGAGACATTATGCAGTAAGATAGACAGACATGGCTGCCAACACTGCCAAACGAAGTTCGTCCGAAAGCAGACGTTAGCGTTTCTGGCTTTACTAGGAGATGCTACTATAGTGGACGTTACTTGGTTAAGGGTTAACAATGAACATTTCTGTGCAGAGGAAAAAGTTAGAGAAGATAATACAACATAAACAGGAACGCTAATATAGGTGTGAAACTGGATGTCTCCAGCAGGCTTCGTACACACACAACCTCCAGTGGAAGCATATGCCACTGAACACACCAACACAGTAAAATACTACATTCAGAGTCAAAAATGCAACAGCTATGATTCAAAAAACCTCACCTGAGCAAATGAGAAACAGATCCAGGTCCATACCAGTCACCAGCCTTCTTCCCTGTTGCTGTACCAAGTGTGACTAACATGTGTATTGAAAATGGACTATTCCCACTTCCATTATCGCCAAACCATTTGATGATTTTTCGATGACATATATCTTCACGGGACATCCTGTATGTAGAAGGCTTCTGATCATGCCATCGCCAATCTGGAAAAAATATACATAATTTTTACACAATACACCAATCATAAAAACACAATGATCTCTCTCTCCCTGCAGACCGAGTGATTACTTAAAATAAAAGTATGCAAAAAGTTCAAAGGTGTTGTTTAAATCTCTAAAGGCAAAGCATAAGCTGTTCTGTTTAAAGACCAAGGTCATACCAAGCAGTAAACACTTTTTATCTTGGTTAGTTTGGTTTGGTTTATTTGTTCATCCATTCAGTCACACATGTAACATTGGACACATCAATTACAGATTAAAATTTATGTATTACAACATAACTTATAATATATGGACTTCCATCCAATATAATACAATAAATAACAACACAAAATTTAAAGACCAATTGGAAGTGAAATCTGTCATTACATCTAGATATATGTGTATTTATATAAATATAACTAAGAGTTAAGAATTCAAATTAAAAGTAATAATATAGAATGGTATTGAGTTATATCACATGTAAGATTATTTAATGTTTACTTTTAAAATAATTACACTGAGCCAAGATCTCTACTGGAATTCCAAGTAAAATGAATTTATAAGAAGGAAACTTTTTAAAACAGATCTGAATTGGTTTATGTCATGAGATGTACTTCTGTTGCTAGTAGTTATAAAAACCGATCAGCTTATGTTCCACAGGGCAGATGTCATTGTTTCTTCTGAGATAAATACAAAACACATACGTACAGTGTGGGCAGAATTTACAATTTTTGAATGTTAAACCTGTTGGTGCATCAAGTACCCAGTACCCTTTAAAAAGTTAAGAAGCTACTTACCACAGGACAATACAACAGGCAGTAGAGTCAATGAGAAGTGTCTTTAACTTCCATACTTCTCACATTTGTTCTAAAAACACATAATTATCATAATTACCTGCAGGCCAACTCCAGAGAATATGAATGCAGAGAGTTACCTTTACTGCCATTGCCAGCCATTAAAATGCCATTAAAAATCTATCATACATGGAACGGTGCAGCTGAAGTAACAAAAAATTACCTGTAAGAACTTAGGACAGTATAAGGACTGTTTAATAATCCAAAATATTTAATAATCCCACACTTGTCTGTTCCTATGGTTGCCAGATGAATGGAATTCTGCTTTGCATTCCTTATGTGCTAAAGAGCAAAGGAACTGGGCACAGTTTTTGTACAAGTTAACAGTGGTAGTACATTATGGCTAATGCACTTGAATAATGTCAGCAATAAAAGAAGACTCATGTGCTAATCATTGTCTTAGGTGGTCATGTTTTTATTACTTCTAATATCTCTTCCACCTTTATGGACAGTAGCACAGTGGATTTTCAGGAAAATGTATTTACTTATTCTGTACCATTTGCTTAAAAACACTTACAGCGGTTCATACTACATATTGTACCACCGAGTATTTGATTGTGAAGAATTATTTCACTATTTAAAACTTCACAAATTCTGAAACATCTCGTTTAATTTTTATCCAAGGTTGTCTTTCAAGGTTGGTCTTGGGACTTCTTAACTGTTTTCACAACTAAATGATTTAAGAGAATGTACGCACCTCTGATTAACATACTCATATTGGCCTGTATATGGGATTAACCCTACTTCGTAACAACCTGTTTACTTACCTCGTCCTAAAATGTGACAAACCAGGCCTTGAGCTAACAGCATCTGTCCACTGCGCAGCATACAACCCCAGCCACAATCAGTGGTGAAATTGGAACCATTAAGGATTGAAAATTCCCTTCTATAAGTAAGCCAAATACGACTGATAAAATCAGCCTTGAAACCTTCAAATCCTTCCCCACCAAGTTCCACACTTGTATCTGACGAAGGTTCTACCATCATTTTTCGATGATAGCATCTGCCTAGTAGCCATACTGGTGAATCCTTTGAAAAATTGGTTTTCAATTTCACTGTCCAACCTAAAAAACAACATGTAAATTCCATGAATGTTTAAAATCTTTTAAAAATTTATCAATTTCTGCAACGTTACCAGCTTTAACACTGGGTGTACTTCATAAGCTGCAGTTGTTGCGCCAGTTCAGTTCACACATTTCTCAACCATCTTATACTAATCACAAGCATATCTCATAATCAAGAATTGTAAATCCATTACAGTAACAAGAGCAATAATGGTTAGTACAACGACAAATTTAAAACACCTAAATCCTACACATACTGCCAGCCAAGTGACAAACATGAAAGCTGTAGTTTTTAAAGAAAATTTCCTAGCAAAGATATAAAGCAACAAAAAGAACAATAAAAATTGTAATATTGCTTCTCAAGTTATAAAGTTTTATTTTCAATGCTGGAAGACCAGCGTTGAAGAGTCACTGTTTGTTTGCCACCATGATCTCAATATCAAGATGTAAGAGAGAAAGAGCAGTAAACAGACAGCTTGCCAATCTACCATCACTCAGTCACTTTATAGATTCAGACTTCACCATTTTTAATTTTCAAAAGAAATGTATGTACATAAACACCTGTGCTTCAAAACGAGCACTCAGTCACTTTATAGATTCAGGCTTCACCATTTTCAATTTTCAAAAGAAATGGGTGTACATAAACACCTGTGCTTCAAAACGAGGCTTTTTAGACACCACACATGGTTGTCACAAAACACTGGAAACTTATCAGCAGGTAAACAGAGTTTATGAAAGTCAAAGAGCCATATGGGTCCTGGTGTATTTTTCTGACTGTATCACACTGCAAATTAACCATACGAAATTTTAAATTGGACTCAGGGAACACTTTCAACATTGATGACCAGTAGCACTGAATATAACTTAATCACAGTCTACTACTAGCATATGAAGTACCTTACAAACATTAGTTGAATTCTTCTAGAAGAAGCTGATATTCTTCCACATTATTTCCTAGCAAAAATAAGCTCTTCTGTTCCTGCAAATGCTAAGTGTGGAACATTGTTTGATTCCAGATGAAGTTCCCACAATCAAAGTTTCCTCTCAAATGCTGTTCTTTTGTCAAACATTTCAGTGAAGTGATTTACACCACATATGCTCATATTCAATTCATTCATGTGCTGAGTGACATCAGTCAAAATTAAGTCACACATCCAGACATGACTACGCAGCTCATTAAAAGTTTTCCTCTGCGTTGCCAGAAATAATTCAAGTTCCGATCTTCAAATTATGCACATATTTAGGCCAAAACTGAACCATCCAACCAGTGCCTGGTACTCCATCTGCCACAGTCCAGCTAGTTTCAGTACTGGAATGTCCAGACTTTGTAGCACCTTGCTAGTTTCCTCACGTAAATTCACACCTGCAGTGATCCCTTGCTAGCATAAATGACACATAATTCCTCAGTTATATCTAACTGCATATTGATTCCACAACCAAAAAATGACTAGTTGAGTGTGTTGTTCATGTCACTTTTCATCCACCGCAATATAAAATCAGCTTTCATTTTTAAGCTTCCTCTAATGTTGTTTACTAGTTCCGAAAGTTTTCTTTCAATAAAAAGTCATTGTCATTATTGCTCTGTCCTTAAAAGCTTATCTTTTTGAAATTTCAGATATGTAAATAACACAAACTCCAATGTCTGCCTCTAAGGATGAATCTCTGAACAAATTTTTTGTTTAACCAGTTAACTAGCAGACCAATAATGCATAGTTAACTAGCAGTCTTGTGCTTCAGATGCTTAATGGGGGCTTTTGACAGTTATCTGACTTCATATAACGAAGTCCCTACCAACATACTCTCTGTTCAGCTAAACATTCACAGTCACACGATAAACATACCAGGTTATTTCATTCCCAGTCTCATGCCATTCACAGTTTGGATGACTTAATATCTCAACTTTATCGCAACCTTTCACATAACAATGCCCTGTAGGAGTTCTGTCGCTTGTCTCAACTGTTTTCCATACAACACTAATAATAGTTCCTACGTCCTTTAGTGGATGACTCTCCGAGAAACTGATTTGCATGTTTCTGTCCAGTTTTAAACTTTCATTGCTCATTGTGGACCCTGTTCTTTCAGTCCCTTATGGCAAATATGGCCACTCTTTACAAGACAAATTGGTTCAGACCCTATTAACAGTACCAATTCTTGGCAGATGGAGACAATCCTTTTATTACTGTATGTACTGGCATTCATATCTGTTGAAACCTGTTACATTCTTCCAAGCTCATAAGGAAAACTGGTAACAATCCCACACAAACTGACTGCATTAACTGTCAAGTGCACTGATCACATCACTGTCTGATAAAACACAGATGTTTCTCTTCCTACAGCCTCCATCCATATCCTCCAATGCATATGCCTGCCTTTATCTCCAGTGAATGGCCTATGAAAAGCCAGTTTTCTGCTGAGGCTGATACTATTCAATTTATATGCCCACTGCAGGATTGTGTTTCCCTTTCTGACAAAAAGGATGTACACTGAATATGGAAACACTGTCCTACTCATCCATGAAAGGTTAATAACATATACGTCCAGTATTCTTGGTGATTTCTATTCATCCAGTCCATGATGGCCCACTTTGCAACTCTGTGACAAAACATGTTACTTACGAGCCTATAAATCAGTTGTTGCTAACTGAATGATTATTTAATTTCCCAAGACACTGTGCCCCAACACTGCCACAAGCTGTAACTAATTACATTCAGCCACTGTCAACAAGAAACGATGACATTCCAGACAATAAGAAACTGGACAGTGTTTAAATTGTAGCTTCACAGTGTGATGGTACATAGGCATTCCTATGTTTTGTAGCTCTTGCCTGCATTCTCTGCTCTGAATGCTTTAATGGCATACAGTTCAGCCTGGGATACTGATAATCTGCTAAAAATATGACATGTTGCATCTAAAACCTGTTGTTCATAACTTCCTGTTGGCTCATTCAAGCCATAAAATTTCAACATGCAATGGGCAACATGAAGATGCAGTCTTCAGGAAAAAAAACACTGTTGCTAGGTTAGTGCTTCTGCCATTCCTTCAAAAGGTCACATAACAATAATCCAGTGACTCCCACTAACTACACAGGGTACAGTCCCTCTTCAGTCAGTCTCACAAATGGACTTTCAGGTCATGATGCCCAGTTATTAATATTAAATACAGGACAGAAAAAGGAAAAGGAATGTCATACTTATACTAAAAGAAAAATCAATAAATATACCATAGCAGATTTCCAATTGAAATTAAGTCATGAAACATGGGAACTGGTTTTTGATGGGAATGATATTAATAAGATTTTTAACTCTTTTCTAAATATTTTTTTAAGAATTTACTATTATAGTTTTCCCTTAATTCAGGCAAAGAGTAAAATGAACCAAAATTCATGGATTACAGCAGGAGTAATAACTTTCTGCAAACATAAAAGAGAATTATGTAAGGAATTACAAATTAATAATAATGCTACTCTTGCATCTTATTATAGAAATTACACTACAATACTGTCTACGGTTATAAGTAAGGCAAAAAGAATTGAACATGACAAATTAATCCTAAATTCACATAATAAAGTTAACACCACATGGGGTATTATTATTCGATCTTACTTGCAGAGATTAAAAATTATAGGAAGCCCAGAGTGCCCATGCAAACATAGTATACAAACAGTAGACCAACTGATATTCCAATGCAAAAGGCTAAAGAAGGAAAGATAAATTCTGAAGAACAGTGTACTTAATGTAGGCAACTGGCCAGCGAGTACAAGTGAACTAACGAACAAGAATCTGAAGCAAATAATAAGTTACATACACTCAATAGACCTTGAAAAGCCCTTTCATAAGTTCTCCAATAAATTACATATGTAATAAAATGCTGTTTTGAGGTGTATTCCCTGATAGATTAAAATATGCAATAATAAAACCTCTACACAAAAATGATGATAGGTGTGACATATCTAAATATAGATCTGTATCACTCTTAACATCATTCTCAAAAATATTTGAAACACTAACACAGAGAAGGATTTTAAAACACCTCACCAAATATATTAAGCACTGAACAATACAGTTTCAGATTAGGGTTGAGGACTGATAATGCAACCTATAAACAAACAACTGAGATGTTAAATGCTATGAACTATAAACCACTAGTAGGGTGGATTTTTTGTGATTTAGAAAAAGCATTTGATTGTGTTAATGATACCCTATTATCTAAAATTAAATTTTATGGAATTAGTGACAAGGATCTTACACTACATCTATCTTATATGGATAACAGATATTGTAGAAAAGCAATATGTAATGACAGCAAGAACAGTAATAAAGTTTCAAATTGGGCTAAAGTAAGACATGGAGTGCCACAAGGTTCTGTTTTAGGACCTCTACTCTTTCTTACCCAAGATTATAAATAAAACTTCAGCACCTATAATTTTCACTGATGATACTAGTATTTTACTTGCTCACTCTAATCTAATAGATTTTAACAAAAACATTGATATACTTTTTACAACTTTAAATAAATGGCTGACAGCTAACCAATTATCTCTAAACTTCAATAACGCAAACTATGTACACTTTACAAATACGAGAAATATGACAGTTAACTTTAAAATAGGCTTTAACAATAATTTTATCACCAACAGCTCCTACACAAAATTCCTGGGGGTGACAATGGATAATACCGTGTCTTGGAATAATCATATTGATTTACTTGTGAAAAAATTAAGTACAGCTTGCTATATAATTAGAAATGCCAAAGCATACATGTCTGCTTCATCATTAAAAATTATTATGCTTTTTTTCACTCGGCTATGAGCTATGGGGTTATATATTGGGGAAACTCGTTGCACAGTTCTATAATTTTTAGAATACAAAAAAAGGCAATTAGAATCATAGAAGGATGTGGGAATAGAGTTTTGTGTAGAAATTTATTTATTTACTTAAGTAATTACAAACTTTGCCTCTGACATCACAATATATGTTATCTTTATTAATGTTCATAGCTCAAAACAATTTTTTTTAACAAACAATAAAAATCACAATATAGACACTAGACAAAGGAATAATTTATACCTTCCTCAAGCAAACTTAACCATTTATCAAAAAGGAGCTTATTATTCAGGGATAAAGATTTTTAATAATCTACCCTTGGAGATTAAAACTGTTGCTGGTAACCAAAAAAAAGTATAAAATTGCTCTGAAAAAATGTTTATACACCTATTGTTTCTATACATTGGAAGAGTACCTTAGACATTCATGAATTATGTACTATATTACAAGGTTCCTTATTGTAGTGGTACAATGATTTAAGATTCTGTCTATGGGCATCATGTTAGTACTCATGAATTGTTTTTAAGTTTCTGTCTAAGTACATTATGTACATACTCATTGATTGCATATTCCGAGCCGATCACATTTCTTTGTATAAACTTGATTTGACTTATTTCTGTATTATAAATATGTTAGTATATATCCAACCACTATCTGTAATGAAAATTTCCTACTTGAAGAGCACCTTTAATTGTTTCTAACTTACCCCACTATTTTTATCTTTATTTTTACTTTTAATTTTTATTTGTATCCTTATTATATTTTATTACACGAAACAATCCATATTGTCCTATCTTATTATATTTATCATCCTAAATAACCATGTGATTGTTGTACACGCTCGTGTTGATGTCACCCCTTAATCCGAACAAATATGACAATTTCCATATCCATATGGATTATGTAATCCTGTACGGATTTACAGAAGGAAAATAAATTATATGACATGAAATTACTATTATATGTATTTTATTGTAGTGATTCATTCTGTACTGTGTCCATTGCTATCTATCATGAAAATGGGAAACCTAATCACTGTAAATATACAATATCTCTGAGGAGAGATAACAAAGAGATAACTAATCAAAACACAAATGCCAACAAATTTAATAGCTACTTCTTATCTATTGCTGAATCACTTAATTCCGGAGATAATAAACATACTAATATAAAAGAACCTAACCCAATAAGCTATCTAATAAATAGCTTCCACCAGCCTTTTCCTAAAATGAGCTGGCATTATGCACCCACCTATGAAATTGAAAAGATTATTAAATCCTTAAAATCCAAAAATACCAGTGGATATGATGAAATTTCAACTCAAATACTAAAATTAAGTGCACCATACATTACATCTCTGCTTACATATATCTGCAATGCAATTTTAAATACCGGTATATTTCCTGAGAGGTTAAAATACGCCATTAATAAACCAATTTTTAATAAAGGTGATGATCAAGACATGGGCCAATATCTTTGCTTACCTCCTTTTCAAAAGTTATCAAAAAACTTATATATGCTAGACTTTTTGACCGTATAACTACTAATTCTATTTTAGTTAATGAACAATACAGATTTAGAACTTGGTACCCAACTGAACAAGCCTCCTTTTCATTAATAAATAACATTTTAACGGCTACGAACAATAACTTATAAATTGGAGGTATCTTCTGCGACCTTCAAAAAGCTTTTGATTGCGTGAATCACAAAATACTATTGGATAAACTAGAATTCTACAGTACTGAAGGAAAACTTAAAACACTAATTGAATCCTATTTAACCTGCAGATATCAGAAAGTAATACTTAATAATAATACTAATACTAGTAGCTCTTCAAAATGGGAACTGATCAAAAATGGTGTACCTCAAGGTTCAATTCTTGGTCCCTTGTTTTTTCTTCTTTATATAAATGACCTACCAAAAATAATTACTAAAAATAACAGTATGGTTCTTGTCACTGACGGTACCAGTCTATTAATAACTGATTCTAATGATTTAGATTTTAATACTAATATTAATCAATCTTTCCACAACATAATCTCTTGGTTTAACAGCAATTCACTGATACTGAACTTCAATAAAACCCACTATGTGGAATTTAGAACGAAAAATTATTATCAGGTTAAAACTAAAGTTAAATATGAACACAAAAATATTTCAAATTCCACTGAGAGTAAATTTTTGGGACTAATTATCGACAAGACACTCTCTTGGAATCAACATATTGATCATATAGCAACCAAACTATCCTCTGCTTGTTATGCTTTAAGAAATCTAAAACATATTGTACCCCAATCTACACTAAGAACAATTTATTATGCTTCTATACATTCCATTTTAAGTTACAGCATAATTTTCTTGGGGAGATCTTCCAATGTTAATAAATTATTTATTTTACAAAATAAAATTGTTAGAATCATAACCAACGCTGGAGTAAGGGAATCTTGTACAGAAGCTTTTAAAAACATGAAAATTATGATGTATTCCCAATACATTTTCTCACTAATTTTATTTACTGTTAAAAACAAACGCTTATTCACCTCAAACAAGGAAATAAATCAATACAAAAACCAGGAACAACAAAAATCTACATCTACCAACTGTTATTATAACCAAGTTCTATAAAGGACCTTATACATCGGGTTCTAAAGAATTTAATCACTTACCACGACATACAAAAATTTTAGTCAATGATATAAAATACTTCATATTATCTCTCAAGAGATTTTTATATCATTATTCTTTTTATTCAGTTGAAGAATACTTCGAATATAATGAGGACAAGGACATGTAAATCCTACTATATGGACTGTGATTTTTAAACTTATTTAATGTATTATCTTATACAGTCTTTTAATATCCTGTGTATAATGTTAATTTACGTAAGTTATTACTGTTGTTGACAAGTATTCTTTTCAACCTGATATCAGTTATACCAATTTGTAAGTTGCCTGAAGATGCATACTGTACGTGACTTTTTCCATTTCCATGGTATGTACCTAAATGAGATGTATGGAAATAAATTAAAATAAATAAATTGAAAAGTTCTATATCCACTTTGGTGGATCTCTGGAATACTAAATAAATGATTATGATTATGAAATACCTTGCATTTCATAAAACCCAAATATCCATTACCATGGTCACAATGGCCTGCCCCTGAACCCTACTCTTAGCCTAATAAGTTTAGTTCACAACCTACCATAATTTTTCTTCAAGATTTATAATATTACCCTCCAATCTAGGCATATGCCTTCTTAGTGGTCTCTTCTTTCAGCTCTCCCATTAAAAACCAATATACATTTCACATCTCTCCCATGCATACCATATGCCCTCTCCATGTCATTCTCCTTGATCTGCTCACCCCAATAATATGTGACAAGAAGTAAAAAGCTATTCCTAATTAAGCAACTTTCTCAACGTCCTGTTACTTCGCCCTTCTCATGTTACCACCACATCCACTTATTATGTAAAATCAGGTTTCGTATCTACGCCACTTAAATATTATGGCCACCAATCCATACAACACAGAACACGAACTACAATTTTGTACATTGCAGTCTTTATCCCTGTATGTCTTTATACAGCTTCAGTACGGAATTCGGCAATAATGGTTTACTTGTTCGTCATTGATTTTTCTTAGATGAATTATGACTCTGCTGGTTAGTTTCAGTAGCTCAAAAATCATCAACGAATTATGGTACCATATTTCTTTTCTGTGATACTTGGAAGTACATAACACTAACTTACCGTATTTCATATTAGTCCACATTGACAACAATTTTGTTTTCATTTTTCCGTCCCCTTCCGCACTCCCATTTTCTTCTACTAGCTCGCGTGAATGTGCACTGCTATCACCCGATTCACGCTTCGTTCTATTTCTAACTTGAGCATTCATTTTCTTTCCATATATTCCATTATTTTAAACAATACGGTTACCTCCCACAACTTCACCGACTCACTAACCGACCTGTCCTGTACGCACAGGTCATCTACGTACTAGCATAAATCATCTGGTATGTGTATTAATCATTGCCTCGTGCTACAACACAACCATGGATTATCAACTCTCAGCAAATCCAACCACGGAATACCCACCAAAGTAATTTGTCAGGGGTACCCATGGCCAAGGTTCATATTACATATATATATATCGTACACCTGTAGAATGTCATATGGGATATCATAATCCCAATACTACTATTCTGTACCAAACCCCGTCCCTCTCCATTTCATAGCCTCATTTTAATCCAAAAGCGTTGAAACTGTGTCCTTCCACTCAGACAAGAAAATCATTTGGCATGCCAACTATTCTGCAGAAACATACTACTGCCATCTTCAGACAGCCACCTGAAGATGCAAGCAGTATATTCTCCTACAACAGTTACCCAGACCACGTTATCCTAACCTATACCACATTTTTTAAGCTTTAGGTTTCTGTGACCATGTATTGTGAGCAAATTGTGAAGTGTGAGAGAAAACCAACAATATGCAACAGTTAGATGTTTATTACCAATACTTTCTCAACATGTTTCGGGCATCATTATGCCCATCTTCGGGAGAACATGACGTGTGTTACTGCACGTGGTGTGCTGCGCTGGTTCTGCTGGATGTGGTTGGTAGTTGTTGTAACAGTAACCTTCAGAGTGCTCGCACCCTACAACGCAGCACCCCACAACTGCTACCAACCACATCCAGCAGAACCAGCGCAGCACACTACGTGCAGTAACACACGTCTTGTTCTCCTGAAGATGGGCATAATAATGCCCGAAACATGTTGAGAAAGTATTGATAATAAACATCTAACTGTTGCATATTGTTGGTTTTCTCTCTCACTTCACAACTAGACCACATTGTTTCTTCACCACTCTGAATACCTGAAGCAAAGAACGTTGACATATAAATGACAAAAGTGTGGATGGTTCATGCTGGGAACACTGAATTACAGGTGCCACATCATGTTCTTTATCAACACAGTATTGAATGTCATGATTGTTGTTTTGTACTACTTCTGTGCTACAATTTCTTTTCCTCCTCAAATAAAAAAAAAGAGATATAACGAAATTAAAAGTTCTTAGCCATTCTGAAGTGTAAAATGTTGTGAGTTCTACATATGTAGATGGATTTGCACTGAACACAAATGCCCAAGTTATATGCAACTCTCAACACATAAATAAAAGAAATATAACTACATTTATCATTAAACACGACAATTTTTGACACCTATTTTTTTTTCACAACTCACACGCTCTTCTTCAATTTATTGGTGAACAGATCATGTGTTGAATTTGAAGTTTTACTTAAATTATATTACTTTAAAAAAACTACACACATACACACACACACACACACACCACAAAATGTTTACACATTTACAAGTCCTGCATATGTAATAACTAGGAATATATCAAACATAACCTGGTTTCCAAGGGTCGTATTTACTTATGGGCACAGAGTGGTTACATATTTACAGACCAGCACTTCACCAATGTTAATGTCCATGCACAGCATAAAAAATACAGTACAACAGAAACAACAAACTCCAGAAATATACTTACCAACAGAAGAATAATTGACAATGCAGTATTGGTATAGGAAATACAAAAGTCATGAGCAAATTAAGTGGAATTAATTGCAGCTGTGAGGTTGTGCAGAAAGATAAGTCTGTTGCAATAGGTGCTTTTTCACTAAATGGGAATGACAGTTTGTACAGCACATCAGCAAAGAATGCAGTACTTATGGTTCCCACTTTAGCCCAAAAATCAACCAATATGTAATCTACATACTTCCATTACCCTGTTGGCCAACAATACAGTTCCAGCTCTCTTGTTTGGAGACAGTATAACATGCCACTCCAAGCAGTCACTTCATTTCTTCGTTGAAGCTCTCATCATTTGCCACAAAGTAAGTCACTCTATTTGCAACATGCATCATGTTTTGACAAATTCATGTGAGTTCTTCAAATACATATCTATTTCACATTCCCCACCTTCTGATCCTGGTGGCACTAATGTATACAAACGTCACTGCACTTGAGCTGTTTCTCCTTCACAAGGAATTCAGTCACTGTACAATGGCAAACATGTGTCACTGACAGCCACATATTTTCATAGTACACTTCAGATACTCTATGAAGAGGCACATCCACCGAACATATATTCACACAAAACAGACTGTCTGCTCACAGCTGAGACCTCTGTATAAAAAAAATAAGCAGAGAATAAAATTACATTCATTCACGTGTGTCCTTCATTGTAATAACCATGCTAGCTGATTTGTGATTCAAATTACAGGTACACACTAAAGTGTATGCAGTCGATTACATTTGTTTGTCAATTCCACAAAATAAATGAAATAAAGCAATGGAGCTTAGTAAGTCATTAAATATTCATCGATTAAAAAAACATTATCAAATAACAGCACGTGTTCATTTAATTCTGAATAAACAATATGCAAATTCTGGGACATAAGACCGATTATAAGATACTGTTTATTCTATGAACACAGAATTTTATTCTTCACATAGCAATAACATAAATCACTTACCACATAAGATACCTCAGAAAACTGAAGAATTTCAAATTTTCATGGCTGCTGCTTCCTTTGCCATCTGTCACACAGCAGTCGTGGTTTAGGCTCGTATTTGACCTTCTTCAATTCATTATTCATTAAACAATGTCACGAAAATATTCTAAAAAATTTACAGACAACAGTCACAAGAAAATTGTACAATCACGTGATTTTAGAATGACAATTATTATCGAACAAAACACTTGTACATAAGATATAATGATAACATTCTCTTACCTTGTAGGTGCTAACCTGCTGAATATGCAACAAAGCACACAAGGCACTGTGATATTTAACCTTTAAACACTGAATTAAATCCCATATGCCATCTGCCATTTGCTGGCATTATTAGGAGCTCACCATACTTTCCACATTAGTAACATAAGGGTTAAAATACCTGTCTCACATAACGTGGCCATTAAATATATGTTATGCGGCCAAATTCATTAAAATTAATACAAGCCTGTGATTGGTTGGCAGCACTTTTGCCATCTGTAGTGAAAAATGTGAAGTGCAAACTATGTCGCATCAAAATATGTCACTACAAGATGCCAAGTTTCCTCCCCACCCAATCCACTTCCCAAGGGGTGGTGCCAGGTTACTGGATGATAGGCGCCCAACAATTCTATCCAGTGTAATGGTCTCAGCTTCAGGGTCGAAACGTGCAAGAAAGTATATTGACCATTCATGATTACACCACTATGGTGCGTCGGGCACCAGTTACCCAGTAAATGGGTGCCACATCCAAGAATGGACAATACTATTACGAGACTGTTTGCTACTACCATACAAGTACCTTTAGAGAGAGGTCCTGAAAGCACTTAAAAAAGTAAGGTTGTATGCACTGCACACCACTAGGTCAAGAAATTGGTAATTCCAAGCAATGTCAATAAAGCTAGGTGCACATTGAGGCTGCGGTAACATAGGTGACATAACACAAGATAAGATATAATGCCTATGCTACAGACTGGACAATCGGAAGTTCTGATCTCACCAGGGTAAAGAGATTTTTCTCCTCTCAAAAACGACCAGACCAGCTCTTAAGCCCATTCAACCCTCCATGAATGGGTACCAAGGTCTCTTTCCTTGGAGGCCAAGGTATGAGGTTAACCACTCGCTTCCATCTAACGCCAAAGTTATGAATGGGTGGAGCTACAACTTCACTCCTCCTGTATGTCTTGATGGTGTTTAAAGGGACAACTTTACTTCTTCCTTTAAAAGGGCAAGTACTAAAGGAAATGAGACAGCAGGAAAGTGCACTTTTTCTGCACACAGACTTCAGGAATACCAAAGGTTTTGACTTTGCCCTCCTTGGCCTGCAGTCCCGTGAAGGGTTCTGTGTTTCTTACAAAGAACTAGTGAGCCTGCTACACTCTTGCTACAGGTCTGGGCTGAGTCACTATCAGCTTACACAGTTTGTTACAGCTTTTATTCATGAACAAAAATTTAGGTCCAGATTTCACTGCAATATTTTGAATAACTCCTTAATAAACAAATTTCGCTACCATAATTCACATTTATGAGGAATTTATTTTTTGCTGCCTACTTACATACACAATATACACAATACAAAACTCACATACGTTGAAATGGATATATTTATGTTACAGTAACTCTTCACCATCCAGACTCATGAATCCAGCAAGAAAATATATAATAAAAAATCCACAATTAGATAAACTTCATGTGACATATACAGACTTCACTGCAGCACTTTTGTATATAAGAAGATTCCTATAAAAATATAACTTGACACTTTTATTAAGCCTTACTTGTCATTCAAACTTATCAGATGCTTGTAATGCAAGAAATCTAATTTTCCTATGTGCCATGAAGTGTTTCAAACCTCACCATCCTATGCGATCCACGCATAACGTCAATGGAGCCAACATGCACAATGGCATTCATTTCTACTGTCCACCACACCTGTACTAGCAGATACCCTTAATGAGCTGTCAGTCACTACCAACATTCATGTGCACTAGATGCCTGACTCACACACATTATAAAACAGAAACATGAACAAAGCAGCTGCTATCATAAACTAAAGCCATGGCTACAATACATAAAATTAGAGCTTATATTTGCATGTATAACCTCCAATCAACAAGTTTTATGTTCAGTATCTGCAAATGCTTAATGACAACTTCTGCTGTTATTACATCCCCTTCATTTCACTTTTAATTACAACACAGTAAATAATAATGAACAGCCTTTAAAGAACATGCATATTAACTTCTGAATTTCAATTGAATTCTAATTTGCATTTCGCATATACCCATTGCTGACTAATTAGTTCACATAATCAGAATTATTTCAGTTTACTTGTTCATGAAACTCTGCTTTTGGTAACATGTAATTTTTCAGAAAATTGTATACATGTGGCCAAATTTCGTTTGAAGTATTTCCCCTGAAATCTTTCAAAATTCCTTCCTTTCTGTAGAATTCCAATACCGGATTAATGCTGTCTGAATAGACCTGTAGTCTCTTCCTAACAGCTTCTGGCTGGTCATCAGGTCGTTGAATTAAATCTTCCCCTGTCACATCATCTTTCCCCTAGAATACGAAATAGAAGAATATTAAATGAAATTTCTGTATGAATTGTGTGTGCATGCCACCAAGTCTGAGTCTGCTTACTAATAATGCTGGTTCAAACTGTAGAGGTTACACAGCAGCAGCTGTGAAAATGACTGTGTATTACAAACAGGAAAATGTGGAAATAGTTCTGACCTATTCTAAAGCATTAGACTTCACCTGTTTCAAAGGACTGAGAAAAAGCCCTACTCATGACACATGACCTCTCAGCTAGAAAGCCAACCCAGTACCACTTGTGTGTAAAGAGTGCTAACAACACATCCATCAAATTTAGTTGCTTCCAAGTGAATAAAGCAGTGAAAGCTGGTCAGAAAATAAGTTTACTTGGCACATAACTAAAAATCCTCCACTGAATGTGACCAGGCTATATCAAAAGAATTCATCATTGATCAATTACTGTCTGTTTCCAGCACATAAGACATGTCTTTGAGGCTACAGATTTGAATAAAGTCACAAGGTAGAAATACCTACAATATAATAACTGACAACACAGGCCATGGACTCTTATCAACAGGGAATACACAAGCTGGACCCATGACATGAAAAATGCCTTTTGATTGGGACTACATATGTTAATAAGTAATGAGCAAGCAGTATAATTAAATCTGAACTGTTTTTATTACAGGTCAAATAATTTAAATAATTTTTCAGAAATAGGTTGGCGTTATATCACAGCATGTGTGATACCATAAGAAAAACCTTCTAGAGTAAAAGAATGAAAAACACACAGCTGAAATTTTACGTAGCAGCAGCACTACCAAATGTAACTGAACGAAATGAATGTAGGACAACAAAAGCAGCAGACAAAATACAATTAGTAGAGGTGAGACAGCATACTGAAACTGGTTATCGGTATGAACTGAAAGGTATCTGAGACTTGAGGCAACTTTCAAAGAGATGTGATAAGTCTGTGAAGCTAGGACACACAACCTTAAATGGAGAGTAATATTCCAAAGAGCTCTGAAAATGTATTTTATTGCAACTTATAAAAAACATATTTTAAAGAACAGTGGTAGAAATTGCACTGTGGTAACACATCTGCAAAACTCTGATTTTTCAACAGTCAAAGTCTCTCCATCTGAAGAGTACATAAACACAAGCACTTGGCACGAAAGGTGTTAATAATGACAATATTATCCACCACCACTCTTAGAATAAGAAAGAGCTTAAAAACCAAAGAAAAAAGCCGGATCATATAAAATAATGTTTCTGATGATTGTACAATACAATAAATATGATTATTATATTGGAAACTGTCCATCACCTTGGATTGTCCCACACATTTCAGTTCCAGTTTTTATTAGTGTGCTTTAAAAATTCCCATATGATGGACAAAGGCTAAAATAGTAATCAAGTTTACTGTATCACACCGTCATCAGAATCATTACTCTTAGCACAAGTATAATTTATTCTAAAGAACAGATTAACTTCCAATTTCATTTCGTAAACCAATCTTTCCTACATTGCAAAGCAACTTACCATAACCTTTGGTGGACTGTATTCTATGTTATATATCCGACCACTTCGTTCATGGATCCATCTTCCTTTAACTCTCTCAATTATAATGTCAATGGGTACTATAAGGTTAAGAGCCGCATCTATTGGCTCATTGGCAAATAACTCTTCAGCTTGCTCCTTGGTTCTTGGGAAGCCTATGAATGCACAGAGTGAATTACTTGTAACCATGTGTCACATCTTGACAAAGAACAGCTTAGTGTCTATCACTGTTTTCACAGATTACAACTCTCTTGGTGAGGTTTAAGTCAACCCATTTGACTCCCAACAGTTACAATATCTAAAATCATATGAAAAAAATAGTTTTTAATTAAATATGGCTGGGATGGATATTCTTCATGAAGAATGTGATGATCTGCCAATTGTACACATTCATTTTTTGCATTGTCAGCTACCAAATATTTTGTTCACTACTGTTTCTAAAATCCACAATATTTAATCATGACTACACCTCAAATTAACCAAGACCACAAATCCACAACACATACGAACTGATAGATATTTTGCTGAAACTGTCAGCGTTTATTCCACTCTTGTACTTGCATGACACATATTATGACACATAATCTTCAATGTGAAAAATGTGTCCCAATCAGTAAAGAATGGTGCACTATCATATTACTGATTCCAGTGTAATTAACATGTGAATTGTTCAGGCAGTAGAAAAACAAGTACCACGTAGCCTACGATTCTGAAAGTATACACAATTACTTTTACATAGTTTTACAGACATTTAATATCCAGTGACATTCATATGACTTTTCAAACATATTAAATAACTTAGTAATAATCTGGTGTGACACGTTTAAAGTTCTTTGCCCCTTTCTCAACCCAAAAGCTTGAAAACCACCACTGTGAGCTGTCCAGAACTACTTATGCAGTCTATTCACACCTTGCACATCTACATACCAGCACCTATATCCACAATCTGTGGACATCCCTTCGAACATTTATCTTAGTAATTAACCTTTTGGCGCCGGAATTATTTCTTTAATTTTAGCACACCCTGTATATAAAATGTGAATAATACAGGAAACAAATATATTAAAATTATGAAACAAACTGCATTTTGAAGAGAAAAAAAATGGAGAGTATATACAATGTTTAAAATATTCAGTACCTATATTTGTTGAATAAATATACAAAATGCAAGTTTAGAGGTTAGCGGTGCGGTATGACCACTATAGTTGACATTAGGCGTCAAAAGGTTAACCAACTTGATGCACAAAATTTTGTTGTACAATAAGTTTATTATATGCCTCTACATGTTTCCAGCACGTGTGCTCATCACCAGGAGGTCAAAATTGTATTATACAGCCTCTGGTATCATCACACCTACAGGTGGCCGTCCCGTGCACAGGTTCCTCTCTCAACCTGTGCACGGGACAGGTAATGCAATGATACCAGACGCTGTATAATACAATTTTGATCTCCTGATGATGAGCACACGTGCTGGAAACATTTAGAGGCATGAAATAAACTTATTGTAAAACAAACTTTTGTGCATCAAGTTGGTTAATTACTAAGATAAATATACTGAAATGCACGGTCAGCAAAACATTAAAAAAAAAATCCCATCATACATTCACATGGCATCCACACAACATAGTGTCACATGCACATCTAGATAAATTACTCCATCAATATCAGTAACAATGAATTCAAATTTAGAAACCAAGTACTACCTCATGTGACAAAACTTCCACAAAACCAAGCACAAGAATTTTGCTCTTCTGAATGTCATTATATAGACATTTTGCTGCACAATGTGTCATCGCTTTCCAGACACTTGTGATGACTGTTGAGCTTATTACTGCATTTCTATCATATACAACACTTCATTAATATTTGAATAAAGGTTGACCAATTAGATGACACTTGCTTTATTATACATTGCTCAACATGTTTCAGACGTTAATACGTCCATCTTCAGGAGCTAGTGAGTACTTGTTGTGTTGTGTAGGCTGCAATGATAGAGGTTTCGTGTGTTAATTTATTTATCTAGTGGTAAGTGCTATACCTATATTATGTGTCGTGTGTGGCTCTGAGTGAGTGTGTTTCTGCAAGCGTGTGGTGTCCTGTGGTTCTTGAACATTTTGTGTGTGG